>Ga0209018_1000374_pt1 | contig 42615 bp, 32 predicted proteins | sample YNPBryBLVA2012_FD_185814 | JGI IMG/M metagenome (GOLD analysis project Ga0209018, IMG submission 185814) | Anoxygenic and chlorotrophic microbial mat microbial communities from Yellowstone National Park, USA - YNP Bryant BLVA 2012 (SPAdes)... ...
ACCCAATGTGCAAGTTTTCAGCGCCGGGGACTCAAGTCCCCGGCTACGGATGAGAAGTCCACTGAAGTGGACTGACGTTCCCGGTCTCGACCCGCATTTGTAGTCCGCTTCAGCGGACTTGGCGGACTTAGCCAGGGGTTTTGAACCCCTGGCGACCGGGGCGGACACAGGCGTTTTTGAAACTTGCACATGGGGTCAACTATCTGCCTGATAAAGCAGCAGCGATCAGACCGTACACCAGCGCGCTGAACAGCGCTGCCAGCGGAATCGTCAGCAGCCAGGCGGTCACGATCTGGTGGAAGACGCCCCAGCGCACCTTTTGAAAGCGTTCCGCGCTGCCTGCGCCCACAATGGCCGAACTGACCACCTGGGTCGTGCTCACCGGCCCGCCCAGCAGCGCCGCCCCCAGGATCACGCCCGCCGAGGCTACCTGCGTCGCCAGGCCGTGAATCGGGCGGACTTTGTAGAACCGCCCGCCCAGCGTGCGAATCAGCCGCCAGCCACCGACCAGCGTGCCCAGCGCGATGGCGCTCGCGCTGGCGGCCACCACCCACAGCGGCACGCTGAACTCCGGCAGGGCGCCGGTCACGACCAGGCCCAGCACAATGATCCCCATCGTCTTTTGCGCGTCGTTGGCCCCGTGCGAGAGCGCCAGCCAGGTGGAGGCGATCACCTGTCCGCGCCGGAACCACACATTGATGCGCGGCGTGGCGAACTGCCCCAAAAAGTACAGCAGCCGTCCCATGCCGAACCCGGCCAGCAGCCCCAGCGGTGGCGACAGGAACAGTGCCAGCAGCGTCTTGCTCAGGCCGCCGGGCAGGATCGCGCCGGGGCCATGCCCGGCCCACACCGCCCCGATCAGGCCGCCGATCAGCGCGTGCGACGAACTGGACGGGATGCCGAAAAACCACGTCACCACGTTCCAGCCGATGGCTCCACTCAGCGCCGCCAGCACAACCGGCAGCGTCATGGCCTGCGGCGCGACCACCTCGTGGCCGATGGTCCGCGCGACGGCCACGCCGAACAGGAACGGTCCGGCCCCCTCGGCAGCAGCGGCCAGCAGCAGCGACGCGCGCGGCCCCAGCGCCCGTGACGAGATCACCGTCGCCACCACATTCGCCGAATCGTGCAGGCCGTTCCAGAAGTCGAACAGCAGAGCCAGCGCCACCAGAATCAGGATGTCCACTTGCATCCTCACGATTGTTTCCGACGCGCCGCCGGAAGCGCCAGGGATGTATATTATACTCTGAACGCCCAAATGTTAAAAGCAAGTTAAATGCTCGCGTGTTTTTTAACGAGTGAGCGGAGCGAGATGACCGGTTTGCATCACAGCCGTTGGGCACTCTTGACAGAATAAGCAGTTCAAGGGTAAGCTAAAATTAAGTTCTGGGATCGCTCCCAGAAAGTGGGCCGGCGCCTGTCCTGGAACGCGCACGGACCACTGCCGCCTCATGTTCCAGGGTGCGGCGCGCCCGGAACACTTCTCCCCCACACCGGGCTGCCTTAAGAAAAAAATGGGTGTGAAACCGATGAAAATTGAGGAAGTTGCTCAAAAGGCAGGCGTTTCGCGCTCAACCGTCTCCCGCGTCCTGAACAACCACCGTTACGTCAAACCGGAAACACGCGCCCGCGTGATGACCGTGATCGAGCAGGAAGGCTACAGCCCGCATCCTGCCGCGCGGATGCTCGCCCGGCAGCGCACGCGCGTGATCGGCATCGTCATCCCCCACGCCTTCACCTCCGCGTTCGACGATCCCGACTATCTTTACTTTCCTACCCTGGTCCAGGGCATCACTACGGCGGCGCAGGAGTACGATTACGCCGCCATGCTCTGGATCACCCATTGCAGCGAGGACGAACAGCACTACTACCAGCGCATCCTGCAAAACCGCCTGATGGACGGCCTGATCCTGGCCTCTGCCGAACGGGATAACCCGCTCGTCATCAACCTGCTGGACAACGGCACGCCATTCGTGACGACCGAACGCCCCCTGATGGCCGAGAACTGCATCAGCTACGTCAGCATCGACAACGTGCAGGGCGGGAGAATCGCCACCGAACATTTGATCAAGCAGGGACGACGGCGCATCGGCGCGGTGACGGGCCGCCTGTCCAGCCCCGACGGCCTGGACCGTCTGGAAGGCTACAAACTGGCCCTGCGCGACGCCAACATCCCCTTCGATCCCGACCTGGTGGCCGAGGCGGTCTTCAATCGCAAGTCCGGCTATCTGGCCGCGCGGACGCTGCTCAGGCACGGCGTGGATGCGATTTTTGCCGGGAACGACTCCTCTGCCCTGGGCGTGCTGGACGCGCTGCACGAGGCAGGCGTGCGCGTGCCGGAAGATGTGGCCGTGATCGGCTTCGACGATCTGCCGACGGCGGCCCAGGCTATGCCGCCGCTCACCACGATCCGCCAGCCCATCTTGCAACGTGGGGCGCGCGCGCTGGCGCTACTGGTCGATCTGTTGGAAGGACGGGCGCAAAGTCCGCGCCAGGTTTTGCTGCCGACACAACTGGTCATCCGCGAATCGTGCGGCGGCGGGCGGTTCTGAGGCAAAAAGCCAGAGCCAAGAGGCCAATATTCCGGCGGTAGGAAACTTCCTGCCGCCGCGTCACCTTTCTTTATTCCGCAGGAAGACCACCATGAAACGTTCGATAGCCCTCTTTTTGTTCCTTGCCCTGGCGCTCAACAGCGGCGCCGCCGGCGCTTTCCTAGAAGACTCGCCCATGACCCAGACTGCGCTCCAGACTCAACCCCGCCTGTCCAGCATTCCCGAAGCCGCCTGGGCGCGGCCCATCGGCCTGCCCATCGAAACCACCCTCCGCCCACACGTGACCTACCAGATGATCAACGACGGTCCCTACAACGGCGCGCCGCTGGGCGGGATGGGCGCCGGCAGCATCGGGCGCACCTACCGGGGCGACTTCGCGCGCTGGCACCTGGCCGTAGGCCGCCATTATTATCTGCCATTGCCCGCCAACATGTTCAGCGTCTACATGCAGCAGGGCGACCGGCAGGTGGCTCAGGCGCTGTGGACGGGCGCGCCCGGCAGCGGTCAACTGAGCGCCTGGCAGTGGAACTACCCGGTCGGCGCGGGCACATACTACGCCCTGTACCCGCGCTCCTGGTTTGTCTACGATTGGGAGCAATTCCCGGTGGAACTGTCGGTCGAGCAATTCTCGCCGGTTATCCCGCACAACTATCAAGAGAGCAGCTATCCGGTGGCCCTGTTCACCTGGACTGCCCACAACCCCACCGACCAACCCGTGACCGTCGGCATCCTGTTCACCTGGGAGAACATGATGATCCGGGGGCGCCAGGGCGGGCAGACCCACCGGGCCGTGACGGAGGAGGTGGACGGCGGCCTGATGCGCGGTGTGCTGCTGCGCAATGCCGGCATTCCTGCCGGGCACGAGTTCGGCGGCACGATGGCGCTGGCTGCCCTGGAAACGCCCGGCGTGTCGGTCAGCTTCCGCTCGCGCTTCCTGGCGACCGGCGACGGCGCGGACATCTGGGGCGATTTTGCCGCCGACGGCGCGCTGGAGAACGTGGACGACCCCACCCTCTCCGAAGCCAACGAAATCCTCGGCGCGGGCGTGGCCGTCACCTTCACCCTGGAGCCGGGGCAGACGCTCGATGTGCCGTTTTCACTGGCCTGGGACCTGCCGGTGATGACCTTCGGCGCGGGCGAAAGCTGGTACAAGCGCTACACGGCCTTCTATGGGCGCGAAGGGACGCACGCCTGGCAGATCGCGCGCGACGGCCTGATCTACCGCGACGACTGGCGCCAGCAGATTGTGGACTGGCAGGCCCCCATCCTGGACGACCCGGACCGCCCCACATGGTATAAGACGGCGCTCTTTAACGAGCTGTACTTCCTGGCCGACGGCGGGACGGCCTGGGAACACGGACAGGTCGGCGAACCCGACCCCGGCCCGGATTATCTGGGGGGGTTCCTATACATGGAGTGCTTCGACTATCCCTTCTACGGCACGTTCGACGTGGACTTCTACGCCTCGTTCGCCCTGCTGGAGCTGTTCCCCGAACTGGAACGGCGCGTGATCGGCGATTACGCGGCGACGGTCCCGCTGCAAGACCCTCGTCCGCAGCAGATTCAGGCCACCGGCGAGATCGTCGCGCGCAAGCTGGCCGGCGCGGTTCCCCACGACCTGGGCGGCCCCGCCGAGTCGCCCTGGCTGTCGCCCAACCTGTACGCCTACCAGGACGTGAACCGCTGGAAGGACCTCAACGCCAAGTTCGTGCTGCGCCTCTATCGAGACGTCGTGCTGCTAAATGACCCGTCGCTGGCAGTGGACTACTGGGACGCGGTCCAGATGGCGATGGCCTACCTCAACGCGATGGACCGTGACGGCGACGGCATCCCCGAAAACGAGGGCATTCCCGACCAGACCTACGACACCTGGCCTGCGACGGGCGTCAGCGCCTACAGCGGCAGCCTGTGGCTGGGCGCGCTGGCCGCCAGCCGCGAGATGGCCCGCCTGGTAGGCGACGCGGAAGCCGAGGCTGCTTACGCCGAACAACTGGCGCGTGCGGTGTCCGTCTACGAAGACACGCTGTGGAACGGCGCGTACTACGACTACGACGCCAGCGATGGCCACCAGCACGACAGCATCATGGCCGACCAGATGGCCGGGCAGTGGTACGCCGATTTTGTGGGCATCGATCTGCTGGACGCGGAGCGCGTCGTCACCGCGCTGCGCACGATCTACGCCTACAACGTGCTTCAGTTCGGTGACGGCGATATGGGCGCGGTCAACGGGATGCGTCCCGACGGGCGGGTGGACCAATCGGACGTGCAGAGCCTGGAAATGTGGCCCGGCACGACCTACGGCCTGGCGTCCTTCATGTTGATGCGCGGCCTGGACGAACAGGCCTGGGCGACCGCGCACGGGGTCTATCGCCTGACCTATGAGACAACCGGGATGTGGTTCCGCACGCCGGAGGCCTACAGCGAGTTCGGCTACCGCGCTAGCCTGTACCAGCGCCCGTTGGCGATCTGGGCCATCGAGACGGCGCTGCGCCTGCGCGACTGAACCCGGCCCCGACAGCCTTGTGTCAGCTCACCCGGCATTGAAATGCCGGGCTATGGACGAAAAGTCCACTAAAGTGGACTGAAATCGCCGCTCTCAGCCCACATTGGAGTCCGCTTTAGCGGACTTTTCTTGCTCAGCCGGGGGCTTTGAACCTCCGGCGACCGGCCAGACGCAGTCTTTCGAACCCTGCGCGTCGGGCCTCTGCTAACCGCTGACGGCTGCCGGCGGTCTGCCGACCGCGTTCACCCCCCGCCGATGGGCGAGAAGACCGACACCTCGTCGGTGGGGGTGAGGGGCGTATCCAGGCAGCCGAGCAGAGCCGCGTCCCGCCCGTTGATCACCACGCGCACGTGTGGGCGCAGCCCTTCGCCCGCGAAGATGCCCTCGCGCAGCGGCGGGTTGTCGGCGGTGAGCAGGCGCAGCGCCTCGCCCACCGTCGCTGCGTCGATCTGCTGCCGCCAGTCGGTCACGTGGCGGCGGAACGCCCCGTACAGCTTGATCGTCGCCATTGGCTCACCACTTGGTATAGGCGTCGCTCATCTTGCGGTACTCGATCATCTCCTCGCCCAACTGCTTGGCGTAGAAGATGATCTCGCACACTTCCTCGAAGGCGTCGGTCCACTGGAACGCCTCGTCGAGCGTCTGCCCGGTGGCGAAGCTGCCGTGCCCGCGCAGCATGACGCACTTGTATGACTTGAGCGCCTCGGCCACCGTGTTCGCCATCTGCGGGCTGCCGGAGGCGAACTCGACCGACACGACAGGAATCTTCTTGAGCAGATACGACCCCTCGTTGTCGATGGGCACGATCTCGTCGCGCACCAGCGAGAGGGCAATCGCGCGGCGCGGGTGGGCGTGCACCACCGCCAGAGCGGGCGTGGCCTTGTAGATGGCGCGATGCACGATCAGTTCGGTGGAGGCCAGGGCTACACCGCTATCGTTCTTATCTAGCCCGGTTTCGATCAGGTCATGCGGCTTGAGGTTGCCCAGCATGGCCCCACGCCGCTTGATGATGATCCGGTCGCCGTAGCGCACGCTGATGTTGCCGCCGTGCGAGGAGATCAGGTTGTGTACAAACATGTCCCGCCCGATGTCGCGGAACATCTCGTAAACTCGTGGATCGATCATGGTGTGCGTCCTTAAGCGTTAAGTAGCGGTACGCCATAGCGCGCCGTTACGGGGGTATCCTTTAGGCCGAGACGACCAGGTCTGCCAAACTGAGTTCTTCCAGCTTGCGCGGCGTGGGGACGCCGTTCGGGTCCCAACCGCGCGCCCGGTAGTATTCTTCCAGCATCGGCGCCAGGTGACTGACCTGCCCGGCACTGCCGCCGGTGGCGGGTTCGTTCAACAGGCGCGGCGGGAGCGTGTCGTCGGCGCGGGTGAAGCCCGCCCGGTTGTTGTAGAGCCGTTCCAGGTTCCAGATGCGTTCCCCGGCACGGATCATCTCGCCGGTAGGATACTCCACGCCCGTCAGGGCCGTCAGGGCGCGGGCGAAGTACTCGTCGGCGACGGCGATGTTGGCGAACTTGCAGGCCACCAGCGAGTCGATCACGGCGCTGCTGTTCTGGTGCAGGATCACGTAGCTGGCCTTGCCCTGCACCTGCAAACGGTCGATCAGCTTGGGCAGGCCCAGCACTTCCAGGCCGAGCATGTTGCCGCGCATATGGCAGCCACCCCGGTTGCTGGTGGCGTAGAGCAGGCCCTGGCCCTGCATCCCGCGCGGGTCATAGGCGGGCATCTCCATACCCTTGACGCTCATCGAGAGTTCCGGCATCTCATAATGCCGCGCCAGCCGGGCGCTGCCCTCGGCCAGTTCGTTGCCGAGGCCCCGGCGATAGGCGATGTCTTCTACGGTCTGGAGCAGCAGATCGGCCCGGCCAAAGCGCAGGTCGCTCTTCAACGCGCCGCGTTCGCTCAATTCCATCGCGCAGGCGATGGTCGCGCCGCACGAGATCGTATCCAGGCCGAGGTCGTTGCACAGATAGTTCGCCTCGGCGATAGCTTCCAGGTCATCGATGCCGCAGGCCGCGCCGAAGGCCCAGGTGGTCTCGTATTCCGGCCCTTCGCCTTCCTTATGTGAGGTCTTGGTCACGCGCGTGCAGCCGATGGGACAGGCCCAGCAGGAGCGGTTCTCGACCAGGTATTTTTCCGTCAGCGTTTCGCCGCTGATGGCCTCAGCGTGCTCGAAGTGGCTTTGCTGAAAATTGCGTGTGGGCAGCGCCCCGACGGCATTGACGATGTTCATCATCACCGCCGTGCCGAACTCCGGCAACGCCTGCGAGGTGATCGGGTTGGCCTTGAGCATCTTGGTCGCCTCGTACTGCACGAAGCGGAAGCGCTCCTTGTCCTCGAAGTCCACCTTCTCGCTGCCCTCGATGACGATGGCCTTGAGGTTCTTGCTGCCCATCACCGCGCCGGGGCCGCCGCGCGCCGCCGAGCGGGCCACGTCGTTCATGATCGCGGCAAAGCGAACGCCGTTCTCCCCCGCCGGGCCGATGCACACCACGTTGCGTTTGTTATTGTCTTGGCCGAGCGCGGCGCACGTTTCCGAGGCAGTCATGCCCCACAGGTGCGTGGCAGCTTTGATCTCTACCCCTGCCGGGGTGATCTCAATATAAACCGGCTGCGGCGCGCGCCCCTTGACGATCAGCGCGTCCCAGCCCGCTTTCTTCAGGCGCATCCCCCACCAGCCGCCGGAGTTGGCATCCAACACGGTGCCGGTCAGCGGCGAGAGGGTGCTCACGGAGAAGCGATTGCTGGTCTGGAAGCCGGTGGCGGTCAGCGGGCCGGTGGCGAAGATCAGCACGTTCTCCGGCGAGAGCGGCTCCACGCCCGGCGGAACCAGGTCCCACAGCAGGCGCGCGCCCAGGCCGCGCCCGCCGATAAACAGCCGCGCCATGTCCATATCGAGCGGCTGCGTTACAATTGTCCCAGCGGTCAGGTCGATCACCAGGATTTTACCCATCCATCCGTTCATATTTGCACCTCGGTGTGTCGTGTGGTCTGGCGAAGACTGTAGAGTGAAAGTGGCCGGTGCAAAAGAACCTCTCTCCTGTCTTGCACATGACAATCGGCTGTTTGTCAGGCAACCCGGCTCACCGAAAATGATAACCGAACATTGGACTGATCACCAAACCCGGCTATCATCATCCCCAAAGCCCCGACCTTGCACCAGGAAAAGCAGCAATGGCGACACCCCCTTCTGAGAGCATCCTCCCCCAGGCCGACTACACGGCGGCGCACGAAACCGCCGTGCTGCTGGATCGCAGCGCCGAGGGCCGTCTGATCCTCTCCGACCGCGACCGGCTGGCGATCCTGCACCGCATCTCGACCAACGATGTCGAACACCTCCCCCCAGGCGCGGGGCGCGCCACCGTGTTGACCACGCCTATCGGACGCATCATCGACCGCGTGATCGCACATCACCTGAGCGGAGAGCGGGTCTTGCTGCGAACCGGGCCGGGTCGGGCCGAAGCCATTGCCGCCTATTTGCGCCGCAACATCTTTTTCCGGGATAAACTGCACGTGGAGGATGTATCGGCTGCCCTGGCGCAGTTTGCCCTTTACGGTCCCCTGGCAGACACCGTCGCGGCGGCGTTTGCGCCGGGGGTCGCCTCCTTGCCGCTGCACGGCGTGATCGAAGCGCAGTTCCAGGGTGCGCCGCTGCTGATTCTGCGCCTCGACCCGCTGGCCACGCCGGGGATCGGGCTGATCGTCCCGGTGGAATACGCCCCGGCGCTGCGGCAGGCGGCCCTGACGGCGGGCGCAGCGCATGGTCTCCGCGCCGCCGGGGAGGCGCTGTATGACCTGCTGCGCATCGAGGCGGGGATGCCCGGCCTGCCGGAACTGAACGAGCAGTACATCCCCCTGGAAGCCGGGCTGTGGGACGACGTGAGTTTTACCAAAGGCTGCTACACCGGCCAGGAGATCATCGCCCGGTTGGAGAGCCGGGGCCGGTTGGCGAAGACGCTGGTCGGCGTGGACCTGTCCGGCCCGGTCGCGCCGGGATCGGCGTGGGAGGCGGAGGGCCGGCGGCAGGGCGAGCTGACGAGCGCTGCCGCGCTGCCGGATGGCCGCTGGATCGGGCTGGGATTCGTGCGCCCTGACCTGGCCGCGCCGGGGCGCATTCTGACATTGGACGGCGGCGGCGAGGCCGTGATCCGCCTGGCGCATGGACGCTAAAGGCGGCGCCACATCTGGCGCTCGTATTTGTGCATCCTTGAACAACATCCTTGACGTTCTGCCGCGTTCGCCTTATCCTTTGGTCAGGATTGCCCTAATGCAGGGACAAATCCACACAGATTTTCAAAGAAAAAAGGAGAGATTCGCATGTCCAAGCAGTGGCGTTATATCCTGCCTTTGCTGCTCGTGTTCGCCCTGGCGCTGTCTGCCTGCGGCCAGCCGACCGCCACACCGGCCCCGACGGAGGAGCCGACCGAAGAAGCTACGGTAGAAGAGACGGAAGCTGCCGCCGAGGAGACCGAAGAGGCGCCGGCCATCGCCGCTGCGCCGGAGGAAGGTATCGCCATCGGCCTGGTGACGGACGTGGGCGAAGTAGATGACCGCAGCTTCAACCAGAGCGCCTGGGAAGGCGTCCAGGCGGCAGCCGAAGCCCTGGGCGGCACTGCACAGTACATCGAAACGCAGGACTCCACCGACTACGCCAACAACATCGCCGAGTTTGCCGAGAACGGCTATGACATCATCGTGACCGTCGGCTTCGCCCTGGGCGAGGCGACCATCCAGGCCGCAAACGACTATCCCGACGTGCACTTCATCGGCATCGACCAGTTCCAGGCCGAGGCGCTGCCCAACCTGACCGGTCTGGTCTTCCATGAAGACCAGGCGGGCTATCTGGCGGGCTATCTGGCCGGCAAGCTGACCCGCAGCGGCATCGTGGCGGGCGTCTACGGCACCGACACGGTTCCGCCGGTGGTGGCCTTCGGCACCGGCTTCGAGAACGGCGCGCGCGCGGCCAACCCGGATGTGCAGGTGATCACCACCTATCACCCCGGCGGCATCGACGTGGCCTTCACCGACCCCGAATGGGGCGCGGCAACGGCAGCGCAGGCGGTTGACCAGGGCGCAGACATCATCTTCGCTGCCGGCGGCAAGACCGGTAACGGCGGTCTGGGGGAGGTCGCCAACCGCACCACCGAAGACAACCCGCTCTACTGCATCGGCGTGGACACCGACCAGTGGGAGACCGTGCCCGAAGCGCATCCCTGCCTGATCACCAGCGCTGTCAAGCTGATCCCGGTCGGCCTACAGGAGATCATCAACCTGGTCGCCGAAGGCAACCCGCCGGCAGGCAACTACTACGGCCCGGTCGGCCTGGCGGACTTCCACGACTTCGCGGACGTCGTCCCGGCGGACCTCCAGGAAGAGCTGGCAACGCTGGCCGAGCAGTTGACATCCGGCGAAGTCTCGACCGGCTATAACCCCGGCGGCGCGGCGGAGGAAGAAGCTCCGGCAGAAGAAGCAACGGAAGAGGCAACGGAAGAAGCCACCGAGACATCCGGCGGTTAACGCCGATCCACCGGAAGCGGTGATCACCCGTGTGGGGGGCGGCGCAGCAGCGTCGCCCTCTCTTTTTGCGGAATTTTGCAATAAAGCGAAAAACAGGTATACTGCCCCGCCGTGCGCCTATAACATTTATTGTTACAGAGAGGTTAAACATCATGAACGTCGATAATGGGTCGTGCCTGTCTACCCTGCTGTTGATCGCCGCCGTGCTGGGCTTTGGGGCAGGCGTTCTGTTCCTGGGCGTACAGACGCCCGTCGCGCCGCCGCAAGCCGACCTGGCCGCGCTGCCCACGCCCGCTCCCACCCTGGTACCTCCACCGTCTGAGCTGCGGATCGGGTTGGTGACCCACGAGGGCGGCGAGATCGACGACCAGAGCTTTAACCAGGCCGTATGGCTGGGCGTGCAGGCCGCCGCCGCCAGCCTCGGCGCGGAAACCGCCTACATCGAAACCCAGGATTCGACCGACTACGCAACCAACATTGCCGAGTTCGCCGAGAACGGCTATGACATCATCGTCACCGTCGGCGTGGCGATGGGCGAGGCCACCCGCGCCGCCGCCGCCGCCTACCCGGACATCCACTTTATCGGCGCGGACCAGGCCCAGCCGGAGCCGCTGCCCAACCTGACCGGGTTGGTCTTTCACGAGGACCGGGCCGGCTACCTGGCGGGCGTGCTGGCCGGGCGGCTGACGCGCAGCGGCGTGGTAGGCGGCATCTATGGCACCGCCCTCGCGCCGAGCATCGTTGCCTTCGCTACCGGCTTTGAGAACGGCGTCCACGCGGCCAATCCCGACACCCAGGTGATCACCACCTATCATCCCGGCGGCTTCGGCGTGGCCTTCAGCGACCCCGAATGGGGCGCCGCGACGGCAGCCCAGGCTATCGACCAGGGGGCGGATGTGATCTTCGCGGCGGGCGGCTCGACGGGCTTCGGCGCGCTGGTCGAAACCGCCGCGCGGACAACGACAGACGCACCGCTGTACTGCATCGGCGTGGACGTAGACCAGTGGATCACGGTGCCAGAGGCGCGGCCCTGCCTGGTATCGAGCGCGGTCAAGCAGATTGCGGAAGGGGTGGAGCAGATCGTGATGCAGGTCATCGCCGGGCAGCCGCCCGCCGGGAATTTCTTCGGCGGCGTGGGGCTGGCGGATTTCCACGACTTCGCGGCTGTCATCCCTGCCGACGTGCAGGCCGAACTGCAAGACATCGCCGCCGGGCTGGCCTCCGGCGAGATCGATACCGGCTACACACCGGGCGGGTAGGGCGTCTTTCTCGTCAGGGACACGGGTGCGCCGTGTCCCTGAGACAACCAGACGTGAATTTTTTGTGGATTTTTGAGCCATATCGCCCCCCGGAATTTCATTCTGGCTTAAGATGACAGGCAAGACCGGCTGAATTTCCGGGGGAATCGTCTGTGGAACGCGAATATACTCTTGAGGTGCCGACGCCGCTGGGGGACGAGGAGATCGCCCTGTGCCAGCGCAGCGAAGGCAGGCACCGCTTCATCGCCTGGCACGGCATCACGGCCACCAACCGCTTCTGGTATTGGGATACCTTCTGGGAACGAGGCCAGGTGACGCTGGCCGGGCTGCCGGGGCACGGCCCGGTGCGCCGCCATCCCCGCGAGCACTACCTGCGCTGGACGGCGCAACACCTGATCGATGTCGGCGTGGGCACTGCGCGCCATCTGTACAACGGCGAGCCGATGACCCTGATCGGCCATTCGACCGGCGGGCTGATCGCGCTGGGGGTGGCGCTGGCCGCGCCGGAACTGGTGGCGCGGTTGATTCTGCTGGCCCCGGTGGTATGGGGCGAACTGAGCGGCATCATAGGGCTATGGCTGCGAGCGGCAGAGCGCCCCGCGCTGGCCCGCCTGTTGATCAGTGCGTCCCTGGCGCCGGGCCGCTGGTCTTATCGCCTGTTCCGCGCCTCGCTGCGCAGCTACGCCTCCGATGCGCAGGGCCTGTACGGCAACCCACGCCTGGACTCGACCTCGCGTTATGGCTATCCGCATTACCGCCTCACCAGCACCGACGCCGTATTGGGCACCGTGTTGGCGCTGCGCACGGCCAACCTGCGCCCTCTGGTGCTGCATCGCTGCCCCACCATGCCGACCTTGCTGGTGCACGGCGACCGGGATGGCGTGGTGCCTTACCGCCAGTCCGCCTGGCTGGTACAAGCCCTGCCCCAGGCATCGCTGGTCACGGTGCCCGGCGCGGGACATATGGCTTATGTGGAAAGCGAGCAGTGGGTCAATGCACAGGTGAACGCCTGGTGCGCGGAACACCCGGCGTAAATCGCCCGGCAGACGGCCCGGAGGACAAACAACCAACCAGCGGGAAGCGGTCAGCCGAGTTGGACGTGCGCTTCCAGCCGACCGAGGTGGATCACGTCGCCATTGCGCAGGATGTACGGCTGGTGAGGGCGCAACAGCCGCCCGTTGAGATAGGTGCCGTTGGTGCTTTCCAGGTCGGTCACGAACACCGACGCGCCTTCGACATAGATAGCAGCATGTTCGCGCGAGACGCCCCATTCCGCCGCCCGAAGGGGGAACAGGTCGATGACCGTCTCGCCGCGCAGGTCGCTGATGTCCCGCCCGATCAGGACGGTAAGGCCATCGCGCAGCGGTGTCTGGCAGACCTGGCCGTTGATTTTCAGTTGCAGCAGGCGCGGCTCTTCTACCAACACCCCGGCCACATAGGTCTCCAGGCGCAGTTTGGCGGTATTGGAGGGTGTGGGCAAAAAGAGGAGATCGCCGCACTCATGGCAGATCATTTCGCCAGGGCGATTCACGGCGCCGCAGCTTTTACAGATTCGACTCGTCACGCTGACCGACCTTTAAGCTAAGCCATCGCTGGGATCGCTCAATACTAGAGACAGTATAGCCGCATTGCCGAGGCGAGTCTATAGGATAAACGTTACAGCAAGACAACGATTGATAAAAATTGTTGGGATTTCAGGGGAAGCCGGACACCATCGACAGGGCAAGGCCCCCGACCGACGGACCGGTAAAAAGCAGGCCCCGGCGAGATCAGCCTAACTGCACCTGAACGGGGCCTTTGTTCAGCGCGCCGGTGCCCACCAGCCGGACCCGCACGCTCATACGCGCCAGGTGAATGGTGTCACCGTTGCGCAACAGCACCGGCTGATGGGGCACCAGCCGTTGATCGTTCAGGGCAGTGCCGTTGGTGCTACCCAAGTCGATCAGGTAGACGCCGTCTGCGGCGATGTGAATGGCCGCGTGGCGGCGTGAGACCCCTTTCTCAAACGCTCCCAGCGCTGCCAGATCCAACACCGGGTTATCCATCAGGTTCGTGATGTCGCGCCCGACCAGGATCACCGTCCCGGCTTCCAGCGTCGCCCGAAAGATGCTGTCCGCAATCTCGAAGGTGATCAGGTGCGCTTCCTTGACCTGCACTTGCTCGAACGGCTTGGCCTCCATATCCGGCGGCATAGGTTGGGTCTCGTTGACCCTGGAGATCGGCCGCCCGGTGAGTATGTCGCCGCAGTTGTGGCAGAGCATCTCACCAACGCGATTTTCGGCACCGCAGCTCTGACAGATCATAACGTCTGCCTTTGCCTCTAAAAAAGCGTAAGGGTTTGTAATGTGATTCTAACCGGAATCGGCGCAAAAGTCCAGCAGACAAACAAACATTTCACGGATTTGAGGGGATTGTAAGGCGGGCAGGGAGGCTATCTCCCTGCCCGGCTTATAAATTGCAAGGTTGCGGTGCGCGTTACGCCTGGGCTAGAAAGGCGTCCATCGCGCTGAGCAGCCTTTCGATGTGGGCCGGCTGGGCGTCACCCATGTGCGCGATGCGAAAGGTCTCGTCCTTGAGTTTGCCGTAACCGCCGCCGAGGGTGATGTGCTGCTTTTTGAGATGAGCCTGTAAGGCGGGGAAGTCGATGCTGCGCGTGTTGCGGACGGTGCTCACGGTTGGGCTGTGATAGCCCTCCTCACTGAACATGGCGAAGCCCTGCCGCTCTACCCAGGCGCGCACCATCCCGGCCATCTGGGCGTGGCGGCGGAAGCGGTTGGCGTACCCCTCGGCGCGGATGGCGTCCAGCTGCCGGTCGGCGGCGTACATCAGGCTGATCGGCGGCGTGGCGGGGGTGTTGTTCTTTTCGTGATGCTTTTCCAGCGTCAGCACGTCGAAGTAGTAGCCGCGATAGGGAATCTCCTTCGCACGCGCCAGCACGCGGTCGCTCACCGCGCCAAAGGCAATCCCCGGCGGCAAGGCAAAGCACTTCTGCGATGACGTGACCACCAGGTCGATGCCCCAGGCTGCCGTGTCCAGTTCCGCGCCCAGCCAGCAAGAGACCGCGTCCACCAGGAACAACGTATCGGGATAGCCGCGCATAATCTCGGCATACTGCGGCAGCGGGTTGATCACGCCGGTGCTGGTCTCGTTATAGACTACGGCCACCGCGTCGTAGTGTTTCTGCTTCAATGCGTCGGCCAGTTGCTCCGGTTTCACCGCCTGTCCCCAGGGGACTTCCAACACATCGACCTGCTTACCGTTCTCACGGCTGACCCCCGCCCAGCGCTCGCTGAACGCGCCGTTGACCAGGTGCAGCACCGGCTGATCGTCGCGCACACAGCAGCGCGAGGCGCTCTCCCAGATACCGCTGCCGGAGGAGGTGTAGATGTACACGCGGTAGCCATCCCCGACGAAGAAGGCTTCCTTGAGCTTGGGTTGCAGACGGGCGTAGAGGTCTGCGAAAGCCTTGCTGCGGTGGCCGATCATCCAGCCGCCCTGCGCATCCAGGATTTCGCGCCGCACCTCCACCGGGCCGGGGATAAACAGAACATCGTGGTCGAAAATATCGTCGGTCATGGGATGAAAACTCCTTTATGCACCAAAACGAACCAGCAGCAGTCAGCCTTCAGCAGTCAGTCTTCAGCCTTCAGCAGTCAGTAGTCGGCAGAACTCACCCCATGTGCAGGTTTTCAGCGCCGGGGACTCGAAGTCCCCGGCTACGGATGTAAAGTCCACTGAAGTGGACTGACCTCCGCTGTCTCGACCAGCATTGTCGGTCCGCGTGAGCGGACTTTGCGGCCTTCGCCGGGGGTTCAAATCCCTGGCGACCGGCCGGACTCTGCCATTTTTGAAACCCGCCCATTGGGTCTACTGACCGCTGACTGCTGATTGCTGACCGCTGACCGCTGACTGCTGATTGCTGACCGCTGACTGCTGATTGCTGACCGCTGACCACTACCTCGTCGCCAATCCCTCTTTGAGCAGATCGATCTGCGGGACGGGCGTGGGATCGACCCCGTTCATCATCGCCAGATAGTAGCTGGCGTAATCCCCGTACTGGGTGACGGAGAGCATCTGCGCCAGGCGCGTTTCGCCCAACGCCGTCACCGTGTCGGTATTGATCCCTTGAGTCATCAGCAGGCGGCGGGTGAGGTCGTGGCGCAGGTGCACGCGCGGATGGTCATAGGCGGAGCGGAGGAAGATCACCATCCATTTGTCCATCACCGCCGCCGGGAACTCCGTCCCGACGGTGCCGTTGTGGTTCATCTCCGGCAGCGCGTCGAATTCGGCCCACGACTTGGCATTCTCATTGAACTGTGCCTTCCAGCGCCGCGCGACCGGGGCCAGGATGCCGCCGCCGTAAAAGACGCCGACCCGTCCGCAGAACTGCCCGGCCAGCCGCTTGGCGGGGTTTTCGGCCAGGGGCACATCAGCGCCATAAGTATCGTTGCCCTGCCGCAGCAGCTCGACCGCCTCCTCGATCTCGGCGTCCAGCCCGACCGCCAGCCCCAGCCGGTCCGCCAGCCCGATCAGCAGGCCGAAGCTCCACCCCAGGGCAGCGCGCGGCTGGCAGGCGATGGTGAAGTCCCAGCACGTCACCCCGGCGGCGCGCGCGCGTTCGATCAATGCTCCACCGGTGGCAATGGCGAGCAACTGCACGCCGCGCTCCAGGGCCTGGTCGAAGGCATAGAGTGTTTCTTCGGTGCCGCCGCTCTTGCTGCTGGCGATCACCAGCGTTTCCGGCCCAGCGGCGAAGGCGGGCAGGACGTAATCGCGGTTGACCAGGATCGGGATCGGGCAGCGGTCGGCGATCAACGCGGCCAACAAATCGCCGCCGATGGCGCTGCCGCCCATGCCGTTCAGCACGATCTGGCGGACGTGCCGGAAGGTCTCCGGCAGGGGCAGGCTGTGGGCGCGCTGCCAGGCCGCCTCAAGCTGATCGGGCAGAGCCGTGATGTAGCCGAGCATGTCTTCCGGGTCGAGCGCGCGGAAGCTCTGCGGATCGTCCAGGTTCATCAGCACACCTCTCCCACATTCAACGACGGCGACGGGCTGCCATTGTAGCGCGAAGCCACCGAATCGCACACGGCAGGTTGAACCGCCTGGTCTGTTCGCTTTGCACAGGGGAAGAAGCACCGAGATTTTCGTCCTAACGCAAAACTCAACACGCTAACCTCTGAGCTTCCTTTCGCGCCTCCCGGAACACCGCGCGCACCGCCGCCGGGCTGTCTGCCGCCAGCAGCCGCGCGCTGATCTCGAAGGCCAGCTCCTCCGGCACGGCCTGCACTACGAAGGCGTGGTCGGCGCGCTTGCCCAGCCGCCGCAGCGTGAAGCGTTCCCACTGGTCCAGTTCACGCAGGCGGGCAGCCTTCACCTCCGGCGCTTCTTCCACGCTGCCCGGATCGAACGCCTCGTTGTCCTCCAGGCTGACTTGCAGCACGCCAAACCCCTCCTCGCCCTGAGGGAACGGGGATTGGGAGGCGCGGGCCGCTCCCGCCCCGCTGACCGGCCCCTCGCCCCAAGCCACCGGCGGCAGGTCGTAGTAGCGGGCGCGCACCTCGTTGATGCTGAGCACCGGATAGGCCGTGCGGATTTCCGCCAGCCGCGTGCTCACGTCGGTCGGGCGGATGTCCTCGAACTCGGCCACCAGATCGCTTCCCCAGAAAGGCAGCAGGTCGGCGCTGAGCTTGCCCGCCAGCCGCACCAGCTTGGGCCACAGCGTCCGCTCGATGAAGATGCGCTCGGCGACGCGGGCATTGGCCTCGGTGGCGTTTTCGCTCCACATGCCGGGCGGGATGCCGAACGCTTGATAGATTTCCTCGCGGTTGAACTGCCGCCCGCGCAAAAAGTCCACGTCCTGCTGGCTCAGGCCGATGCTCTGCCAGGTGATCCCCCCGCCGCGCAGGAAAGCCGTGCGGCGCTCCGGGCCGCCGTAGCTCTCGCGCCATTCGCGCTTGAGCCGCTCGAAGTCCTCATCCGAGACGAACTCGCCCACGCTGACGATCCCGGCGGGAATGGCGCGGTCCTGCCCAAAGGCGTCACGGTTCCAGGCGGCCATCGCGGCGTCATTTTGCACCGCCAGCCGCGCCGCCTGAAGCGCGCTCAGGCCGTAGTAATCGCTGCGCGGGTGCCAGCGCCGAAAGTGGATCACCTCCACCGCGTCCAGCGGAATCTGCCGCCCGTCGATCTCGTAGATGTAGCCGCGCACGTGCTCGCGCTCGTCCGGCACCACCGAGACGCGATCCGGCCTCAAAGGCCAGATTTGCGCCGGGAGGCCGCGCGCGTCGCCCGCCAGGAACCAGTAGGCGTTGCCGGTCAGTTCCAGCGCGCCGACGGTCTGCTCGATCAGGTCGAAGCCGCTCAGGAACGGGTTCGGCGCGGCCAGCAGGCGTTCCGCCGGGTGCGCGATCAGCGGCACACGCCGCTCGCCTTCCAGCCGAAACAGGTGCAGCGGCGTGAGCGCGGCGGCCTCGGCGATGCGGTTGACCGCCGTATAGACCCACACGCTGCTCTCGTACACCGCCGCCTGCCGCTCGTAGGTCGAGAGGGCGGGCCAGGCAAAGGCGTTGTGCTGCGCGACGGCGGCCAGGTGCGGCGCGCGCACGCGCAAGGCCTTGATGTGGCCCTCACCCCTGCCCATCTCCCTGCGGGAAGAGGGGCCGGGGGATGAGGGCCGTCTCCCCAACAAACGATCCATCCACGCGGGCATCGTGCATCCTCCTCGCTAAGGTTGACGATGGCAATTCAGCCTTCAGCAGTCAGCGGTCAGCGGTCAGCAGGCAGCGGTCAGCGGTCAGCAGACCCAATGTGCGCGTTTCAACGACGGCCATGTCTGCCCCGGTCGCCGGGGGTTCAAAACCCCTGACTAAATCTGCAAAGTCCGCTGAAGCGGACTACAATGCCGGGCGAACCGGGGCGGCAGTCCACTTCAGTGGACTTTACGTCCGTAGCCGGGGACTTCAGTCCCCGGTGTTGAAAACCCGCACATTGGATCAGCGGTCAGAACTGAAAACTCAGAACCCCAACCTGTCGGGGCTGCCAGGCCAGACCACACAGCCGACCAGCGTTATCCAACCATCGAGCGGTGACGGGGCGCGTCACGCAAAGCTCACCGCCCCGCCGCCGCGCTTGACGCCGTGCCAGGCCAGCGCCACCGCGATCACGCAGTCATCGTGGCTGCCCTGCGCCGCCTCGTAGCGATACAAGCCCGACGGCAGCCGTTCCAGCGTGTAAGCAGACAGTTCGCCCTTGAGCACGGGATCGTCCAGCAGGGTCACGTCCCCCCGTTCCATCGCCAGGGCCAGCGCCTCGATCAGCGGGCCTTTGCTCTGCGCGGTGGTGTTGAAGGGCCGGACGGGAAGGCCCTCGCGCTGGAGAGCCTCGATGTTCACGCTGCCGATGCTGTTGGCTTCTGCCCAGAGAATCTCCGGCTTCCACCGCTCGCACAGCGCCTTGAGGCGATCCCGCTGCTGCTGCCAGCTCACCTGCCGGAAGCGGTCCAACACGACCAGCGTCCGGCGCTCCACGTCGAAGACGGCGACGGCGGTGTAGTCCTGGCTGCGCCCGAAGTCGATCCCGCCCACATAACGCGCCCCTGCGCGCGGCGCACCCGCTCTGGCCGTGCAGACGGCATTGATGTTGCGGAACACCGCGCCGGAATCTTCCACGAATTCCGCCTCGTACTCCTGGCGGAACCAACGCTCCGGCATTTCCTCCCGCGCCGCCTCGACCTCGCCCGGCGGGATAAGCGGGTTATCGCGCGTGGCGTAGTGAAACGACGCCCACTCGCCTTGCAGCGGGTCCAGGCCCAGGTGATAGAGGCGGTGGAACCAGTTGTGGCCGTTGGGTGTGCTCATCAGCAGGGCGCGCCCCAGCCGGTCGGAAAGCGCCGGGCGAATCGCGCCGGTCCACACCTCCTCCGGCATAAAAGCGGCCTCGTCCAGCACGGCCAGGTTCAGGCCAACGCCGCGCAGGGTATCCGGCTCGTGGGCGCTGCGCACGGCGATCACCCCGCCGCCGGGCAGGATCAGGCGATGGCGCGTCTCGTCCTTCTCGGCCCACAGGCCGTTCAGGGAATCCTTGAAGCTGCGCCACACCTCGTCGGCCATGCCGTAGGTCGGGCTGATCCACCAGCAGAACTGCCCCTGCCGCGCCGCGTCAAGCATCGCTGCCTTGCCCAGTTCGGTCTTGCCCCAGCGCCGACCGCACGCCAGCACCCGGAAACGGGCCGGGTGCGCCATAACCGTTCGCTGCCCAGGGTGGAGCATCACGGACCGCACCGTCGTAGACAAATTCCCAGCGGATGACCTGTTCCTGGTTGGCGTCATGGGGCGACTCCAACTGCCTTAACTCGTCGAGCACCGTGCTGAGCGCACTGCTGACCTGATTAAGCGGCGCGGCTTCCACCTTGCCGGGAATAGCCTCCGCCAGGGCGAGGGCGGCCTGGCGCAGCGCCGCCGCGATCCGCTCATCCGAGTTTTGAGTTCTGAGTTTTGAGTTTCGAGTTGAGCGCGGCATCGGTCCACCCCCTTGATCGACAAGTTGTTCAAATTCAAAACTCAGCACTCAAAACTTTGAACTTTTCCCGGACGCCCGCGCTCGCCTTCCGGCTGCTGGCGGAAGCCGCAGCGATCCCCACCGGGCGCGGTTCCGCGCGCGGGCTGCGTCCGGGAATACATCTACAGCATAGCTCGTTTGTTCTATCACGTGGGCGAAATATGTGGCCGAAATGTGGCCTCTTTTTACCCATCGCCTGTGCCCGGCGCGGATATTCCCCCTGGATAAAGAGACGCCGCTCTGGTAACATGGTTCGTCCCCGCGCCGGATTTTTGTGCTGCGGGCGCAGCCTGACCGGTCACGGGCGAGGGCAGTCCTGCCTGCGAACATCGGAGCGCCGCCGGGCGCTGACGCGCGCCACCTCTTGCTTTCAGAACAACAGGATAGCTAATAAGGAGCAGCCGGGAGATGCAGGTCGGGATCGACTTTGGCACGACCAATTCCAGCGCGGCTCAGTTCGATGGGCAGCAGAACCGCTTCTTTCGCCTGGACCCCAGCAACAAGGACGAACGCCTGCTGCCATCGCTGATCTACATCACCAAAGCGCAGGAAGCCGTCGTCGGCTTTGCCGCCGCGCAGCGTTACATCGCCGAGGGCATCGGTCGCCCCATCCGCTACGAGAAACGCTTCGTCGGCGAGATCGAGATCATGGTCGCCGGGACGGGCGGCGCGCCGATTGTCTACCAGCAGCCGATCTACGCTTACGAGGATGTCGAAGCGCCGGGCCGCCTGCTGCAATCGATCAAAACCGCGCTGCGCCAGGAAACCTACCAGGGCACGCACATCTTCAAGCGGTATTACACCGTGCAGGACCTGATCGCCATCCTGCTGCGGCGCATCAAGCAGCAGGTCGAAACGCAGTTGGGCCGCGACGTACCCAACGTGGTGCTGGGCCGGCCGGTGCTGTTTTCGGAAGACGCCGCCATCGACGCCGCCGCCCAGGCCGCGCTGGAAGAGGCCGCCCGCCTGGCCGGGTTTAGCGACATCTCGTTTGAACTGGAACCTATCGCCGTCGCCTATCTCTATCACCGCCAGGCGACGCAGCGACAGATGGCGCTGGTCTTCGACTTCGGCGGCGGCACGCTCGACTTCGCCATCGTCGAGGTCGGCGGCACACCACCGCCCCGCGTGATCGCCTCGCACGGCCTGCTGCTGGGCGGTGACGACATCGACCGCCGCATCGTCACTGCGCTGGAAAAACACTTCGGCGCGGAGACGACCTACCGCCCCGGCCTCGGCGGCAGCGAACGGCCCTTCCCGCGCCACATCACCCAGCGCATCCAGGACTGGCAAACCCTGCTGGAACTGGCCCAGCCGGAGCAGGAGCAGGTCCTCCAGCAGGCCATCCAGACGGGCAGCGCGCCGGGCAAGATCAGGGCGCTGTGGTCGCTGGTGCACAACAACCTGGGCTTCGCGCTGTGGCAAGAAGCCGAGCGCGTCAAGATCGAGCTATCGGACCGGTTGTTTTCCGCTTTCCAGATGCAGGCGCAAGACATCCGCATCCGCGAGTCCTTCACGCGCGCCCGGCTAGAAGGCCAGCTTCGCGCCACCGTCGCGCAGATCAACGCTGGGCTGGACACCCTGCTCGCCAGGGCCGGGATCGGCGACGACCGGATCGACGTGGTGGTGCGCACGGGCGGCTCGGCGCTCATCCCGCTGTACCAGCGCCTGCTGGAGGAACGCTTCGGCAGGCATAAGGTCGTCGCGCAAGACGCCTTCTCCAGCATCGTGGCAGGGCTGTCGGTGGCGGCGTGGGAGCGGTACGGCTGAACATCCGGCGTACCGTTGCCGCCGAGAGGCATGGGCAGGTACAATAGCGCAGCGGTGAAGCCTCTTCCCCGGAGAGAACAACCATGCTCGCCAAACGCATCATCCCCTGCCTGGATATTCGAGACGGGCGCGTGGTGAAGGGGGTTAACTTCCTGCAACTGCGCGACGCCGGCGACCCGGTCGAACACGCCAGCGCCTACGACGCCGAGGGCGCGGACGAACTCGTGCTGCTGGACATCACCGCCAGCCACGAGCGGCGCGGCACCATGCTCGATGTGGTGCGGCGTGTCGCGGCCAACCTGTTCATCCCCTTCTGCGTCGGCGGCGGCATCCGCACCATCGACGACATCCGCGCCACGCTGCGCGCCGGGGCAGACAAAATCTCACTCAACAGCGCCGCCGTCCGCACGCCGGACCTGATCGGCGAGGGCGCGACCCGGTTCGGCAGCCAGTGCATCGTGGTCGCCATCGACCCCAAGCGCGTAAACGGCAAATGGGAAGTGCACATCGACGGCGGGCGCAGGCCGACCGGGTTAGAGGCGGTCGCGTGGGCCAGGGAAGTCGAGCGCCGGGGCGCGGGCGAAATCCTGCTCACCAGCATGGACCGCGACGGCACGCAGATCGGCTATGATATTGAGCTGACGCAGGCCATCAGCGCGGCGGTGCGGATTCCGGTGATCGCATCCGGTGGGGCGGGCGCGCTGGAACACTTTCACGCGGCGCTCACCGTCGGCGGGGCCGACGCGGCCCTGGCCGCCAGCCTGTTCCACTTCCGGCAGCTTTCGATCCGGGAGGTCAAGACGTATCTGGCCGAACGCGGCGTGCCGGTGCGGCTGCCCGCCGCCTGATACGTTTACGCAATGTGCAAGTTTCAAAAACGACCGTGTCTGCCCCGGTCGCCGGGGGTTCAAACCCCTGGCGAAATCCGCAAAGTCCGCTGAAGCGGACTGAAAATGCAGGTCGAGACGGCGGATGTCAGTCCACTTCAATGGACTTTACGTCCGTAGCCGGGGACTTCAGTCCCCGGCGCTGAAAACTTGCACATTGGGTTACGTTTTCTCGTTCTCCTGTCAGGGGCTGGGGTAGGGGTACGTTACCGTTGCCCCCGGCGTTTCTTTTCCAGCAGGCGAGAGGCGGTGCTCGGTTCGTCTTCAGGGCGGGAGAGCACCCTGGGTTTGGATTCCGGGCCGGGCGGCGGCGCGGGCCTGGTCTCCGGGGCGCCGGGCGCAGAAACCGCCGGGCGCTCGCCTCGATCACGCTCACGGGCGGGCGGTTCCTCGCGGGCGGCACGCTTGCGTTCCAGCAGCGAAGCAGCAGTAGTGGCGCCGGCTGCCGGCGCGGGGGGACGCTCGCCGGGCGGCGCGGCGGGAGTCGGGGCCTTGCGCTCGTCCTGGCCGAGCACGGCCCGAATCGTGGCATCGGGGGTCACGTCGGGCGGCGGCCCAACGCCGCGCGGCAGGTCCCCGATAGCGCGCTGCTTGGCGCTCATCAGGCGGCCCAGCCGTTCAGACGTGATCTCGGCGGGCGTCTTGATGCTGAACCCCAGTTTGTCCGACAGCCAGGCCGACAGCCTGCGCAGGTCCGCCGTTGTGACGATCAGCCGCCGCACACCGATGTCGAAAGGCAACAGCAATGCCGCTGCCAATAGCATCCAGGGCCACAGCGGCGTGGCGGCGCTCTGTGCCGCCAGGTTATGCACGAACACCTCCTCCGGACGCTGGAACAGCGACCCGCCGCCGGTCAGGTTTGCCAGGTCGTTGAGCAGCTCCAGGTTGACCCCGGTTTCCGGGAGACGGTATTCGGGCGAATAGGTCAGCACCCAGCCGCTCGTCTGGGCGACAACGACGTTCTCCGGCACGTCGGCGCCGGGCAGCGGCTGGCCCGCCACGCGCAGGAAGTATGCCCCTTCGTCGCCCGGCTGAAAGATAGCCTCGTAGCGCCCCGGCGCGACCTGATAGAGCGGGATGTTCTCGGCCTGCAAATCCGGGTTCACAATAGCCGCCTGCAGCAGCAGGCCGTTGAGGAAGTTCCCCTGGCGGTCGCGGGCGTCTACCACCAGCACGGCCTGCTCGCCGCGCTGCTCGACGCGCGTTTCCAGGCTGCTGTTGATGCCCTCGGTAATCGTCCAGCGCACGGCCTGGCTGAAAAAGCGCGGGTAGTTCTCCCAATCGATCCAGTTCACGGCCCAGCGGCCGGTGGCGTCGCTGGTCCAGGCGACCGCGCGGCCCAGCCCGTACTGCCACGCCGCCAGGATCGGATCGGCGTTGGGTTCGGGGCTGCGCAGCAAGACCTGCGCCGCGTCTTTGGCCGTCGTGGCGACGTAACCCAGCAGGCTCGGCGCGCGCCGGATGCCGGTCAGGATCGGGCTGTCGCCGACCTGCACGGGGAAGAACTCCCCTTCCACGATATAGGAGCGCGTCGCCAGGATGGTTTCGGCAGTGAAGATGCTGGGGATGGTGCTCACGTCGCGGGCGAAGTGGAAGTTGCCCTGCCCAGCATTCGCCACGTCCTGCAAGAAGGGCGCGTAGCCCTCGCCGATGGCGACGACCGAGGTCGTGGTGCCGCTCTCGATGCGCAGCCGCTCCACCAGCGGCACGATGCCCTCCGGGCTGGCGCCGCCGTCGGTGAGCAGGATGATGTGATTGATGGCGGTGGGATCGGACTCGATGGCCGCCGCCGCCGCGTTCAACCCGGCCAGGATGTCTGTGCCGCCGCCGGGGCGCAGCGTGGCGACCGTCTCCTGTAAAACAGACGGGTTATCGACCGTCGTCACATCGATGATCCAGGCCGCCGCCGTCTCGAACGAGACCACGCCGAGGCGGTCCACCGGGTTCAGCAGGTCGATGGAGCGGATGATGGCCTCTTTGGCCAGGTCGAGGTTGGTGTAGCCGCTGGGGCCGACCGCGCCCATCGAGCCGGACGTGTCGATGACGAAGATCAGCGTCAAGGCGGGCAGGCGCTCCTGATCGCGGATCTGCATCTCGACCGGCAGCGCCTCTTCCAGCGGCGTATGGAAGTAGCCGCCCACGCCGTAGCTGTGCGGCCCGCCGATCACCACCAGCCCGCCGCCCAGGTCGCGCACGTAGGTGTGCAACGTCTCCATCCGCTGCGGCGACAGGTCCGCAGCGGGCACGTCCACCAGGATCACGCTGGCGTAGGCGCTCAGCGGCGCCAGGCCGATGGGCAGGTCGTCCGGCGCAACGATGTCGATGGCCAGCCCGACTTCCTCCAGGGCAGGCGTCAGGTGGCGCACCGCCGCTTCACCATCCGGGCCGTTCTGCCGGACCAACAAAATACGCGGCGGGCCGGTGACTTCGGTGAAGGTGGAAAGCTGATTGTTCTGGTAAAAGCCGTCGGCGGCAGCCTCCAGCGGCTCGACCTGGACGCGCAGATCGACGAAAGCCGTCGTCGGAAAGCCGCTGAAGGTCTGCACGAAGTTGTTCTCGCCCTCGCGCAGGCTCACCGTGCCGCGCGCGATGGTCGCGCCGCCTGCCAGGATCGACACCACCGCCTGGGTGTCGGCTTCGCTGGTGATGGTATAGCTGACCTCGAACGGCTCATCCACGTTGAGGCGCGTGGGCACGTTCACCGCCGTGACCATGACCTCCGGCGCGGGGCGGCGGCGGAAGGCCACGAAGTCGATCTGCACGCCCGACGCGGCAGCCAGGCGTCCCGCTTCGAGCGTGTCCCCAACGGTGGCGATGCCGTCGCTCAGAATAACCATGCGCCGCGCCGCATCCGCCGGAAAGAGCGCCAGCCCCAGACGGATCGCCTCGGCCAGGTCGGTGTTGAGCGTGACGGGCGTCGAACCGATAGGCCCCAGTTCTGTGCCCGGCAGCATGGGCCGCTCGACCAGGGCGTTCGCGCCGAACAGGATCACGGCGCTCTGGTCGTCCGGGCCGCTGAGGGCCATTGCGTCGCGCACGTAGTCCAGCGCGGCAGCCTGGGCCGCCGAATCCATGCTGTCGGATACGTCCACCAAAAAGACGACAGCCAGTTTTTCCGCCGCGCGCACGATCTGCGCCCCAGCCAGGCCCAACACCAGCAAGGTCACGATCAGCAGGCGCAGGGCCAGGCTGAGCGCGTCACGGCGGCGGCGATAGGGCAGGCGCGGCCAGCCGACGTAGGCGAACACCGGGATCAGCGCGAACAGCAGCAAGGCCAGGGGCGTGGTGAAGGTCATGGGGCAAACTTTCAGCCGCCGAACGGCAGAAGCAACTGCGCCGTTTCAGCATCTCGACGGTATGGAGGAGCAGGAGCTTCGTAACCAGGTTTGATCAGTAATGCCTCTTCCATCGCATTCCGCAGGTCCTCGGTCGGGCCAACGTGGTAAAAGTGGCAGAATGTCCGCTCGACCATCCCTTTCCAGTGATCATCAATGTGCGTATTTAAACGATACCGATTCTTGCGCCACATGGAAAGAGCCACACCGCAAGGTAAAGCCTGAGCCGCCCGCGCCAGATCGACAGCGTCACTTTCGGACCACTGGCTGTAGTAATCTGTATGGCGGCCAATGTAAGGCGGATCAAGGTACACGAAATCGCCCGCGTCAACGTCTCCCAGGCAGTCACGCCAATCCCCGATCCGAAACTCCCAGTCCTTGCCCAACATCACATCCCGGATCGCTTTGACCTGGTTCACGATTTTGGTGATATACGCCCGGCGAAAGCGATCTGTTTTGCGGCAGAATGGGACGTTGAACGCGCCTTTCTTGTTAAACCGCATGACCCCATTGAAGCACGACCGGTTCAAAAAGAGAAAGTCCAGCGGGTCGGCCACTTCGGTAAACCGCTGCCTGACCGCATAATAGTGCGCCTCGCCGTTCGCTGCCAGAGCTGCACCCTCGCGCGTCAGGTGTTCCCCCACCATCTGCGGCGTCAGATCGCCGCTGTAAATGCGCCTGTAGAGGGTGATGATGTGGGGGTTGCTGTCGTTGATCAGCGCGCGCGGCGGCTGAACGTTGAGCAGAACCACGCCCGATCCCAGGAAAGGCTCGATCCAGCGCCCGCGCCCATCCCAGTGGATGTTTTCCAGGATGAACGGCACGAGCTTCGTCTTGATGCCCTGGCACTTGATCGGCGGCACGAGCAGATGGTTGACGGTTCGCGGAAGCGGTTCAAACGTCAACGCGGTATTCCTTGATAACCCCCTTGATCACCCAATCGCCCGTCGAAGCGGCGACGGCGCTGCTGAACGTTTCTACCTCCGCCTGCATAGCCCGGAGAAAGGATGCGCTGTCCACGAATCCGCCTTCCGATTCCTGGCTCAAGTTTAGCGCATCGAAGCCGCCAGCCCCAGCGCCTCCCCGCCGTTCACTTTCAGCCAGATACCCTCGCCCTCGACCCCCACGTGCAGCGCGGTAAAGTCCGGCACAACGCGCCACGCCCCAGCCCGGATCAGGTCGGCGGCCACGTCCGCTTCCGGCTGGATGCCGATGCAGCGCGCCCCGGCAGCCACGCCCGCGCGCACGCCGATCACCGCATCCTCGAAGACGATGCACCGCTCCGGCGCTTTGCCCAGCCGCGCCGCCGCCGTGCGGTAGCATTCGGGATCGGGCTTGCCGCGCGTGATGTCGTCGATGGTCACGTGGGCAGCAAACAGCCCTTGCAGGCCCAACTGCCGCTCCACAATCTCGACCTTGCGGCGGCTGGCGCTGGTCGCCACCGCCGCCGGAATGCCTGCCTGCCGCAGCGCCAGCAGCAAGTCCTTGACGCCCGGCACAGGGCGGTAAACGGTGTTGTCCTCGAAGTCGCGCAGATAATCGTAGTATTCCCGGCGCTGCTCGTCGGTGAGGTGCGGGAACAGCGCGGCCAGCGTCCCTTCCGGCGGCATCCCGTGAATGTAGCGGGAATAGTCCGCCGGGGCGATGGTGACGTTGTGCCGCGCAGCGAAGCGCTGCCAGAACTCCACAACCGGCCGGCGCGTGTCGATCACCACACCGTCCAGATCAAACAGAGCTGCCTGATAATTCACCGTTGAATCGATTCCTTTCGTCACAGACACAGGGGCGACTCCGCGTCGCCCCCATGTTCACCGGTCTCTATATGGCAAAGACAACGGCTCAGTTCACCCGCTCCAACACTACCTCAAAATCGCCGCTCGTGCTGCCGGCCTGCCCTTCAAAACGTGTGGCGACGATGGTATACGTTCCACTGGCGGGCAAACGGAAGCGATTGATGCGCGCATCGCGCGTTTCACCCGCATCCGGCGCGTCGTCATTAAACGCCATCTGCTCGCCCGCCGGGTTCAGCAGGATGAGCAGGGAATCCAGATTGCCGCTGCGGCGGTGCATCCTGATCGTCACCAGGTCATCGCGCACGCCGTCGAAGGTGAAGCGGACGGCAGGCTGTGCGTCGGAGATCGTCCCGGTTGCCGTCACGCCGTAGGCCAGGCGCGGACCTCCCGGCGGCGGCGCGACGGAGGTTGCTGCCGCCCGGCTGCCCCGTTCCAGCGTCAGTTCAAACTCGCCCACCGAACTGCCCGCCTGCCGCTGGAAGCGCGTGGCAATAATCGTATACGTCCCGGCGGCAGGCAGCGGCAGGTTATTGATGCGCGAGTCGAGCGTGCCCGTGCCGTCTTCGGCGTCGTCGTTCGTCGCCACCTCGTTCCCGGCAGCGTCGAGCAGGATCAGGTACGGGTCGAGGTCGCCGCCGGTCCGCCGCAGCGTGATCGTCACCGGGTCGCCGCGCCCACCGTCAAAGGTGTAACGGACCTCGAACTGCGCGTCCGAGATCGCGCCCGTCACCGTCACGCCGTAAGCGATTGCCAGTGGAGGCCGCGTGGGGCCGGCAACAGCGGTGACGGACGGCATTGGTGTAACCGTCACGGGCGCCTCGCGCCGGAGAGTCAGTTCAAAATCGCCGCCAGACGCGCCGGCCTGCCCCTGAAAACGGGTGGCAACGATGGTATACGTCCCATCGGCGGGCAGGACAATGTTCTGAATAGCCGCGTCGAGCGCCCCGCTGCCCGGCGCGTCGTCGTTCACGGCGACCTGATTTCCGGCAGCGTCCCGCAGGATCAGGTAAGGGTCCAGCCCGCCGCCGGTCGCCTGCAGGGTGATCGTCACGGCGTCGCCCTGCTCGCCCGTAAAGGTATAGAGCCATTCGTACTGCGCGTCCGAGATCGCGCCGGTCGTCGTGTCGCCGTAAGCCAGTTCGGTCGGCAGGCCGGCGAGCGTCACACCGCCGGATGCGCTGTAGGTGAAATCGAAGGCGAATTCCCGGCCCAACTCCAGCGCCGCCGATTGTCGCAGCACCTCTACCCCGCCCAGGCTGACCACGATGTTCACCTGGACCGGGCCGCTGTTGCCGCAGGCCGCCTGGTAACGGGCAATCACGTGGTAGCGGCCCACCGGGGGCGTCTGGCCGGACGGCCAGGCCACTTCCTCGACCGGGTTTGCTACCGCCGACGCGCACAGGGCGTTCGCATCGCCGGAGAGCGCGCCACCGCTGGCCGAGGTGGGCCGCAGCACCGAGATCAGGTTCCCGGCGGCGTCCTGCACGCCTAGGTCCACGTTGCCGGTCGTGGCCCAGGTGAGGACGACGCGCAGCCCGCCCACCTCGGCAGTGGGAGTTTCCGTCGGCGGCACAGGCGTCGTGGTGCTCGTCGGGATGTCCGTCGGCGGGATGGACGTGGCGGTGCTCGTCGGCGTATCCGTCACGGTCGGCGTCGCGGTGTCGGTCGGCGTGTTCGTCGCGGTCGGCGTGTCGGAGGAGGTGGGCGTATCGGAAGGGGTCAGCGTGATCGTCGGCAGCGGCGTGGGCGACGGTCCTGCGGTCGGCGGGACGCGCGTCGGCAGGACGGCCCCAACCTCCGGGGTCGGCGTGTCGGAGGGAGCGAGCGTGTTATCAGGCGGGGTGGCACTCGGCGCTGCCAACGGCGCGCACGCCGCGAGCCATAGCATTGCCAGGGCGATCAGCAGCCCCGTTCCACGACGCTGAAACCTTCTCATGCCCAAGCCTCCCCAACCCACGCTATCCGATACGACTCGACGGCTTGATTGTACAGGCGAAAGCGCCGGACGCGCAAAGCGCCCCGGCGACCATGACATTTCACCGCAAAGATCGCAAAGGGCGCAAAGATTTACTTCGACTCGTTTTGCGACTCAACGGCAAAGCGGCGCTCCTACGCCTTCACGCCTTTGACGCCCTTCAGGCCGCGCGCGGCGGCGTGCGCGATCAGGCCGGTCTTGTAGTTGTACGTCGTCTGGCGCTTGGCGGCGTGCGCTTCCCGCGCCAGGCGGATCAGTTCATCCAGGAAGGCGCGCGGCGACAGACCCTCCGCTTCCCACAGGTAAAAGGCCAGCGAACCGGGCAGAGTATTCAGTTCATTGACGTAAATCTCGCCCGTCGCCGGCTTCACCAAAAAGTCCACACGCGCCGTGCCCCGCCCGTTGATCGCCTTGAAGGCGTCGATGGCCGTCTGTTGCACGCGGGCCGTGAGATCGTCGCCGATGGGCGCGGGGATTTTGCGCTCTGCGCCTTTCATGCCCCCGGCGTCGCGCAGATATTTTTCCTCGTAGGTCAAAAATTCCTGCCACGAGATCGGCTGCTCGCACACCGAGGCGCGGATGTCGTCGAAGTTGCCCAGCACGGCGCAGTTGACCTCGATGCCGCCCTCGACCGCCGGTTCGATCAGGATGCGCTGGTCGAAGTTGGCCGCCACGTCGATGGCGATGCCCAGCATGGCGCGGTCGGCAGCGCGGGCCACACCGATGCTCGACCCCAGCGTGGCGGGTTTGACGAACAACGGGTAGGCCAGCGCCCCCTCGATGCGGTCCAACACGCCCTCGCGGTCCTTCAGCCACGCCGGGCGCGTCACCGTGAAGCCGTCCAGGACCGGCAGGCCGTTGGCCCGCAAGACGGTCTTGGTCATCGGCTTGTCGATGGCAATGGCCGAGGCCATTACCCCGCAGCCAACGTAAGGCAGGTCCACCAGCTCAAACAGTCCTTGTAATGTGCCGTCTTCGCCGTGCGAACCGTGCACCACCGGAAAGAGCACGTCCAACTTGCGCAGGCTGCTGCGTCCCAGCAGGCCCGATAGCGGTGGGGTGATGATACCCTTGAAGGCGGTGCTGGAACTGAGCACCGTCTCCTTGACGCCCAGCACCTCGGTGATTTTGTCATCCTTGAAGTTGTCCAGTTGGCGGAGCGGATCGCCGGTCAGCCACACGCCGTCGCGGGTGATGTAGATCGGTACGACCTCGTAGCGGTTGGGGTCGAGCGCCTGCATCACCTGCTGCGCCGTGACAATGGATACGTCATGTTCGACCGAGCGGCTGCCGAAGATCACGCCGACGGTTAGCTTGCTGCTGCTCATGAGGATACGTTCTCCTTTTCCAAAAAGCGCCGCGCCAGGAACAATGCGGCGATGGCGCTGGAGTCGCGCAGGCGGCCCGACTCGATCAGCGTCTCGAACGCGGCCAGGGAACAGGACTCAACGCCGATAGTGTATGACTCATCCCCCTGGAGGGTGGCGGGCGTCAGGCTGCGCGCCAGGTAGACCCACAGGCGCATGTGCAGGTACTTGCTCCAGGGCCGCAGTTCGCCCAGCAGGTCCAGCCGCGCGGCCCGGAAGCCGATCTCCTCCTGAAGCTCGCGGTTGGCCGTCTCTGCCGTCGGCTCGCCCGTCTCCACCTCGCCGCCGGGCAACACCAGCGTCGGTTCGCCGCCGAAAGCCGGTGACGGCTCGGTGATCAGGATTACGTTGCCGCGCGCCGTGAGCGGCACAATCATCACGCCGTCGCCGGAATGGACGTAAACCGTGTCGTCGTCGCCCTGGATCAGGGAAAGCCAGCGGTCGCCGCAGAGGGTGTTGGGCATCACTACAACCTTACAGATACGTATCCGGCAGGTCGTTCAGGAACAACACCGTGTCGCCCGCCCGCGCCTCGGCGCGCAGCCAGGCAGTGGCTTCGCTCGTCGTCTCGAAGACGCGCAGCCGCGCCGGGTCGAAGGAGGTGGACTGCACCCCTTCGGCAATCGGACGGGTCTGCGCCGCGCCGACCAGGAGAATGTCGGTCGCATAGTCGGCGGCGATCTGCCCTAACTTGCGGTTCTCCTCCGCCTGCACCGGCCCTAGTTCGACCATGCCTGGCGTGATCAGGATGCGCCGCCCCTGCGTGTGCAGCCCCAGCACGCGCAGCGCCTCCCGCGCGCCGACCGGGTTGGCGCTGTAGGCGTCGTCCAGCACGATCAGGCCGCCCGGCTGGACTTGGCGCTGCAAACGGTGCTCGAACGGCTCCAACGAGGCGACGCGCAGCGCAATCTCGGCCAGCGAGAGGCCTACCTGCCGCGCGGCGGCGGTCGCCAGCAGGAGATTCGTCACGTTGTGCAGACCGAAGAGCGGCGCGTGAAAGTGGCGCGTCTCGCCTGTAGTCGTGTCCGTCACGTCGAAGTCCAGCCCGGCCAGCGATTCGCGCACGTTGGCGGCAGCAAACCGCACCCCCGTCCCCTCCCCGCCTGCGGGGAGAGGTAAAGAGGCGGGGTTCCGGCTCACCAGGATCACCGTCTCCACTGCCGCGCGCTCCGCCATTGCCCGCACGTTGGGGTCGTCGCCGTTCAGGATGGCCGCGCCGTCCGGCGGCAGAGCGGCCACAATCTCGAACTTGGCCCGGGCGGTGTTTTCCAGCGAGCCGAAGCGTTCCAGATGTTGCGGCCCGACCGCCGTCACGATGCTGATCTGCGGGCGCGTCAGCCGACAAATGCGCGCGATCTCGCCCGGAACATACGCGCCCATCTCGACCAGGAAATAATCGAGTTCGCGTTCGCGCCTGAGCAGGGTGTTGATCGCCAGCGTGACGCCCATCAGGGTGTTGTAACTCTTGGGTGTGGCGATGGCCCGGTAGCGCGCATTCAGGATGTGCGCCAGATAGTGCTTGGTGCTGGTCTTGCCGTAGCTGCCCGTGATGCCGATCACGGCCGGCTGGAGCCGCCGCAGCGTCTGCGCCGCGCGGAACAGGTATAAACGCCGCAGGCCCGCTTCCACCGGAATCGCCGCCACGTTGCCCAAAACGAGGAACAGTGGGCTGAGCAGGTAGAGCACCAGGCCGAGCAGCCCCGCCGCCATATAGACCGGCGCGCGCGGTTCGCCGGGAACGATCCCCGCCAGCAGCCGCGCGCCGAGAACGATCACGAGTCCAAACACGGCGAACGCGGCAATCAACAGGCGCAGGGCGCGCTGCGTGCGCACGAACTTCTTTTTGACCTCGCGCTCCGGCGGCTGCCAGAACGCGATCAGCGCCGCCGCGCCGTGCAGCAGAGCCGGAACTAGATCGCTGCTGCCGAAGGTCACAAAACTCCCGATGGTCGCCGCGACCCATGCGCCGCCCGCCCGCTGCCAGTTCCACTTTTCGGGATGGGCGCGCAGCCAGCGCGCATAGCGCCCGGCCATGTACTCTTCGATCTGGAAATAGCGGGCGCAGCGGATCATCCGCCACAGCCCGGCCAGAAACCACAGCGCGATCAGGCCATCAGGCATGGGCTATTCGTCCAGTTCGGCAAGCATCGCTTCGACGGCGGTCTTGAGTGGTGGCAAGTCGCGCTGCACAATGCTCCACACGACTTCAACATCCACCTTGAGGTAGTCGTGTACAAGCACGTTACGGAAACCGCGAATCTGCTGCCAGTCGATTTCCGAATGCGCAGCTTTTAGCTCGTCGGGCAGGCGTAGGGTCGATTCGGCCAGCACTTGCAGACGGCGAACAACGGCATCCTGTACCATTTTTGAGGCTATGAATGCCGCTTTGCCGCCAGCCGTGTAGGCGTCGATGTCAGCAATACACTCGCCGATGTGAATCAAGTAGAGCTTTACGTCCTTCACAGCGGCACGGCCTCCTGCAAAACCCGGTCGCGGATATACCAGTGAAGGGCATTTTCTGTTACCAAATCCACCTTGCAGCCCAGCAGTTCTTCCAAAGCAACCTGCAAGCCGCCGCCGCCCCAGGAGACGCGCGACAGGTCCAGATCAACCAGAAAATCCACGTCGCTGTCCGGTCCGGCTTCGCCCCGCGCGACCGAACCGAATATGCGCACGTTTGTCGCGCCGTGTTCGGCTGCGAGACGCAGAATTTCCGGGCGTTTTTCTTTCAACAGTCTTTCAATCTCCACCGTTCGCACCCTCTCCAAAATCCTTACGCCGCCGCGCCCGCCAGAAAGTGATCCACCACGCGCAGGTACTCCGGCAGACGGTCCAGATAGCTGAAGTGCCCTGCGCCGGAAAAAACCACCAGCCCGGCGTCGGGGATCGTCTGTTCGAGCGCCCGGCCCTGCCACAGCGGGGTGTCCGTGTCGCGGTCGCCCCAGATGAGCAGCGTCGGGACGGTGACGCGCGCCGCGTAGGGCAGCAGGTCCTCCTCGATGACGCGCACGAAGGTCTCCCGCAGCGCGCCCGCCTCCAGATAATCCGTCTCGCCGAGGCCCCGGTAAAGCCGGCGGCGCAGCGGTTCGTAAAAGGCCCGCAGTCCGGGCAGGGTCATCACCGCCTTGCCCGCCTTGATCAGCGCCTGCCGTGCGTCCGTCACCGCGTTCCTGGGCGGACGCACGCCCGCGCTGTCCGCCAGCACCATCTTCCCGATCCGGTCGGCGTGGTCCGCGCCCAGCACCAGCCCGATCCGCCCACCGAAGGAATGGCCCAGCAGGTGCACGCGCGCCAATCCCTGTGCATCCAGGTAGGCGCACACGAAGCGGGCATACTCCGCCACGCCCCAGGGTTCGGGCGGGAGAGCCGTCCCGCCGAAGCCGGGCAGGTCCAGCAGGTGCACGGTGTATTTTTCGGGCGAAAGGCCCTGCGCCACCGGCCAGAACGAGGCGATCTGCCCACCCCAGCCGTGCAAGGCCAGGACACTTGCCGGGCCGCCGCCGTGAACGGCGCAGCGCGTGCTCAGCCCGGCAACATGAAGCGTTTGTACGGGTACATCGGTCGCCAAAAGCAACAACCCCCTCTAACGGCGCTAAACGGGGTGCATTATAACACCGTGCAGTCCGAAAAACGTAGGGGCGACCCCGACCGGTCGCCCCTACAACAACACCCTTCAGCGCCGCGCCCTATTCCCCGGCCCGCTCATCCAGGAAGGCCGCCAGCCACGCCAGCGGCGCGTTCCAGTTGATCGCCACCTCGTTGGTCGTGTACGAGCCGATGTCGTCGAGGTAACGCAGGGCAACGGGCCGCTCCGCCAGATTGGCGGCCTGCGCAGCCGGGTCGTCGGGAGTGCTGTTCGGGCCGCCGGCCACCGCGCCCGGCGGCGGCGGCGGAAAGCCGTTGTCCGGCTGGTTGGCCCAGAAGCGATGATGCGGATGCTCCAGCGCTACCTCGCCATAACCCGAAACAAAGCTGCGCCCCAGGCCGTTCAGCCCCAGCAGATAGTCCATGCAGCCGACGGCACCGTTCAGGTAGCGCACGTCGCCCGTGAAGTCGTAGGCCAGGGCCAGCAGCAGCGCATTGTTGAGCACGCTGGAGTTCGACCCCCAGTAGTACCCGTCCACCGGCAGCGGCACGGGATAAGCCTGGGCGGCCTGCGTCTCCAGATAGCGGTCCGCCGTCCGCGTGATCTGCCGCTGCAACGCGGTAGTCTGGCGGCTGGAGAGGCCGTTCGGCTGCGTCGCCAGCGAGATCGTGCCGAGCGCCGCCGTGTCGCCCCAGTACATGGCCGAGACGTTGCCCGCTTCCAGACCGGGGAACGCGCCGAAGTACAGCGACGCGGCCAGGTAATCGCGGTAAGCCACGTCGCCGGTGGTGATGAACAACTCGGCGGCGGCCCAGAAGAACTCGTCTTCCACGTTCGCGTCGGTGTAGTCTCCGCCACCCTGACCCGGTGTATGGCCGGCCAGCAGGTCCGGGTGATCGATGGCCGCCTGCCAGGCCGTCTCAGCAGCGATCAGGCAGCGGTCGGCGAAGTCGGCATCGATCTCGCGCCAGATGCGCGCACACTGCGCGGCGGTCGCGGCCAGGTTCAACGTGGCGGCAGTGCTCGGCGGGTAGAGATAACGCCCGGCGTAGGCGTTGGGGTTGGCCGTGCGATTATCGTACTGTGTCGGCGGCAACAGCGGCATCCCGGCCCAGGTCACGTCGTGTATCTTGTGGTGGACCATGCCGGCCAGCTCTTCGCCCTGTGGCACCTGCATCGCCAGCAGGAATTCCAGCTCCCAGCGCGCCTCGTCCAGCACGTCTGGCACACCGTTGCCGCTTTCGGGGATGTTCAGGTCGCCGTCGGCGAACGCCTCCGGAGCGCGCTCGTACATATTCAGCAACGTCCAGACGGAGATGCCGCCGTTGACCACATATTTGCCGTAGTCGCCCGCGTCGTACCAGCCGCCGCTCACGTCCAGGGTGTAAGCGCAGCCGGGCCAGTTCACGCGGTCGGCGTCGCGCCCCCGGAAGCAGGTCACGTTATTGTCAGAAAGATGCCCCGCCGGACGCGCCCAGTCGCCCGCGTAGGCTGCATCTAGTTCGATGCCGCTGCGATTGAGATAGAAGTAACGCAGCGCATCGATACGCAGTGGCGCGTAGATGTCCTCACCGATCTCGAACGGGGCGCTCTCTACGCCGTTGATCACCACCACATAGGTGCCGGGCCGGGCAAAGCGCGAAAAATCCGCCACGTGCGCGACGCTGCCCGTCGCCGCATCGAACGTATTGCCGCGCGTGCGCCCGATCATCCACACCTCGCCCGTCGCTGCATCGACCAGCCGCCAGGTCAGCGGGCCTTCGGTATCATCGGCGTACACGGCGCGTTTAGGGGCAGCAGGCAGGTAGCCGGTCTGATTGACGCTGACCCATTCCTCCGGCGCGGCGGGTTCGGCGGCAGCAGCCGGCAGGTCGGCGGGCAGGGGGATCTCCGTCTGCCCGACCTCAAAGAAGATGCCGCGCCCGAACAGGCTGGGGTTCTGCCAGGATTGGTCGTTCACATCCGCCAGCGACCAGATCAGCTTCACGTCGCGGTTTTGCTCGCTGGCGCCGTTGGCGTGCGCCTGGAAGCCGATCTCCAACCCGTGCTCCGGCGTGACGCCCCGCTCCGCCAGCGAGACGGCAGCCTCGAAGCCCCAACCGTCCTCGGTCGCAAAGACGAACGCCTGCGCGCCGGACTGACCGGCGTTCGTGCCCGTCACGGTGATCGCCGCCGGGTCGGTGTTGCCGATGTCGCCGGGGTTGATGTTCACCTGGAACACGCCCTCGCCGTAACTGGTGCGGGTCAGGTCGCCGCTGAGGTTGAGGTAGAACTCCAGCGAGTCCTCATTCCAGAAGTTCGTGCCGTGCTGCCCGGTGATGATGTTCCGATCCGGCATCGTCATGTAGAGGTAGAGCGTTTCGGCGTCGGCGGCCAGAGCAAAGGTGAATGAGCCGTTTTCCGCCGGGTCGTCGGAAAGCATCGTGCCGCGATCCACCACGATCGGCGTGACGCCCGCCCAGTCGGCCAGGTCGCCGTCCAGGGTGATGTCTACCGGAAAGGGAATATACACCGCCACGCCCGGAATCTCCGGCGGAGCCAGCGCCTCGCCGCCTTCTTGGGCCAGCGTGGGCAGAACAGTCAACAAAAGCAGGCTGCAAAGAGCGGTCAGGGCCAATTTTCGGGTCATCTTTCCTCTCCCTTGCGTATTGCCTTCAGCCGCCAGCATTCAACCTAGCGCTCCAGCACGCGCATCTGCGCGCCGAGGGCCTGCAATTTTTGCAGCACACCCTCGAAATTCCAGTCGAGTTGTTCCGCGCCGTCGATGATCGTTTCGCCCTCCGCGCACAGCGCCGCCCCCACCAGCGCCAGCCCGGTGCGCACATCCGGCGTATCCAGGTAGTCGGCGCGCAGCGGCGTCGGGCCGACCACGATGGCGCGGTGCGGATCGCACAGCACGATCTGCGCCCCGAAACTTTTGAGCTTATCGACGAACAACAGCCGGTTGTCGAACAACTTCTCGTGGATGAGGACGGTCCCCTGGGACTGTGTGGCGATCAGCGTCGCCACTGCCGCCAGGTCTGACGGAAAACCCGGCCAGGGCGCGGTCTCCACGCTCAGGTCAGCCTCCTCGCCCTGATCGGCGATGTGCAAGAACTCGTGGCGTGGCACATACACATGATCGTCGTCAACGTCCAGGCGCACGCCCAGCCGGGCGTACACGCTGGCGATCAGGCGCAGGTCTGCCCCGCGCACGCCGTCGATGTCCAGCCGCCCGCCGCTGAGCGCAGCGATGGCCGCCACACTGGCCGCCTCGATATGGTCCGGCCCGACCTGCCCCATCCCGCCGCGCAGCCCTGTCTGTCCCCGGATACGCAACAGGTTCGACCCTACCCCTTCGATCTGCGCGCCCATCTGGATCAGCAGGGCCAGCAGGTCTTGCACCTGCGGCTCCGAGGCGGCGTTACGCAGGACCGTTTCGCCGGGCGTGGCGGCGGCCAGCATGGCCACCAGCGCCGTCGCCGTGACGCTGGTCTGCGCCAGCACGATTTCGCGCCGCTCCCAGGGGGTGTAGGCCACATCCACCGCGCTTTCGGCGGCGGCCTGTTGCGCCGTCGTCACACGACAGCCCAGATCGCGCAGGGCGGCGAGATGGGTATACAGGCGATTGAGGGGATAGTCCACTTCCAGACGCAGATAGCCGCGCCGGGCCAACACTGCCGCCGCAAACATAACCGCGCCGACTTTGGCCGAGGTCATCTCGCGGCTGAGGGTGCGCGTGGTGATAGCGGGCGTTTCCAGCGTCACCGTGTCGCCGTCGTGCGCGATCCGCGCGCCCAACCGCTCCGCGATCTCCAACATAGCAGCGACGCTGAGGGTATCGGGCGCGCCGCGCAGCGTCACCGGCTGGTCGGTCAGCAGGGCAGCGGCGATCAGAGTCAGGGCAGCGTTGCTGCTGCCGCCCGGACGATACACGCCGCGCAGGGGAATCTTACCGCGCACGCCGATGCGCATCAGCCGAAAACCCTTCAGAAGACCGCTATCGGGCAGGGATGTGAGTATAGTGCGCCGCCAACGTCAAACCGTCGGCATTATACCATGTTGTTGCGCAAACGGGGAAATGCGTGGGCGCGGCAGCAGACGAGCGGCCAGGATAAGCGATCAGGGCGTCGCCGCCGAGCCGAACAGCGCCGCCACGCTCACCGACAGGCCCGGCAGCAGATCGCCGCCATCAAGCGCCTGCTCCTCGCCGTAAATCAGCGCGCCTTGCGGGGTGTGGACCACGACCTGCCGCGTTTCGGGATAGACGATCCAGATGACCCTGGTCCCGGCACGCAGGTAATCGTTCACCTTGCGCATCACGTCGCCCGCCCGCTCGGTCGGCGAGACGATCTCGACGGCCAGATCGGGCGGCTGGTAGAAGTAGCCGCTTTCGTCCTGCCCGGCGGGCAGGTTCGCCTTGGCAACGAACGACACATCCGGCGCGCGCATCCGGCGGATGTGGCCGGGTTCGCCTTCCAGCACGTAGGTCGTCTCGCCAAAGACCTCGCCCAACGCTTTGTCCTCGACAAAATTCAAAAGCAGGTGAATTATCCTGGCTCCCACCCGACCATGTTTTCTCCCCGGCGGCGGCATGGTGATGATCTCCCCGTCCACGACCTCGATTTTGCCCGGTTCGTCGGCCAGCTCTGAAAGGTAGGCTTCGGTGATCGGCTGGACCTGGATCTGTTCGCGCGCTACAGCCATCGCACAACACCCTCCCACTCACACACCACGCTGCTATTGTAACGCGATGTACAGGTTTTCGGCGCCGAGGATTTCAATCCCCGGCTATGGGCGTAAAGTACACCTAAGAGAACCATTATTCGTCGTCTCGGCCTGCACTTCAGTTCACTCGCCGGGGGTTTGAACCCCTGATGACCGGGGCAAACATGGCCGTTTTTGAAACCCGCACATCGGGTTATTGTAACAGGTCGAGCGCCGGTGCGTCCCCTGCCTCACCAGGAAGTCGCTCGTGGCATCCTGCCCGCCGGGATAAATTCGCCTAAAACCCCGTTTTGATATACTATTTATCGGTAGCAAACGCTTTTTCTGCCGTTTGCTCCCCCCGCAAATCACGCTGCTCGCTCTTTAACAGCCGAAAAGGGCGCCATCGTGTCCTGGCAACTGACTCCCTATATCGTTATCCTGATCGCCGCCGCCGCGCTGATCGTCTTGCTGGCGGCGCTGGCCTGGCAGTATTGGGAACCCCGCACGGGGAAACTCTACAGCCTGCTGATGCTGACGATTGCCGCCTGGGCGGTGACGCAGGCGTTGGAACTGGCCGCCATCGACCCGGCAGATAAAATCATGTGGGCCAGGATTCAGTACCTCGGCGTCGTCAACATCCCGCCGCTGTGGCTGCTGTTTGTGCTGTCGTATACCAACAGCCGCTGGCGGCCCGGTCGCCGGCTGCTGGCGCTGCTGTGGCTGGAACCCGTCGTCACGCTGATCCTGGTGTTCACCACCCAGGATCACCGGCTCATGTGGACGCAGATCACGCCGGGGCCGGTTGCAGTGCCGTTCGTCAGTGCCACACCGCCCCTGATCTACGGGCACGGCCCCTGGTACTGGTTCAGAACCATTTGGGTCTACCTGTTGATCATCGCCGCCGACGTGTGGCTGATCTGGTCGGCGCTCCGACTACCGCAACTGCACCGCCGCCAGACCTGGCTGCTGCTGGTCGCCGCGCTGATGCCCCTGATCGCCAGCCCGATCTACGTCTTAGGCGCAGGTCCCGTCCCCGGCCTGGATTACACCTCCCTCGGCTTCGTGGCCGCTGCGATTATCGTGACCGTGAGCGCGCTGCGCTTTCAGATGTTCGGTCTGGTGCCGCTGGCGCGCAGCCTGTTGATCGAACGGCTGGACACGGGCATGTTGGTGCTGGATGCGCGCGACCGTATCATCGACATCAACCCGGCAGCGCAGCGCATGTTGGGCATCGGACCGGGGGCGACGGGTAAACGGCTGACGGAAATCCTCGCGGATGGAGATGTCTGGCTGCGCGCCCTGCACGATGTCACGACCACCCCGACGACACTCGAACGGGACGGCGTCTTCTATGATGTGCAGGCGGTTCTCGTGCGCAACCGCCGGGGCCGCCTGTTGGGGCAGTTGGTCGCCCTGCAAGACATCACGCCGCACAAGCGGGCCGAGGCCACCCTGCGCGAGGCGGAAGAACGCCTGCGCACGTTTGTGGACTGTGCGCCCATCGGCATTTCGGTGAACCGGGGCGGCAGGGCGCTGTACGTCAACCCGGCCTACGCGCGTATGTACGGCTACGACAGCGCTGAGGAACTGGCCGGGACTAGCCTGCTGGACCACATCGCGCCCGAATACCGCGCCGAGATCCGCGCCCGTCTGGAAGCCCGCGAACGCGGCGAAGCGGCGCCAGGCAATTACGAGGCGCTGGGCCAGCGCAAGGACGGCTCGGTGTTCGCTTACCACGTGGAGATGGCGCACATCCGGCTGCCCGACGGCATGGCGAACCTGGCCTTTCACCTCGACATTACAGCCCTCCGCCAGGCCGAAGAAGCCCTGCATCAGGCCCAGATCGCCGAGCGCAACCAGCGTATCCTGGCCGAGGCCCTGCGCGACAGCGCCGCCGCAATCAACGAAACCCTCGATGTTGAGGCCGTGCTCGACCGCATCCTGGAAAACGTGGGCCGCGTTGTGCCCCACCAGGCCGCCGACATCCTGCTGGTCGAAGGCCAGACCGCCCGCCTGGTCTCCTGGCGTGGCCACTGCAACACCCACAGCGATGAACTCCGCGCACTCGTGTTCCCGCTGGATATGCCGACGCTGCGCTGGATGATCGACACCGGCCACTACTGCCTGATCTCCGACACCCAAACCGATGACCGCTGGACGCCCGTCCCCCAGGTAGACTGGATTCGATCCTACCTGGGCGCTCCTGTTGAGACGCGCACCCAGATCATCGGCTTCCTGAGTCTGGTCAGCGACACACCGGGGTTCTTCACCCTGCGACACGCCGGGCTGTTGCAGGCATTCGCCGACCAGGCCGCCATCGCCCTGGAAAAGGCCCAGTTGTTCGACATGGTACAACAGTATTCCACCCGGCTTGAGCAACTGGTCGCGGCGCGCACCGTCGAACTGGAGCACGAACGCGCCCAGTTCAAGGCCATTCTGGACGCCCTGGCCGATGGCGTGATGCACGACGACTTCAACCGGGTCATGTACGTCAATCCCGCCTTTACCCGCCTGACCGGCTACACCGCCGAGGAGGTGATCGACCAGCCGTTGAACTTTTTCAGCACCCTGTTCGCGCCGGAGTTCGTGCGGTTTCCGGGGACGATCAGCGAGACGATCCGGCGCGGCGACTCGTGGCACGGCGAAATCCGCGCCCGGATTAAAGAGGGCAGAACGGCCCAATTCGAGGCGACCTTCACCGCGCTGACCGACCCCCAGGGACAGCCCATCAGCAAAGTGGGCATCTTTCGGGATGTCACGCCGGAAAGGACCTGGCAGGCCCAGAAAACCCGTTTCATCAACCATGCCGCCCATGAA
>Ga0209018_1000375_pt1 | contig 42431 bp, 40 predicted proteins | sample YNPBryBLVA2012_FD_185814 | JGI IMG/M metagenome (GOLD analysis project Ga0209018, IMG submission 185814) | Anoxygenic and chlorotrophic microbial mat microbial communities from Yellowstone National Park, USA - YNP Bryant BLVA 2012 (SPAdes)... ...
GGGACGCCGCGCAGCCTGGCCGAACTGGCCACCCCGCTCGCCATCGCGCCCAACCTGGCCGAGGCGCGCAGCCTGTTCCGGCCGAACAGCGTGGCCGTGGACACAAGCGCCGATCCTCCCATCCTGTATGTCGCCGACACGGGCAACCACCGGGTGCTGGCGTGGCGTGACGCGACCCTCGCTGAAATGGCGAGGCCGGCGGACCGCGTGATCGGGCAACGGGACTTTGACACGAGTGCGCCGCTCAATATCACGGCGGCGCAGGGCTTCACGAGCGCGCTGTGGGCGCCGACCGCGGTGGCTGTGGATGGCGAGGGCAACCTGTTCGTCGCCGACGCCGGCAACAACCGGATCCTCCGCTTCCCAAAGCCCTTCGAGCAGCCCGAGGGCGAGCCCATCCGCGCGGACCTCGTGATCGGCCAGCCCGACCTCAGGAGCAACCTGCCCAACCGGAGCAGCTCCGCCTCCGCGCCACCGACGGCTTCGTCGATCAAGACGAACGCCTCCAGCATCGGCGGCGTGCAGAACGCGTCGCTGACCTTCGACGCCGAAGGCAACCTCTGGTTCAGCGATTCGGGAAATCACCGGATTCTTCGCTACCCGGCCGAGGCGGTGCGCGGTCCATCCAACACGCAAGAGGGCGGAGCAGAGATCGCAGCGGACCTCGTGCTTGGCCAAACGGACTTCAACACGGCCACTGCCAACCCCGGGCGCGCGGACCCCGCGCGGGGAGACCGGTTCCGGCGCGACAGCATCCGGTTCGGCGGACCGCTCGCCTTCGACTCGCAGGGCAACCTGTTTTACGCAGACGACCTGGCGCGCGTGCTGGTTTGGCAGCCGCCGTTTGAGAACGGCAAGGCGGCGGCGCGCATTGTGGGCCTCTACATTGAGCGCCCCGGCGCCGAACCGTTGCCGAAGGTGAACAACTACACCTTCGGTTTCCAGCCCGGGCAAAGCGGCTCCACCGCGATTTTCGCCGGCGGCCCGCAAGGGTTGTGGTGCGCGGGCGACGTCCTGTTTGTGGCCGACACTTACAACCACCGCATCGTGCGCTTCGATCCGGTTGCGACGTGGCCCGCCGAGGATCCCGTGGAGGGGCAGATTTCCCCTCCGATGTCCGCCGTGTTCGGCCAGGACGATTTCAACAGCGGCACGGTCAACCGATGGGAATTCGCCGAGCCGACGGCGGAGTCCTTCCAGCGCCCCGTGGCAGGAGTGTTCGCTGCGGGCCGGATGTTTCTGGCCGACCAGGGCAACCACCGGGTGCTCGTCCATCCTTACGACGCCGAAAACCACATGCCGCAGCCGGCGGAGTTCGCCCTGGGCCAAATGGAGTTTGCGCTGCGCTCGCCGAACCTGATCGAAGGCCGCGAGCTCAGCGGCGGCACATTGCCGGTGCTGTCCGGCGACCAGATCGTTCAACTCGGGCTGGGGCCCGCCATGGCGATCCACTATCCGGAGAATCCGGACGAGCCTCCTCATCTCTATGTCGCCGATCCGGGCAACAACCGCGTGCTGGCCTTCTGGGACGCGCTGCGGTTCCAGGCCGGAACGGTGGCCGATCTTGTCCTGGGGCAGGTCGGGCAGAGCCGGAGCCTTGTGAACTCCCCGTTCAATAACCCTTCGCTGCCGACACGCACCGGATTGTTCCTGCCCTCTTCGGTGGCCGTGGATGCGGAGGGCAACGTGTGGGTGGCAGATACAGGCAATGGCAGACTCGTGCGTTTTCCGCGCCCGTTCGACCGGTGGGAGAACCACCAGGAGGCGGACCTGGTGCTAGGGCAGCCGGACTTCGAGACGCCTCCGGAGGGTGAACCGAAGAGAGACCGCATGTACCGTCCGGTGAGTGTGGCGCTGACGGCGAGCGGGAAGGTGGTGGCAGCCGACCTGGCGCATCACCGTGTGCTGGTCTTTGACGGGCCGTTTGAAAACGGCAAGCCGGCCGCGCTCGTCCTGGGGCAGGCCGACGCCGAGAGTTCGGCAGCCGGCAGTGAGTTGAACCAGATGAACCTGCCGCTCGGCGTGGCCGTGGACGCGCAGGAGAGGATTTACGTCGCCGACGCCAACAACCGGCGCCTCCTGGTGTACGACCGCGCCGAATTTCTCGCCGATGGCAGCGCCCCGTCCCTGGCGCTGAATCTGGCGGCCAACAACGGGAACGTCACGCCCGTCGCACTGGCCATCCACAGCCTCTCTGGCGAGCTTTGGGTCGCCGACGGCCAAGGGGGCCGCCTGCTGCGGTATCCCGCTTACGAGAACCTGGCCATCACGGGTGACGCCCAATGGAACTACGCCTTCACCACCTACGGTCCGAGGACCATGCTGGTGGACCGCAGCGGCGCGCTGATGGTGGCTGACGCGGCTCACCGGATCACGATGCACTACCCGCTGCATGCGGTGGTAAACGGCGCCAGCGGCTTCCCGCGCGTGGCGCCGGCGACGATTGTGCAACTCGAGGCGCCGGGCGTCCGCTTTGTTGAAGAGCGCGTCGAAGCGGGCGCCACCCCGCTGCCGGTGGAACTGGGCGGCATCGAAGTGCTCGTCGACGGCATCCCTGCGCCTCTGCTGAGCGTGGATGGCGGTTCGATCCGGTTGATCGTGCCCAAGGACGCCCCGATCTCCGGCGCCGCGGAGTTTCTGGTGCGCCGTCCCGCTACGGGCGAGATCCTTTCGCACGGCTACGTCGCGATGTACAACGCCTCGCCCGCGGTCCTGTTTGCCGGGACGAACCCCGCCGCTTCCGGACAGGCGCGCGCCGTGAATCAGAACGGCGCCCCGAACAGCTCCTCGAATCCGGTCTCGGTGGGCCAGGAGTTGACCGTCTATCTGACGGGTTCTGGTCCTCTGGAGGGAATGCCGGAAGACGGGGAGGCGCCGGGGAGCGAGATCCCGGTTGGAGACGTGCTCGCATTCCTGTTGCCCTCGCAGGGGGCAATCCCGGCGCAGGTTCTATCCGCCGCGCTGGACCCGGGCGAGCCGGGCGTGTGGCGCGTGCGGATTCGCGTGCCGCAAGTGGCCACGGACGGCAACTACGGCTTCGCCGTGATCTACCGCAGCATGGCCAGCAACAACATGACGGCCGGCTCCACCACGTTCCGCTCCACGCCGGTGGTCAGCGTGCGCCGCTAGGGACAGCCGCCTCAGGCTGCCGGCTTCCAGAGCTGCAGATAGGAGCGCGCGCCCTCAGGCGTCAAATACTTCTCCAGCAGAGCGCGCTCCGTTCGCAGAAGGTCGACGAGGATCAAGCCGTCGAGTACGCCCGAGAAATCGAGATCGACGCTGAACGCCAGCAGGCGTCCCCCCAGCCGCAGGTACTGGCGCAGCAGCACGGGAAGCCCCTTGCCGTCAGGCTCCATGGAGGCGACGAGATCCGAGAGCTGTTCGGCTTCCTTCAGCCGCAGCCGCTGCCACTCGCGCCGGATGGCGCGGCCGCCGGGCGTGCGCAGAGGTCTGCGCGGGCGAACCAGGTGCGCCAGTTCGCGGTCGCCCGCCGTCGCCTGCAGTGCGATGGACATCAACGCCCGGGAGACGGGCTGATAGCACTGGCTGATGCTTACCGGGCCGAACAGATACCGGACTTCCGGGTGGCGGCACACCCAGGCGCCGATCGCCTGCCAGAGCATGAGCAGAGCCATGTAGTGCTTCTGGTAAGCCGGACTGACGAACGAGCGCCCCAGCTCCGCGGCAGGCCCAAGGCGGCGGAAAAAGCCCGGCTGATAGCGGAACAGTGTGGATGTATAAAGCCCCGCGAGGCCGTGGGCCGGAAGGATGGAGCCCGTATTTCCGATTCGGTAGCCGCCGGCGATGACGCCGTCCTTCAGATTCCACAGCAGGAGCTGATCGTAGTGGGGATCGAATCCGTCAATGTCGACATCCCGTCCGGTCCCTTCTCCCGCAGCCCGGAAGGTGGCCTCCCGGGCAATTCCCACTTCGCGCAGCAGTTCGGGATCCTCGCCTCCCCGGAACAGGGCCACGGCCCAGTCAGCACTTTCGGCGAGGCAGCATCGCCCAAGGGACCGTTCGAGCAAGTCGCGGCGGGCGGAAAGCGTTTGACCGCCGGAAGAGGTGCCGGCATCCCCGTGTGGCGTTGGTTCCGTGCACTTGCCGAGCAGGTTGTTTCTGGCCTGCAAGTGCGCGACCATCGCACGGTCGTCGAAAGCGGAAAGCTTGCGCCATGGCACGGGCATCCCGATCCGGACCTGCACCCACGCCCCGCGCTTGTTGAGCAGTTCGAAAGGGAGGCGCAAGGTCCGCAAACGGGGATGAACCGCGCCCAGGACGTGAAACGTGGCGCTGTTGGCGGCGCCGATGAACACAGGCAGCGCCGCGGCCCGGGAAGCCCGCAGCAGCCGCGCCGTGGAAGGGTGCCACTCCGGATCGGCCACTGTCCAGTGCTTCCAGTCCACGCGCGAGACATCGCCGGCAGGAAAGACGATGAGAGCATGGCCCATGCGGAGCCACTGCAAGGCCGCTCGCATGGATGCCAGATTGCGCCGGATGCTGCCTTGCCCGGCGTAGGGATCCACCCGGATGAGGTACGGCTCGAAGGCGGGATCCGGCGGCAGCAGATGGTTGACAAGAACCCGGACATCCGGACGCACGCGGAGACAGACCGAGGCGGCGACCGCGCCGTCCAACAGCCCCGTCGGATGATTGGCCATGACGACGACAGGCCCGGTGTCCGGGATGCGCGCCAGATCGCCGGGAGGCGCCTCGATTTCCACGTCGAGGGCGCGGAGCAGTCGCTCGAACACGTTCGGGCCCGGCTCGCTGCCCGCCTGCCTGGCCAGTTCGCGAAGCCCGCTGCAGAGGGTCTCAGAGGCTGCGGTCCACATGGCCTGGCCCGGCCGGGTGAGCGGAAAAGGCAAGGGAGCGCGCGCGGAGGCCACGGTGCGAATCAGTCTGTCCAGATGCACGCCCGCATTGTGAGCAAGGCGTTTCAAAACATCGTGAACGGCTCGTGTCGATTGGTTGAATCCCCCCGGCGCGGTATGCTGTCAAGGCAAGGAGCGGAGATGGAGAAGCAGCCTCTGGAGACGGTTCACGAATTCACAATTTCGATGAAGCAACTCGAGAATTTCGAATTCGAGGTGCGGTTCGACAAAGAGCAGTATTCTGCGCTCAGGATGGACGAGCCGGAGCCGCTCGGCCGCGATTCCGCGCCCAACGCCTCCCGCATGCTGGCCGCCGCGATTGGCAACTGCCTCACTGCCAGCCTGCTGTTCTGCACGCGCAAGGCGCGCGTCGAGATGGGGCCGGCCGAGACGCGCGTGCATGTGAAGCTGGGGCGCAATGAGCGCGGGCGGCTCCGCATCGCCGGCGTGGAGGTGGAAATCGACCCGCGTTTCGCCCCGGGAGAACGGGAGAAGGCCGCGCGCTGCCTGGAATTGTTCGAGGATTTTTGCGTCGTCACGCAGAGCGTCCGCGAGGGGATCCCTGTGGAAGTACGCGTGAAGGATTGAAGGGGCGGGCGCTCAGCGGCTCTTGCCGCGGGGGGCGAACTCGCGGATCGTATTGAACAAAGCGCCCACGCCGAGCTGGATGCCGACTCCGCGGAACGCCTCGGCCCGGGTGCGGTAGCCGGCGGGCATCCAGGTGTTGCCGATGAATTCGGCCGCGAACGCCGAGCCGATGCGGGGCGTGTTCAGCACGGTGTTGCCGTTGCGGTCCAGCGTCAGAAAGTTCCACAACAGCGCATGTCCGAACCGGCGCGCGAAGCCGGAACAGCCGCAGCGGACGTAACGGACCTCGTAGCCGAGTGCGGCCGAAGAGGCGTGCGAGAGCGAATCCTGCAAAGCGAAGCGGGCGAAGCGGTTGGCGAAGCGGCGCGAGTAGCCCTCCATGCCCTGCGGCCAGACCTCGGGCCGGTCGTTCAGATGATCGCCCAGAGCGGGCCCGGCAGCGCGGAAAAAGGTGCCCGGAGAGGCGTATGTGGCGCGCCAGTATATGTTCCACCGCTGGTTGCCCTCCAGCGGGTGCCAGTCGCTGCGGTCCACGGTGTTGAAGTAGCGGCCCCAGGCGCGGGGCGACGGCCTGTCTCCGGCAGGTTCGACATCTGCCGGCGCGCTCTGCGCGGCCAGCGGCAGTGCGAGAACAACCATGAGGCAGAGACTCTTCATAAGCGGCTACAGTTGTTTGGATGCGGGGCGGAGGCGCGGGGTTGGGAAATTCGCTAAACTGATAGTTTCAGCCCACAGCAAGGAGCTTCACTCTGCATGATCCAGGCGACCCAACTGCGCCCGGGGATGGTGATCAAGTTCAACAACGAACTTCACTCCGTGTTTTCCACGTTTCACCGCACGCCGGGCAATTTGCGCGGCTTTGTGCAGGCCAAAATGCGCAACCTGCGCACCGGCGCGATGATCGAGCACCGGTTTTCTTCGGAAGACCGTGTGGAGAAAGCCGTGCTCGAGGAAGTGGAGATGGAGTACATGTACGACGACGGCGAGTACTTCTACTTCATGAACACGGAGAACTTCGAGCAGATCCACCTGACCAAGGAGGAACTCGGCGAGGGGACGCAGTATCTGGTGCCGAACCTGAAAGTACATGTCGAGTTCTATGAGGGCAAGCCGATCAGCGTGGAACTGCCACCGACGGTAGATCTGAAGGTGGTGGAGACCGAGCCGGGGCTGAAGGGCGCCAGCGTGTCCAACGTGGGCAAGCCGGCGAAGCTGGAGTCGGGGCTGGTGGTGACGGTGCCGCAGTTTGTCAACGAAGGCGACGTGATCCGGGTGAACACGTCCGAAGGGACCTACCAGGAGCGCGTGACGACAGCCTGAGATTGCCGCTGGCGCCGGCGGGGGCTTCACGCTTTGACGTCGAGCAGGGAAGGCCCGGCAGGGTGGGCGATCCGCAGGAGCGACTCGGCATAAGAGGCATGGTGGTGGAGTTCCGCCAGAGCGGCGGCAATTTCCGCCCGCATGCTCTCGGCCTCCGTCTGGCAGGCTTCGCCAAGCAGGCGCAAGCGTTCGAGGACGGCGCGGGCGGGGGGACTGGCTTCGATGTTGGGGCAGAGGGTCTGGAGGCGCTCCAGCAGCATCTGGCGGCAGTGGAGGGCCTCCAGGTAAGCGGGGTCGCGGCGTCGCAGTTGGCCCAGGAGGGTCTCCGTGGCGCCGACGAGTTCAGCGAGGGTCTGTTCCAGTGTGCCGGCTGGGGTCATGAATTGGAGCGCTTGCCGTAGAGGACTGTATTGAGGCTTTCGATGGCCGCGTTGAGCATGGACTTCTGGCCTTCGAGTTGAGCCAGGAGAGTATCGGCAGCCTGGAGGCGGGCTACGAGGGTAAGGCGGGTGGCGCTGACGCGTTCGTAGATGGCATTAATCTGATCTGTCAGGCGCTGATCGGTGCGGTCAAGGCTCTGGAGGAAAGCGGGGATAGCGCCGCTGAGCGGGTCGCTGTAATAGGAGAGGCGAGATTCGAGGGCGCTCAGTCCGCTGGCGCCGTCGCCGAACAGGGAGAAGACGGCGGGGATTTCGGTTTCCGGGAGGCTGAGGACGGCGGAAGGGTCGAAGCTCATCCGGCCGTCCGAGCCGAGTGAAACGCCGAGTTCGAACAGGCTTCCGCGTTCGCCTTCCATCCGGTAGCCGGTGATTTCGCGCAGTGCAGCCTGGATGTCGTAAAGGAAGCTCTGGCCGGCCAACGGGCCGGCGTTTTCGCCGCTGTGGGCGTCGAGCTTGTCCACGACCGCGTTGTAAGCGTCCGCAAAGCTTTGCAGGGCGCTGGCCAGGCCGGCAGAAGAGGGGCGCACTCTGACGTCGACGATTTCGCCCGGCGCGGTGGTCGCCTTCAGTTCGAGAGTCACGCCCGGGATGGCGGCACTGATCGTATTGGAAGAAGAGGCAATGGCGACACCGTTCAACTCGAACTGCGCGTTGGAGCCGGCCGAGATGGCTTCGAGCATGTCCGAGCCGGGGTCGCCGGGCGTGCGGAGCAGCGCTATCGAGCGTTGGCCGGTCTGGTTCGCCGTGATCGAGAGATAGTAGCGTTGCGGGCCGCTGCCGGTATCGAGAATCGACGCCGTCAGGCCGAGGCCGCTTGCGTTCATGGCGTCGCGCAGCCCGGCCAGGTTGTCCGCCCCCGGGGCCAGCTCGATCGTATGGCTGACGCCGTCCAGCACCAGCTCCAGCGTGCCGCTGCCGCCGCTCACCGCAGTCGTGTCCGTGTCGCCATAGCCGGCCGCCGAGCGCGAGACGGCCTGCGTGGCCAGGCTGGCGACATTTGTGATCTGGTACAGCCCCGCTGCCGCGCCCGCCCCGGCTGTGGCCTGGACGGCCGAAGAACCGGAAGTCGCCGCCAGCGCGCCGCCCCGCGACAGCTCGCCCAGGTTGCGCAGCGCCGCTGCAAGGTCGGCCAGGGCGGTGCGCAGCTCGGCGGCGGCCATCTTGCGGGTCAGCAGCCCGGCCTGCTCCTGCTCCAGCGCCTGCGCCGGCAGACTGGCGATCGACACCGAACGGTCCAGGATCAGCTGAAAATCATCGGAGAAGCTGCTGATGCCGGTGAATGTGAGTGGGGCAAGGGCCATGGCCGGGGCTCCGCATCCCTCTTATCGGACGCGTCCGGCCGATTCTGCAGGAAACTCGCCGCCCTCAACTGCGAAAGATCCGGCGCAGCGTGAACATGCCGGCGTGCGAGCGGGAGTGCTCGAGCTTGCGCCAGTTGTCGCTGACCGCGATCAACATCCCGCTGACGTGGTTTGAGCGCGCCGAGCAGAGAAATTGCGCCAGTTCCACCTGCTGTTCGGGCTTCGTGCCGCCGGAGGAACGCAGCTGCAGCGCCTCTTCCAGTTCGGCCGCCCCGGCCAACGGCCCGGCGGCGATGATGTCGTCAGTCAGGCTCGTGTAGGTGGCCCCCGGATTCATGCAGTTGACCTGGATGTTATATTCGCGGACCTCCTCGGCGAGCGTCTCCGCCAGGCGCGCCAGAGCCGCCTGCGCAGCGCTGTAGGCCGAGAAATGGGGTCGCGGGCGAGCGGCTCCGGGTCCGGTGAGGATCAGGATCTTGCCCGCGCGGGCAGCCTTCATCTCCGGCAGGACGGCCCGGCAAAGATGCATCGTGCCGCCGAGGTTCGTGATCACGCCGTCCATCCACGCAGGCGGGTCGCAGGCCTCCAGAGGCCCGATGGCGCCAAAGGCCCCGTGGGCGCAAACCAGCACGCTGGCAGGGCCGGCGAAGGCTTGGAACCGCTCCACGGCAGACTCCACCTGCCCCCAGTCCCGCACGTCGCAACAAATCCCCACTGCCTTTCTGCCGTTGTGCGAGATCTCCAGTTCCGCCAGGTCCAGTTCCGCGCGGGAGCGGGCCAGCAGGCCCACCCGCGCGCCCGCTTCGGCGAAGGCCAGGGCCAGACGCTTGCCGATGCCGCGGCCGGCGCCGGAGATCAAGACCGCCCGATCTGCGAACTCACCTGCTTCCGCCACGCAACTTTCTCTCCCTCCCGATCCTAGCAAGAGAGGAGGCGTGGTCAGCGGCGCGCCTTGATCTGATAGAGCGCCTGGTCGGCGCGGTGCAGCAGGTCTTCGAGCGACTCGCCCGGGCGGTACTCGGCGACTCCCATGCTGAGGCCGACGCGCACGCGCAAGGTCTCGCCGCCGAGGGCCAACTGGTAGTCGCCCGCCAGGGTCTGCTCAAGCAGGCGAGCCCGCGCCATGGCGTCGCGCAGCGGCGCCGGCAGAAGGATCACGAACTCGTCGCCGCCCCAGCGGGCGGCCATGTCGTCGGACCGCAGCTGGTGCTTCAGGCGGCTGGCAAAAACGCGCAGCAGTTCATCGCCGGCCAGGTGGCCGTGCACGTCGTTGACCCGCTTGAAGTGATTCAGGTCGGCCAGAACCAGGCTGAAGCAAACCCCGGCGTCGATCATCTCCTGCGCCCGTTGCTCGAATGAGGCGCGGTTGCTCAACCCGGTCAGCGTGTCCCGGCGGGCCGACTGCTCCACTTCGTCCAGCCGCCGCCGGTAAGCCTGCATCTCCCTTTCCAGCTCGCCCATGATCTGGCGGTTCTCCTGCCGCATCTCCTCCACCAGCGCGGTGATGAGCTGCACCTGAGAAAGGATGTGCTGCCGCAGCTCCTTCAGGTCTTCCCGTTCAGCCGCCCGGCGCAGCCCCGTGGCCACGCCGAGAAACTCGGACTCGTGCCGGCTGCCCCTCTGCTGCAAGGAGGCGGCGGTGGCCTCAAGCAACCTCACCACCTCGGCCAGCTCCACCGTGCCCGCCAGTTCGTTGGAGATGAAGTCGTGCGCGGTGTGCAACGCCTGGTCCAGCTCCCGTCGCGCCGCGGCGATCTGCTCCCGGCCGGGCTCCGCGGCCAGACGCCGCCGGGACGTTTCCACCGTGGGAGGCTCGCCGCGGATCTTCCCGGCGCAGGGCTGGAAGACGTGACGCTCGACCCCCGCAAGGGCCTCGAGATACGCCTCCAGAGCGGCACGGAAATGCGCATGCTGGTATTCGGCCCGGTCGAGACTGGCGCGTAGGCTGATGAAGTCTTTGGTGCCCATGCTGTTTGGCGCTGGCGCGTTCAAGCCCCTTATCGGACGGGCATGGCTGGAATTGAGGAATCGTAATCCTGGCGCTGGCGGAGGCGGCCGGGTTTGCGCATCCGGCCCGGATCGGCTAGGATAAGAAGTTGTGACGCCCCGGCCAGGCGCGTGTGCCCGCCCGGGCGTCGGCAAACCCGCCGGGACGGTTCGCGCCAAGGTTCCCGCAGCGTCAACAGAAGGACAAACCCATGTTTGCAGTGATCGAAACAGGCGGTAAGCAGTACCGCGTCGCGCCGGGAGAGACGGTCGTGGTGGAGACGCTGGCCGGAGACGCCGGCGCCGCGGTGGAGTTTGACCGCGTGCTCGCTGTAGGCACCGACGACGGCAAGCTGCTCACCGGCGCGGAGGCCGCCTCGGCCAGGGTGCGCGGCGAGATTTCGAAGCACGGCCGGGGCGAAAAGGTGATCGTGTTCAAGTTCAAGCGCAAGAAGCAGTACAAGCGCACCATCGGCCACCGGCAGAACTTCACGGCGGTGAAGATCTCCGAGATCGTGCTCTAGGACAGGGAGAAGGCGAGCTATGGCGCACAAAAAAGGGCTTGGCAGTTCCAAGAACGGGCGCGACAGCGCGGCCCAGCGGCTGGGAATCAAGGTCTTCAGCGGCGAGACGGTGAAGGGCGGCGCCATCCTGGTTCGGCAGCGCGGGACGCGGTACAAGGCCGGACTGAACGTCGGCGTGGGCAGCGACGACACGCTGTATGCCCGCATCCCGGGCCGCGTCGAGTGGCGCGACCGCGGCCGGCTGGGCAAGTGGGTCAGCGTCGTCGAGCTGGAGTCCTGACGGGACGCCGCCAGCCGAGATCAGGTAGTTCCGTTTTGGAGCCGCCATGCGGGCTTCGGCCCCGGCGGCTCTTTTGCTGTCTGCGAACCGGAGAGGGCGATGTTTGTCGATGAGGCGCTGATTCGCGTGAAAGCCGGCGACGGGGGCAACGGCTGCGTCGCTTTCCGGCGGGAAAAGTACGTCCCGAGGGGCGGGCCGAGCGGCGGCGACGGGGGCCGCGGCGGGGACGTGGTTCTGGTGGCCAGCGAGCATCACAACACGCTGCTGCATTTTCGGTTCAATCCCGAGCACCGGGCCGAGCGCGGCCGCCACGGCGAGGGCAGCAACCGCACGGGGCGCAGTGGAACGGCGATAGAGGTCCCCGTGCCGGTAGGCACGCAGGTTTATGATGCCGACACGGGCGAGCTGCTGTGCGATTTCACCACGCCCGGGCAGCGCTTCACTGTGGCGCGCGGCGGCCGCGGCGGCCGCGGCAACCAGCACTTCGCCACGCCCACCCGGCAGGCGCCTGCGCACGCCGAGCCTGGCCAGCCCGGTGAAGAGCGCCGCCTGCGGCTCGTGCTGAAGTTGCTGGCCGACGTCGGGCTGGTGGGCTTTCCCAATGCCGGCAAGTCGACGCTGATCTCGCGCATCTCCGCCGCGCGCCCCAAGATCGCCGATTACCCCTTCACGACGCTGGAGCCGCACCTGGGCGTCGTGCAGATGCCCGATCTGCGCACCTTCGTCGTGGCCGACATTCCCGGACTGATCGAAGGCGCGCACGAGGGACACGGGCTCGGCATCCAGTTCCTGCGCCACATCGAGCGCACCCGCCTGCTGCTGCACCTGGTGGACGTGAGCGAGGCCAGCGGCCGCGACCCCAAGCACGACTTCGATGTGATCCTGGCCGAGCTGGCGGGCTACAGCGAGGAACTGGCGCGCAAGCCGATGTTCGTGGTGGCCACCAAGCTCGACGCGCTCAACGACCGGCGCCGCCTGGAGAGCCTGCGCCGCAAGGCGAAGAGGCGCGGGCTGCCCTTCTTCGCCATTTCAGCCGTGACCGGGCGCGGGCTGAGCGAGCTCCTGCACGCAGCCGCCGAGGCAGTCCTGACGGCGCGCGGCGGTTGACCAGCCGCCCGCGTCAGCGGGCGGACTCGTGGATCAGCGCCGCCGGGCTGTAGGGCTTGCGTTCCGCCAGGTACTGCTGTTTGGAGAGCGCCCTGTAGACCTGGCCGGCGATGCCGCTGGCGACCGGGCCATTGACTGGGGCCCCGCCGGTGAGCAGCACGGTGACCACCAGTTTGCGGCCGCCGACGTCGTTGAAGCTTGAAAACCAGCCCAGATGCGTGCGCGCGTCGGTGCAGGTGCCCGTCTTGCCGAAGATCGGCGTCGACGGGTCGAAGGCGGCGCGGCGCGCCGTGCCGTAATCGACGGCGCCCATCATGCCGGGCAGGATGTCCTCGATCCGGGCGGCGATCTCGATCTGGCGCTTCAGCCGGGGAGTGAGCCGCTCGGCCTCTTCCTGCGTGCGAGGATGCTGGAGCCAGTACAGCGAACCTCCGTTGGCGATGGCCGAAACCAGCGCGGTGAGCTGGAGCGGGGTGATGGCGATGGCCTCGCCGAAACTGGTCATCATCCCGCAGGGGACGTCCTTGGGCTTCCACTCCGGCAGGATGCCGGGGCTCTCGCCTTCTATGTCGAGGCCCGATCTTTCGCCGAGGCCGAACAGCCGGGCGTAATGGGAGATCCGGTCGAAGCCCAGCTTCTCGCCGATATCGAAGAAGAACTTGTTGTTGGAGCGCGCCAGGGCTTCCGTCAGATCCATGCTTTCGCGGCGCGTCAGCCGCAGGCGCGTCTCGCGGTCGATGATCCCCTCGTGCAGTCCGGCGACGGCGGCGACGAGCTTGATGGTGGAGCAGGGCTGGTAGGCGCCGGTGCGGGCCAGCTTCTGGTTCACCATCGCGAGGATGCGGCCGGTAAAGGGATCCGCCACCACGACGCTGCCGTTGTAGGGCCCGAGGGCCTCCACCGCGGCGCGGCGCACCACCGGATCCTCGCCGTCGGCCACATCGCCGAGGGTGGAATCGGCGTAGGTCGGCGTCGACCACGGGCTGTAGAAGCGCCGGCGTGTGCCTCGCGCCCGCCGCTTGCGGGCAACGGCCAAGGCGCCTGTGCCTGGTGTGGCAGCGCGCGCGCGCACTGGCGCGGATTTCCTTCTTTTCGCCGAGGAGGCAGACCGCGAGGCAGGAGACGCCTTGGCTGCGGGCGGCTTGCGCGGCTTGGCATTCGCAGCCGGCGCCTCCTTGCCACTGGTGCGCGAGACGGCTGCTTTCTTCCTGGCGCCGGAGGTGGCCTTTTGTGTCCCGGCAGGCAGCAGCGCAACAGTCAAGAACGCCAGGCAAATGAGACGAACCATTCTCTCTTCCTCTCGAATTTTGGTTTCGAGGCGGAAGACGCGCCCGGCGTCCCGCCCGGGTCAAACAAGACACACCCATTCTGTTGTATCGGCGGGCGGTTCGTCAAGCTGTAATCGTTCCACCGGCAGGCCGGAACCGCCGGCGCGCCGGTAGTAAGCTATGGGGGAGATGGCCATCCGGATTTCGATGGGTTCTTGGTCGTTCGCTTTCGGCCCTTATGCGGCCGCACCGAAGCCACTGGAGGAAGTGGCGCAGCGGCTGGCGCGGGCCGGTTACGACGGCATCGAGCTGAACGGCTATCCGCCCCATGCGACTCTGGAGCGTTACCCCACCCGGGCGGCGCGGGCCGAACTGAAGGCGATGCTGGACGGGCTGGGGCTGGGCATCTCGGGCTATTCCGCGGATCTGGGCGCGTGGAATCCCTCGATCGAAGAGAACCGCGAGGTCTACCTCGACCGGTTCCGGCGCCTCGTGGAGCTGTGTCATGACCTCGGCAGCCCGATGATCCGCGTCGACACCGGCACGGCGCCCGGCGTGATGCCGGACCGGGAATATCACCTGGCGTTCCGGCGCGTGGCGGACCTGTGGCGGGACTGCGCGGAAGCGGCGCGGCAGGCGCGCGTCGTCATGGCCTGGGAGTTCGAGCCGGGCTTCGTGTTCAACAAGCCGTCCGAGGTGGCGGCGATGTACGAACTGGTGGGGCATCCGTGGTTCCGCATCCTGTTCGATACGGCGCATGCCTACATGTGCGCGGTCGTGGGAGCGCGCCAGCATGGTCCGAAGGAGACGCTGGAGGGCGGCGTGGCGGCGTTCATCGAGAAGCTGGGGGAAGCCATCGGCGCCGTCCACGTCATCGACAGCGACGGCACACTGCATGGGGACGACACGAGCCGTCACGTTGCCATCGGGCGCGGGCGCGTGCCGTGGCGCTTCGTGGCTCCGGCGCTGGCGGCGCTGCCGCGGGTGGAGTGGTGGTGCGCCGACCTCTGCTTTTACGAAGGCGCATGGGAGATGGTGGAAGAGAATCTGCGCGCCGCCCGGGAGCTGGTGGCGATGGCACAGGGCGGGATCCCGGGCGGCGCGGTGCAAGGAGGCATGTGATGCGATTCGCGATTCTGGCTCTGCTGGCCGCGGCTGCGCCGGCGGGCGCGCAGCCCGCCTACGATTTGCTGCTCAGGGGCGGCCACGTGATCGACCCGAAAAACGGGATCAGCGCACGCCGGGACGTGGCGGTCGCCAAGGGGCGGATCGCGCGCGTGGCGGCGTCGATCGATCCGGCGCAGGCGGCTCGCGTCGTGGACGCTGCAGGGCTTTATGTGGTCCCCGGCATCATCGACATGCACGTTCACGTCTACGCCGGCACCGGGCTCAAGGGCGTCTACACGGGCGATCTGAGCGTGTACCCGGACGGCTTCTCCTTCCGCACCGGCGTGACGACCATGGTGGACGCCGGCACCAGCGGGTGGCGCAATTTTCCCGACTTCCGCCAGCGGGTGATCGAGCGGGCCAAGACGCGCGTGCTGGCGTTTCTCAACATCGTCGGCGGCGGCATGGGCATCACGAGCGAAGACGATCCGGCAGACATGAACCCGGAGGCGGCCATCCGCATGGCGCGCGAGAACCGGGACCTGATCGTGGGCATCAAGGTGGCGCACTACAGCAAGGAAGGGTGGCCGGACATCGACAATGCGCTGAAAGCGGCCAATGAGCTGAAGCTGCCCATCATGGTCGATTTCGGCTGGACCAACGAGCGGCGCAACCTGAAGATCTTGCTGGAGGAGAAACTCCGCCCCGGCGACATCTACACACATTGCTACTCCGGGCACCGCGACGAGCTCCTGGAGGGCAAGACCAACCCGGCGATGTGGGCCGGGCGCAAGCGCGGCGTCCGGTTCGACGTCGGCCACGGCGGGGGCAGCTTCTACTGGAACATCGCGGTCCCGATGACGAAGGAAGGCTTTTGGCCGGACTCGATCTCGACCGACCTGCACACGGGCAGCATGAACGCGGGCATGAAGGACATGATCAACGTCATGTCGAAGATCCTGAACCTGGGAGCGCCGCTGGAGGATGTGATCCGGATGTCGACCTGGACGCCGGCCCAGCAGATCGGCCGCCCGGATCTTGGACACCTGAGCGAAGGCGCGGGGGCCGACATCACGCTGCTCAGCCTTCAGAAGGGCCGGTTCGGCTTTGTCGATTCCGCCGGAGCACGCCTGGACGGGGACCGCTGGTTGACGGCCGAAGTGACAATCAAGGGCGGCGCTGTGGTTTGGGACCGTCTGGGCCGCGCGGCCACGGTGTGGGAGAAGTTCCCCTACAAGAAGCGCGAGAGGCCCAGATAGGCGCGAGCCTCAAAAGCGAAGGCGCAAACGGGCGATCGAGGCCGATGCCATGGCCATTTCCATCGTCTCCAGTTGATAGGCGGGCCCGAGGGCGAACAGCGCCGCGGCCGGGTGCCAGAGCACCCATGTGGGCCACATCCACCGGTCGGGCAACGCACCTTGTGCGTTCAGAGTGATCGCCAGGCTTCCGGCGCATGTGAGGAAGATGGCCCAGCTGTAGGCAGTCCAGCAACGTTCGATCAGGCCATGGCGAAGCGAGAGCTTGGCCCGGCGCAGGAAAATGGCCACGACGAAAAGCGCGGCGTAGAGCGGGTCGATGGTCAGATTCAGGAACAACAGGGGAGTGGGCCGGACGCGTGGATCGCCCAGCCAGCGGAACGCATTGAGCAAATGGCAGGCCAGCAGAATCGCCAGAACGGCCAGTACGAGGAAGTCAAAGGTACTGAGCTTCGGCAGCAGGCCCAACCGCAGGTAGGTTCGAAGCGCCAGCACGAGGCCGGTGATGAGCACAGCAGGGAACAGAACGCCGCCCAGGAGGCGCCCGAATTCGTCCAGTGCGGGCATCCAGGAATGGAGGTCGGGGAAGGGTCTCAGCGGGTTCAGCAGGATGTCGCGCCCGAGGATGTGGCGGACGAAGTGGGAGGCGGCCTGGATGGCGGCGGCCGTGGCCAGCAGGAGCCAGCTTTGCCGCATCGGCTCCTCCGGGCCGAAGAGAGAGACGACGCGGGCGGCTGTGAAGGCGCCGGACAGAGGGAACGCCACCAGCAGGAAAGCTCCAAACTCCTGGAACCAGAGATTGAGCGGTTGTGCGTCCCCGGTCTCGATCCAGGAGAAAATGAAAAGGATCCCGGTCATCGTGAAGCCCGCTGCTGTAAAGAGGATCAGGGGCGGCCACGCAATCGGTTCGAGCCTCTTCATGGCAATGCTCTATTTGCGCAGCGAATCCTTGGAGGAGCGGATGCGCCGTGAAGCCAGACCTGGGATGCAAGAGGCGGCGCGGGCGCCCAAAAGAGCCTCCAGCACGTCGGCCGGAGTCTGCCCGGGAGGGAGCGGCGCGCCGGTGTGGCCAGCCAGCCGTCCGAGGTAGGGCGTCAGCGCCTGCGGGGAAATGGCGCCCGTTGGCTGCGTTCCTTTCGATTTGCGAATCGTCTCGAGCAGCGCGGGCCAGTTCTGTCCCGCGCCGGCAGGGGCCTCGGCCGCTTTCTCAAACAGCGCCGCCACAGCATCCAGATCCCGCAGGAGCTCGTCGAACCGGCTGCGGCACCGCTGGCACTGCCCCAGATGGCGGACAGCGCGGCGCCGGGAGGCCCGGGGCAGGGCTCCCGCGTCGAAGGCCAACAGGGCTGTGTCGGACAGATGGGGCCGCAGGAGCCGTACCAGGAGCTGGCGCATCCGCCGGATCATTTTCTCCGCCTCTCATCTCGCAGGTAACTTCTGGCCTTGTTCAGGGCGCGGGACATGAGGCGCGCAACGCTGCCGCCGCTGATGCCAAGAGTCTCGGCAATCTCATGGTACTTGAAGCCCAGACAGCGAAGCTGGAGGCACTCGAATTCGCGGGGCGAAACGCGCGAGCGGAGCTGCTCCAGCATCGCGGCGGGGCCTGTCTCCTGCTCGCCGGCGGCGATGCTCTCCACCAGCCGCACCCTGGGCTTCTGCCGCCGCGCCTCGTCCACCAGGAGATTCAGGATCACGCGCGCCAGCCAGGCCCTCGGCGTGCGGATCAGCAACCCGCGGCGGCGTTCGGCGTAGTAGCGCAGGAACGCCTCTTGCACGGCGTCCTCCGCCAGGGCGAGGTTGCGGCATTCAATCATGGCGAGCCGCACCAGCATCGGCGCGTGCGCCTGATACAGGACGCGAAGCTCTTCCAGCAGGAGCGCCTCCAGGTTCGCGGGCGCGGAGGCGAAAAGGTCGGCCTGGAGGAAGATGTCTGCGGGCTGCTCCGAAGCGGGGTCGTGGCTCATTACACGCCTTTATGAATTTTGCGCCATACGGAAGAAAAAGGCAATGGCCGGAAAGCCCAAAGGTAGGGCATTTTACCGAATTCAGGGCGGATATTGCCCTAGACGCCGGTGCGCCGTCAAGAATTGCCGGCCTCTTCCCGTCATGAGGTCGACGTGCGGGAAGAGACGCCCGCAGGATGAAGGGAGAAATGCCTTTGCGAGGGAACAGACAGCGGGGAAATGCAGCCGTTGAGACAGCCCTGATCCTGCTGCCGCTGCTGGCGCTGACGTATGCATTCATCGACCACGGGCTGGTGGTCTTCCTGCAGTCGACGTTCCAGCACGCAGTGAGAGAGGGTGTTCGATATGCGGTGACCTATCAGACGATCGGCGGGATGGGGCATGACGCCTCGATCCGGCAGATCGTGGTGGAACAGTCGATGGGTTTCCTGAGAGGGAAAGAAGACGCGGTGAAGATCCGGTATTTCGATCCGGTCACGTTCAACGAGGTGCCTGACAACGTGCCGGGAAACATCGTGGAGGTCTCCATTGAAGGGTACGAGCACCGCTGGCTGGCGGCACTGTGGCGCGCGCCGGGAGGGATCACTCTGGGTGCAAGGGCGGCGGACCGGATGGAGGGGCTGCCGACCGGCGCCTCGCCGCCACCGAGATAGCCGGGACAGGAGGATGGCCATGGCGCAGGAGAGCCTCCGAAAGTCGGAGAGGGGCAACGCGCTGATCGAGTTTGCGCTCGCGTTCGCGCTGTTGATGCCGCTGTATGTGTGGATGCTCGTCTTTGGCCTGGATCTGCGGCGGATGATGCAGACCGGGCAGGTGAGCCGCGACGCCGGGCATATGTACGCGCGCGGTGTGGACTTTTCGCTGGCGGGCAACCAGGAGGTGCTCGTGCGGCTGGCAGCCGGGATGAACATGACGCGCACCGGAGGCGCCGGGGTCGTGATCCTGACGCGGCTGTTGAAGGTCGGCGAGCAGGATTGCGCCGATGGCGGCATTTCGGTCGGTTCATGCACCAACCTGGGGCAGCCGGTGGTGACGCAACGGATCGTCGTAGGCAATGCCGGCCTGAAACCGAGCCTCGTGGCCACGCCGGACGGGGGACTGTTGCAGAGCGACGGATCGGTCAAACCAAGCGACTACCTGACGAAGCCGGGAGTGCGGGCGGAGAGTTTCAACGCCATCCTGAACCTGGCCGAGGGCGAAACGGCCTATGTGGCCGAGGCATGGTTTGAATCGCCGGTGAAAGACTTCCCGACCTTGAACAACAGGGGGCCTCTTTATGCGCGTACGATCTTCTGAGAAGCGCCGCGGCATAGCCATTGTGATGCTGGCTGTCAGCCTGGTGTTGATCCTTTTCATGGTCGCGCTGGCTGTGGACGCCTCCTACCTCTACACGGTGCGCGCCAAGCTGTCGATGGCGTGTGACGCAGCAGCGCTGGCGGCGGCCCGCTCGCTGAACGTGGGCCTCACAATGGCCGAGCAGGAGGACTCCGCGCGGGCCAGGGCGCACGCCTTCTTTGACGCCAACTTCCCGGACGGCAACCTGAACACGCGCAACCGGAGCGCGAGCGTGGCGGTGGAGGAGACGGCGCTGCGGACGCGCTCGGTAACGGTCTCCGCCCGCGTGGATGCGCCAACGTATTTCATGCGGCTGGCGGGCATCCAGTCAATCCCGGTGGCGGCGACGGGCAAGGCCTCGCGCCGCGACGTCAACATGATGATGGTGCTGGACAGGTCAGGCAGCATGCAGAGCGCGGGCGCCTGCGAGCCGATGAAATCGGCGGCGCGGAGCTTCGTGTCCCGTTTCGCCGAGGCGCGTGACCGCCTGGGGATGATCACCTACAGCTCTTCGTGGCATTACGCCTATCCGTTGACAAAGAATTTCAAAACGCAGTCCCCGACGCTGGACTCCGTGATCAGCACCATTACCTGCGTGGGAGGAACCTCCACCGCCATGGCGGTGAGCGAGGCTTACAACCAGCTGTCCGCCATCGCCGAACCGGGCGCGCTGAACATCATCATGCTGTTCACCGACGGCATCCCCACCGGTCTGACTGCGCAGTTTCCGGTGAAAACAGCCATTGATTCCCGCTATGGCAACGGGGAAAACCGGAAAGTGGACGGCATCACCTACTACTACCCGAACACCGGCACGATCTACAGCATGGAACGCAGCGGGTGCCGCGACGCGGCCAACAGGAGCTACCTGCAATCCGGCTGGAACCCGCAGGACCGGGTGGGTGTGCTGGTGTCCAGCGGCGACGGCACGGCCGGCACCGGCGCCACTTACGGCCTCATCCAGCCCTACGCTTCCACCATGACCGCCAGCGACCGCTCGATCAATGGCCCGTTGGGCGCGCTCGACAGCGGCGCGGGTTGCGCATTCGGGGCGGGCACGACGAACTTCAACCTCATGCGCTATGCGCGGCGGGACATCGCCCATATCCCGGATTTCGACCTGTACAACAACCGCACGGACTGCTGCTACCGCGCAGTCTCCACCTTCACAAGCGGCCCCTATGCGGGCAGGATCCGGCCTGACCGGCCGTCTTCGGTCGGCGCCGCCGCCACCAACGCGACCGACAATGCCGCCAGGCGCATTCGCCAAAACATGGCCATGCCCACCATCTTTTACGTGATCGGGCTTGGCGACGTCGACTCGGTATTGCTGAAGCGTGTCGCCAATGATCCTTCCAGCCCCAGTTACAGCCGCGATGAACCCACCGGCCTTTACGTCTACGCGCCGGACAAGACCCAGCTGAACCAGGCGTTCGCGCGAATCGCCTCCGAGATCCTGCGCCTCGCCCAGTAGAGCCCTGCCAGCAGTTCCGGCGGCGCCGCCGGTGGCCTTGCCGTGCCAGGTGCACAATAATGGCTCGGGAGGCGCAACATGACGAAGTCCTGCTTTGTGCTGCTGGTTCTTTGCCTGATTCCTTGCCCCGGGCAGAGCAGCCGCGAAATGGAGGAGCTCAACTGGACTGAATTCGCCGAGCTGGTGCCAGCGAAGATCCGGACGGTTCTGCTGCCCACGGGCACGCTGGAGGCGCACGGCGTGATCCACAACGGGGCGGACAATACGGCGCCTGTGGACATCGCCCGCGCGATGGCGCCGCGGCTGAATGCGTTGATCGCGCCGCTCATCCCTTACGGCGTGACCGGCAGCCTGGACGGCTATCCTGGCACCTTTCAGATCTCCGAGTCGGCCTACAGGCCCTTTGTTGCCGAGGTACTGCGAGGTCTGGCGCGCAACGGGTTCCGCAACATCCTGGTCGTCAACGGCCACGGCGGGCCGCAGACGGCCATCCTGAACGATCTGGCCGAGCAGGCCAGCCGCGAGCACCGCGTGCGCGTGATGGTGATCAACTGGTGGGCCGCGTGCGCCGACCAGACGCTGCGCGTCTTCGGGGAGGACGGCGGCCACGCCGGGTGGAACGAGACGGCGTTCACGCAGGCCGCGCGGCCGAACCTCGTGCGTCCGGAACGTTACAGCCGTGAACTCGAGATCCCGCGCCCGGCGGCGGGAAGCTGGGCGGCGTTCCCGTTGCCGGCCCCGGTGATCCTCTATCAGCCGGGACAAGGGTCGGTCCGGTTTGACGGCGCCAAGGCAAAGGAGTATTTTCAGGCCGTGGTAGATTGCATGACGAAACTGGCAGAGGGGACGATTGAAAGATGGGATCGCATGAACCTTTATCCCGCCGCGGGTTCGCCCGCGCCGCAGCACTAGGCGCGGCGCTGCCGGTGCTGACCGAACGGGCGCTGGCGCAGTTGAGCTATCCGGGCGAGGCGCCCCCGGACGCGGTGCTGTTGAACGCAAACGAGAACCCGCTGGGGCCGTGCGCCGAGGCGCTGGCGGCGATCGAGCGGGCGGCGCGCAACGGCGGGCGGTATCAGTTCGGTGAAACTCTGAGGCTCGCGAGGAAGGCGGCAGAACTGGAGGGCATGCCGGAGGACAGCGTACAGTCGTTCGCCGGATCGAGCGATCCGCTGCACCGCGTCGTGCTGGCGTTTTGCGGCCCGGGACGGGCGTTCGTCACCGCCGATCCCGGTTATGAAGCGGGAGAGCGCGCGGCCAGGTTCGTACAGGCGCCCGTGCAACGCGTGCCGCTGACCCAAGATTACGCGCACGACGTGGAGGGAATGCTGCGGGCGGCGGGCGGCGGGGCGGGGGTCTTTTACATCTGCAACCCGAACAACCCGACCGGGACGCTTACGCCGCGTCCGGCCATCGAGCACCTGGTGCGCGAAAAGCCTGCCGGGAGTGTCGTGCTCATCGACGAAGCCTACATCCACTTCTGCGGCGCGCCCTCCTGCATGGACATGGTGCGCGACCGCAAGGATGTGTTCGTACTGCGGACGTTTTCCAAGATTTACGGTATGGCGGGGCTGCGCGCCGGGCTGGCGTTCGCCCGCCCGGATTTGCTGGACCGCATCCGGCCCTACGGAACCGGCTTCCTCCCCGTGACGGGCATGGCGGGCGCCATTGCCAGCCTGGAGGCGAAACACGTGGTGGCCGAGCGGCGGGAGTATGTCCGGCGGGTCCGCGAGGACCTGATGGCCTGGCTGCGGAAGCACCAGATCGATTTCGTGCCCAGCGTGAGCAACAAGATCATGATCCGCACGGCGAAGCCGGGGCGCGAGGTGGCAGCGGCGATGGCGGCGCGGAAGGTGATCATTGGCCGCTCATGGCCCTCCTGGCCGAACCATGTGCGGGTGACGCTGGGAACTCCCGAGGAAATGGAGAAATTCAAGGCGGCTTTTCTTTCAGTGATTTCCTCCTGATTCGCGCCGCATTTTTCCGTCCGGTCCGGCCCCGGCGCGTGATACGTGTAAATCCTCCTGCCCTGCCTTTCTTGTTTACAAACATTCCTGGCCCGTGCGCGTAGATGACTACGAGCAGACAGGCGGGCCGAGCGCCCGCGGATCAAGAAGGAGGGCCGCTTCGATGACCTGGAAACACGTTTGCACGACGGCCGCCGTGGTGGTGCTCGCCCTGGGCGCGCTGGCTGGAGAGGCGCGCGCGGAGGGCCGCATCCTCCGGGCGGAAATTCCGTTCGATTTTCAGGCGGGAAATCATTTCCTGCCTGCGGGGACATACACCTTTGAGCACATGGCGATGAAGCCGGTGCTCGTCATTACCACGCCGCAGGGCCGGCAGATCGCCATGCTGACGCACCCGGCCGGAAAGGTGGAGGCGCCGCCCGCGCCGGGACTCGTCTTCGATCGCGAGGCAGGGGAGTACAGCCTTGCCGAAGTCTGGGCGCCCGGGGCGGCGCACCGCGCCGGGGTGACGCCGCCGAAGAAGGCGGGTCCAGTAGCCGGCGCGAGACAGAGAGTGCGCATCGTGGCCACGCTGGCAGGGCGTTGAGGCCGGAAGGCTGACGCCGGATGGGTGGCAAGCAGCCTGCCGCGAGCCGGGCCTCCGGCCGCCGCGATGCAGACTGCCCTCGGGAGCGGGGCGGCCGCAGGGGCCGCCCCGCTTTCTTGCGTTTGGTCGGGTTGCGCTTCGATTTTCTATACAATGAGAGGTTCCGGGCATCTGGCAAAACAGAGAGGCCCGGATGCCTGCGATCCACAGGGTCGTTTCAGGGAACAGCGGAGCGCACAAATGGGAACGATTGCGTTGAATGGCGGCCTTGAGAAGACCGCCTTTTTCTACAGGTCCGTTGTCGGCAAGAAGGTGATGATGGCGGCGACGGGCTGCGTGCTGTGCCTGTTCGTGCTCGGCCATATGCTGGGCAACCTTCAGATCTATCAAGGGGCGGAGAAGCTGAACCACTACGCGGCCCTCCTGCAAGGGCTGGGGGCGGGGCTTTGGGCGGTGCGGCTGGTGCTGCTGGCCTGTGTCGGGCTGCACATCCTCAGCGCCTATCAGTTGTGGCGCCTGAAGCTGGACGCGCGTCCGGTCGCTTACCTCAAGAAGGCCACTGTGGCCACCAGCTATGCGGCGCGGACGATGATCTGGAGCGGGCCGATTGTTCTGGCCTTCATTATTTTCCACCTGCTCCACTTCACCACCGGTCAGGCGCACCCGGACTTCCGCCACGGCGACGTCTATCACAACGTGGTCGCCGGCTTCCGCCAGCCGGCGGCGAGCCTCTTCTACATTGCCGCCAACATACTGCTGGCGATCCACCTTTACCACGGCGCCTGGAGCATGTTCCAAAGCGTGGGTGTGAACCACCCGCGCTACACGCCGTGGCTGAAACGGCTGGCGAAGGTCTATGCGTGGGTGATCGGCGCCGGCAACGTATCGATTCCGCTGGCGGTGCTGACGGGCTTGGTGAAGTAGACCGGGAGGGAGAAGGAATCATGGCGTTCCAACTGGATCCGCGGACCCCTTCGGGTCCGCTCGAGCATCGCTGGTCGAAGGCGAAGCAGGAGATGAAGCTGGTCAGCCCGGCCAACCGCCGCAAGTATACGGTGATCGTGGTGGGTTCGGGGCTGGCCGGCGGCAGCGCGGCGGCGACGCTTGGAGAGCTGGGCTACAACGTCAAGTGCTTCTGCTTCCAGGATTCGCCGCGGCGGGCGCACTCGATCGCCGCGCAGGGCGGCATCAACGCGGCAAAGAACTACCAGAACGACGGCGACAGCATCTACCGGCTCTTCTACGACACGATCAAGGGCGGCGATTTTCGCTCGCGCGAGTCGAACGTTTACCGGCTGGCCGAAGTGAGCGTGAACATCATCGACCAGTGCGTGGCGCAGGGGGTGCCGTTCGCGCGCGAGTACGGCGGCACGCTGGCCAACCGCAGCTTCGGCGGCGCGCAGGTGTCGCGCACCTTTTACGCGCGGGGCCAGACCGGGCAGCAGTTGCTGCTCGGCTGCTACCAGGCGCTGGAGCGCCAGGTGGACGCCGGGCGCGTCGAGATGTTTTACCGGCACGAGATGCTGGACCTGGTGGTGATCGGCGGGCGCGCCCGCGGCATCGTCACGCGCAACCTGGTCACCGGCTCGATCGACTGCCACGTGGCGGACGCGGTGGTGCTCGCCACCGGCGGCTACGGCAACGTGTTCTATCTTTCCACCAACGCCAAGGGCTCCAACGCCACGGCCATCTGGCGCGCCTACAAGCGCGGAGCGGGGTTCGGCAACCCGTGCTTCACCCAGATCCATCCGACCTGCATCCCGCAGAGCGGCGACTATCAGTCGAAGCTCACACTGATGAGCGAGTCGCTGAGGAATGACGGCCGCATCTGGGTGCCGAAGCAGAAGGGCGACACGCGCAACCCGAACGACATCCCCGAGGAAGAGCGCGACTACTACCTGGAGCGGATCTACCCGGCGTTCGGCAATCTCTGCCCGCGCGACATCGCCTCGCGCGCGGCCAAGATGATGTGCGACCAGGGCTACGGCGTGGGCCCCGGCGGCCGGGGCGTGTACCTGGATTTCAAGGAGGCCATCGGACGGCTGGGGCGGAAGACGATCGAGGAGCGCTACGGCAACCTGTTCGAGATGTACGAGCGCATCACCGGGGAGGATCCCTACACGGTCCCGATGCGCATTTACCCGGCGGTGCACTACACCATGGGCGGGCTGTGGGTGGATTACAACCTGCAGAGCACGATTCCCGGGCTGTTCGTGCTTGGCGAAGCGAATTTCAGCGATCACGGCGCCAACCGGCTGGGCGCGAGCGCGCTGATGCAGGGCCTGGCGGACGGCTACTTCATCATCCCCTACACGATCGGGCATTTCCTGGCGCAGGTGAAGCCGGGCGACGTGAGCGCGGAGCAAGAGGAGTTCCGCGCGGCGCGCCAGGAGGTCGAGCAGCGCACCAGGCGCCTTCTCTCGATTCGAGGGAAGAAGACGGTGGACGATTTCCACCGCGAGCTCGGCAAGATCATGTGGGAGCACTGCGGAATGGCCCGCAACGCGGCGGGGCTGAAGCACGCGCTGGAGAAGATCCCCGGGTTGCGGGAGGAATTCTGGCAGAACGTGAACGTCCCCGGAAGCGGGGAGGAGCTGAACCAAAGCCTTGAGAAGGCGGGGCGCGTGGCGGACTTTTTCGAGCTGGCCGAACTGATGTGCCTGGACGCCCTGGAACGCGAGGAGAGCTGCGGCGGGCACTTCCGCGAGGAGCACCAGACCGAGGAAGGCGAGGCGAAGCGCGACGACGAGCGGTTCTGCCATGTGGCGGTGTGGGAGCACACGGGCGACGGCCAGCGGCCGGCGCGCCATGTGGAGCCGCTCAACTTCGAATTCGTGCATCTGGCGCAGCGCAGCTACAAGTGAGGAGCACAGGCGATGAAGATCATCCTGAACATCTGGCGTCAGAAGAATTCATCGAGCCCGGGCAAGATGGTGCGCTACGAGCTCGACCAGGTGAACGAGCACATGTCGTTCCTGGAGATGCTCGACGTGCTGAACGAGGAGCTGGCGCGCAAAGGCGAGGATCCGGTGACGTTCGAGCACGACTGCCGGGAGGGCATCTGCGGCTGCTGCGGCTTCATGATCAACGGCATCCCGCACGGGCCCGAGCGGGGCACCACGGTGTGCCAGCTCCATATGCGCCACTTCCGGGACGGCGAGGAGCTGTGGCTGGAGCCGTTCCGGGCCAAGGCGTTCCCGGTGATCAAGGACCTGATGGTGGACCGCAGCGCGTTCGACCGGATCATCTCCGCGGGCGGCTACATCAGCATCAACACGGGTTCGGCGCCTGAGGCCAATTCGGTCCCGGTGAGCAAGCAGTGTGCCGACCGCGCGATGGACGCGGCCGCCTGCATCGGCTGCGGCGCCTGTGTGGCGGCGTGCCCGAACGCGAGCGCGTCGCTGTTCGTCTCGGCCAAGATTGCCCACCTCGGGCTGCTGCCGCAAGGGGAGCCTGAGCGCGACCGCCGCGCCCTGCGCATGGTGCTGAAGATGACGGAAGAGGGCTTCGGCTACTGCACCAACACGGGCGAGTGCGAGGCGATCTGCCCGAAGGGCGTGAAGATCGAAAACATTGCCCGCATGCACCGCGACTTCACGAGGGCCGTGGCCCTGTTCCGCGAAGAAGCGAAGGCTGGCGGCGCGGGCTGAGCGGCCGGGCGCCGGATTCCGGGCAGAAAGGTCGAAAAACGGGGCCGCGCGGTGCTATTCTGGCATCGTGAAGCGGCCCCGTCTGCTGTTGCTGCCCCTGTTGGCCTTCACGCTTGTGGCGCCTCCCGCGGCTGAGCCTGCGGCGCAAACGGCTGCCGGCAAGCGGGCCGTGAAACAGGGCAACGCAGCCAGCAAAGGGAAGAAGTCTTCCGCGCGGCGGCGCACCGGGCGCAAGAGGGCCGCCACCCGGCAGGCACGCGGACAGCAGCAGCCCGAACCACAGCGGATCCGGCAAATCCAGCAGGCGCTGGCCGAGCGCGGCTACGCAGTGGAGCCCACGGGCGTGTGGGACGCGGCCACGGTGGAGGCGCTCAAGAGGTTCCAGGAGGATCACAACATCCGGAACCTGACTGGCAGGGGCAAGCTCGACCCGCTGACCCTGATCGCCTTGGGCCTGGGACCGCCGCAAAGCCGCACCGCGCCATCCGGCGCGGCGGCTGCCGAACCCCCAAGGGAAGGAAACCGACCATGATCATTGGCGTACCCCGTGAAGTGAAGGACCACGAATCCCGTGTCGGGCTGGTGCCGCACGGCGTTACCGCGCTCGTGGAAGCCGGCCATCAGGTGGTGGTGCAGACCCGTGCCGGAAGTCTGAGTTCGATCACCGACGAAGAGTACCTGCAGGCGGGCGCGCGCATCGCGCCGACGGCGGCCGACGTCTGGAACGCCGCCGACATCATCGTGAAGGTCAAAGAACCGCAGCCCTCCGAATACGGATTTTTCCGCGAAGGGCTGACGGTGTTCACGTACCTGCATCTGGCCCCGCTGCCGGAGCTGACGCAGAAGATGCTGGAGACGAAGGTGACCGGCATCGCCTACGAGACCATCCAGGAAGAGGACGGCTCGCTGCCGCTTCTGACGCCGATGAGCGAAGTGGCCGGCCGCATGGCGGTGCAGATCGGCGCCCAATACCTGGAGGCGCCCAACGGCGGCCGCGGCGTGCTGCTGGGGGGCATTCCGGGCGTCGCTCCGGGCAACGTCGTGGTGCTGGGCGGCGGCGTGGTAGGCCACAATGCGGCGCGCATCGCCCACGGGCTGGGGGCGAGCGTCACGATCATCGACAAGAACCTGAACCGCCTGCGCGAACTGGATGACATCTACAACGGCGGCGTGATCACTCTGGCATCCAACGCGTGGACCATCCGCGAATCGCTGCGCCAGGCCGATCTGGTGATCGGCGCCGTGCTGATCCCCGGCGCCAGCGCGCCGAAGCTCGTGAAGCGCGAGATGCTTCAGGTGATGAAGCGCAACTCCGTGATTGTGGACGTGGCGATCGATCAGGGAGGCTGCTGCGAGACTTCCCGCGCGACCACGCACACCGATCCCGTCTATTTCGTGGACAACGTCCTGCACTATTGCGTGTCGAACATGCCGGCAGCAGTTCCGCACACTTCCACCTATGGGCTGACCAACGCCACGTTCCCCTACCTGATGCAGCTGGTGCAGCACGGCGTGCATGGGGCGATCGCATCGAGCCCGTCGCTGGCTCTGGGCGTTAACACCTACAAGGGCTGGTGCACGCATCCGGCGGTGGCGGAGTCCCAGGGGATCCCGTACACGGAATTGGCGAAGCTGCTTTAGTCAGGCCACTGGCTGCCGCGCCGCGCCTTCCGCAGCCGGCGGGGGGCGGCGCTTTCCGCTTGCGCGGGCTGACGGGGGCCGTTGTGCTGCGTTATGGTGGTGGTTCCCCGTCCATGGCACGCATTCATCCTTTCCGCGCCCTTCGTTACACTCCCCGCGCGGGCGATGCAGAGCAACTCGCCACGCTGCCCTATGACGTCATTCCAGAGGAACTGGAGCGCAGCTACAAGGCGCGAAGCCCGTACAATTTCGCGCACCTGATCCTTCCTCGCGGCGATTACGCGGGCGCGGCAGCGCGGCTCGACGAGTGGCGGCGCGAGGGGATCGTCGCCACCGACGATGAGGAAGCTGTATTTGTTTACGAGCAGGAATTTCCCGCGCCGGGCAGCGGCGAGAGGCTCGTGAGGCGTGGATTCATCGCGCTCGGCGACACCGAGCCATACGGGCAGACAGTGTTCCGGCACGAGCGCACGCTGAGCGGCCCGAAGGAGGACCGCTTCCGTTTGCTGGAAGCCACGCGCGTGCAGTTCGATTCGATCTTCATGCTCTTTCCCGATCCGGGTCTGGTGGTGGAGCGGATGCTGGCGGAGGCGGCGGCGCAACCGGCGGAGATCGAATACGAGGATCACCAGCAGACGAGCCACCGGCTGTGGCGGGTGACGGATGCGGCGTGGATCGGGGCTCTGAAGGCGGCGATGGCGGACAGAAGGCTTCTGATCGCCGACGGGCACCATCGCTACGAAACGGCGCTGCGCATGGGGCAGGCGCGGACGATGATGACCTTTGTGGCGCTCGAGTCGCCCGGCTTGCGCTGCTTCGCCACGCACCGCCTGGTGCATTCCCTGCCGCAGTTTGAAGCAGCGGTATTCCTCCGGGCGCTGCCCAACGCCGCACCCGGCGCGTGGCCGGTGGCATCTCCGCCGGGGCATGTGCGGATCGGCGTGGCCGCCGCCGCGGGCGAGTTTCATACGGACATCCCGGCGCAGGAAGGGGCGCTGAACGTGGTGGTGTTGCAGGAGTCGATCCTGTCCCCGCTGCTCGGATTGACGCCCGAGCGGGTGGCCGAGGGCGGGCATCTGGCTTACACGCGCTCCCCTGAAGAGGCGCGCGAGGCGGTGCGCGCGGGCCGGGCGCAGATCGCCTTTCTGCTGGAAGACCTGCCCGTGGAGGGGCTGGCCCGGGCGGCATTCGCCGGGCAGGTGCTGCCGCAGAAGTCGACGTACTTCTATCCCAAGCTGGGTTCCGGGCTGGTGATGTACGAGCTGCCCGGGTGACGCGCGGCGCGTCATGATGGGAGTGGGGCGGGCGCGCCATGAAACAGGAATGCGCCGGACAGCGTGGGGAGTGGACGAGACGGGCTTGGCTTGCGGCGGCGGGTGCAGTGAGGCAGGCGGCGCCGTTCGAAGCCGGGCAACTGCTGGTGGCTTCGCCATCCATGCGGGACGTGGACTTCGCGCGGACGGTGATCCTGCTGTTCCAGGTTTCCAGTGAGGCGGCGATGGGCCTGATGCTGAACCGGCCGCTGCCTCGCCGCTCCGGGGAGCCGCAGATGTATGCGGGCGGGCCGGTGCCGCATGGCGTGCGTTCGCTGCTTCCGGAGGAATCCGATCCGGGGGCGGCGAGGCTGTGCCCGGGCGTGTGGATGGTGTCCGGAAGGACGCGCTCTCCCCGGGGGCGGATCTACGTCGGTTACACGGGCTGGACGGCGGCGCAACTCCGGCAGGAGTGGATGCGAGGGCTGTGGCGGGTGATGCCGGGCGACGCCCGCGCAGTGTTCGACCCCGAACCGGAGCGGCTGTGGCAGCGGCTCCTGGGGCGGTAAGCGGGGCGGCGGCGATAATGGATTTGTGTCGAGAGCCATCGGTTTGATTGCGGTTTTCCTGCTGGCCGGCGCGACGGCGTGCGCGCAGGCGGTGATGGACGGCTTGAACGCCACGGCTTGGGTGCAGACGTCGGTGGAGTACCGCGCCTGCGCGTTGCAGGCGTGGCGCTCGGCGCGGCTGTCGCTCGAGCGCGCGCTGAAGGACAAGCGCTGGACGGCGGCGCTGGAACAGCCGGGCGACGCTCGGCGGTTGCCGCCGGCGGTGATCGTGGACATTGACGAGACGGTGCTCGACAACTCGCCCGGGCAGGCGCGGTTCCTGCTGGAAGGCGACGGGCGCTATGCGCAGAAGCAGTGGGAAGAGTGGACCTCCGAGGCGCGTGCAGAGCCGGTGCCTGGGGCGGTGGAATTTCTGAAAGCCGCCTCGGCGCGGGGCGTGACGGTGTTCTATATCTCGAACCGCGGGCAGCAAGAGGCGGAGGCGACGCGCCGGAACCTGGTGGAGAAGGGCTTCCCGTTCCGCGGCCACGCTGCGGGAGATCTGGGCGACGCGCTGCTGTTGCGCGGCGAGCGCCCTGAGTGGACTTCGGACAAGAGTTCGCGGCGTGCGGCGGTGGCGGCGCGCTACCGCGTGCTGCTTCTGTGCGGGGACGATCTGAACGATTTCTTCCCGGCGCGGCTGAAGCCGGAAGAGCGCGCGGGGAAAGCGCGCGCCTATGATGCGTGGTGGGGCGAGCGATGGATCATCCTGCCGAACCCCATGTACGGCTCCTGGGAAGATGCTCTGTACGGCTACGACCGGACGCTGAAACCCGCGGAGGTGCAGCAGCGGAAGCTGAAGGCGCTGCGGGTGCGGTGAAGCGGGCTGCACGCCGCGCCGCGAGGACGGGAGCGCGGGAGTTGCGATGAAGAGGGAACGCCGCACGGTGCTGTTGGCGGCGGCCATTGTTGCCGCCGCATGGCTGGCGGCGGCGGTGTTTTCGTTCACGGCGCTGGGCGGGCAGTTCGACAACAACGTCTACGATTTCCTGTTCCGCGCTTCGCCGCCGCGTCCCGCCGCATCGCCGGCGGCGCTGGTGGTGTTCGATGAGCGGACGTTCCAGCGGTTCGGCGGCATCCGGAGATTGCGCGAGAATTTGGCGCGGCTGCTCGAGCGGATCGCGGAGGCGAAGCCCGCCGCCGTGGCGGTGGACGTGACCTTGGCCGATCCGGGCGACCCCTCGGAGGACGCGCGTCTGGCGGCGGCGTTTGCGAGGACGCCGGGGCTGGTGCTGGCTTGCGAGATGCTGCCGGACGGCACTGGCTGGCAGGATCCGATCGAACCGTTCCGGAGGCACGCGGCGGCGGTGGGGCACGTCTCGACGCTGGCCGGGCCTTATGATGACGTGAACCGGCGCATCACGCTGGAGCGCGTGGCAGGGCGGGTGCGGCGGTGGGCGCTGTCGCTGGAGGCGCTGCGCGTCTCGACCGGAGTAGCGGAGATCGTGGCTTCGCCTGCCGACGTGGCAGTAGGTGCACGGGTGATCCCGTCGCGGTGGGACGAGGGACGCCCCCTCCGGGTGCGCTATGCGGAGCGCGGCATCCCCGTGGTTTCGGCGGCAGAATTGCTGGGCGGCGGCGCGGCAGGCGCGCTGGCGGGCAAGGTGGTCTTCGTCGGAGTGACTGCGATTTCTGCTGCGCCGGACCGGCTGTTCACGCCGCTTTCGCGCGGGCTGCCGGTGGCGGGCGTCGAGATCCACGCGCAGGCGTTCCAGACGATGCACGCCGGGGCATATCTGGCCGACGCGCCGCTGTGGTCCACGCTGCTGGCGGCTCTGCTCGGTGCGGGGCTGATTGTGATGCCGCTGTCCCTGGCGATGCGCTGGCATGGGTGGGCGGCTGCCGCGGCGGTTCTTCTCATCATGCACGCGGCGCCGTGGATTTGTTTCAAACAGGATCTCGTCGTTCCGGCCTCGGCGCCGGCGGCGGCGGCCTGGCTGGCGATGGCGGGCGGGGGCGCCTTCCGCTATTTCTTCGTGCGGCGGCGGCTGGAGGCCAGCGAGGCCACGACGCGGCGCTACCAGCAGGCGTTCCACTTCGTCGCGCACGAAATGCGCACGCCGCTCACGGCCATCCAGGGATCCAGCGAACTGATCTCGCGCTACAACCTGCCGGAGGCGAAGCGGCGCGAGCTGAGCCAGATGATCCACAGCGAATCGAAACGGCTGGCGCGGATGATCACAACCTTTTTGGACGTGGAGAAGCTGAGCGCCGGGCAGATGGAGCTGCGGATGTCGGACGTGGATCTGGCCGCGCTCGTGGAGGGCTGCTGCCGGCGCGCTGCGCCGCTGGCCGAGCGAAAGCGCATTGCGCTCTCCAACCGCGTGCCGGACGGGTTGACGCTGCGGGCGGACGCGGAATTGCTTGAATACGCCGTCTATAATCTGGTCACCAACGCGGTGAAGTACTCGCCGGAGGAGACCGAGGTCGTCATCGGCGGGGCGGCCGAGGATGGCGCCGTGCGGCTGTGGGTGGCAGACCAGGGCATCGGCATGGACGAGGCCGAGGTGACACAGCTGTTCCGCAAGTTCTACCGCACGAGGCGCGCCGAGGAGTCGGGCGAGGCGGGCACGGGGATCGGCCTGTCGATTGTGCGGCAGATCGTCGAGCTGCACGAGGGTTCGATCGACGTCCGCAGCGCGCCCGGCAAGGGTTCCACGTTCACCGTGGTGCTGCCTGCACGCTAAACTGGACTTCTGGCATGACCCCTCTTCTGCTGGTGGAAGACGACGCTGCCGTGCGCTCGACGCTTGCGACCTTCCTGGAGCTGGAAGGCTATGCGGTGGAGGCTGTGGCGTCGACGCGGGAGGCGCTGGAGCGTCTGGGGCGGGGCGCGTATCCGCTGGTGGTGAGCGACATCTACATCGACGACCGCACCGGGATCGACATTCTGCACGCGGCGAGGCAATCCTCGCCACAGGCGAAGGTGATCCTGATGTCGGCGCGCGGCAGCATGGAGACGGTGATGGCTGCCACCAAGGGCGGCGCTTACGATTACATCGCCAAGCCCTTCGAGCTGGACGAGCTGCTGAAGATCCTGAAACGCGCCGAGGGTGCCGCTGCCGAAGATGACGACGAGGTGGAGCCGGAAGAGCCGCTGCCGACGGAGATGATCGGCAGCGCGCCGAAGATGGTGGAGATCTACAAGACGATTTCGCGCGTGGCGCCCACCGAGGCGCTGGTGCTGATCGAAGGAGAGACGGGCACCGGCAAGGAGCTGATCGCGCACATGATTCACTCCAATTCGCCGCGCGCCTCGATGCCGTTCATCCCCGTCGATTGCGCCTCTCTGGCGCCCACGCTGATCGAAAGCGAGCTCTTCGGCGCCATGCGCGGCGCCTACACGGGCGCGGACCGGGACCGCACGGGCGTGTTCGAGGCGGCCAACGGCGGCACCGTATTTCTGGACGAGATCGGCGAAATCGACCTGAATTTCCAGCTGAAGCTGCTGCGTTTTTTGCAGGAAAAGGAAGTCCGCCCGCTGGGCTCCTCGCGCCCGAAAAAGGTGGACGTGCGCATTCTGGCTGCCACCAACCGCGACCTGAGGAAGATGGTGGAGGATGGGAAGTTCCGCGAGGATCTCTGGTACCGGCTGGACGTGGTGCGGATCCTGGTGCCGCCGCTGCGCGAGCGGCGCGGCGACATCCCGCTGCTGGCGGCGGCGTTCCTGAAACGCTACAACGAGCGCTACGGGCTGGACACGCGGATCACGGAAAGCGGCCTGCGGGCGCTGAGCGAGTACGACTGGCCGGGCAATGTGCGGCAGTTGCAGCACATGATCGAGCGGCTGGTGATCCTGGCGCCGGGCGGGAGGATCACCGAGGATGCGGTGGAAGAGGCGATCCGCGCCTCGAGCCCGAAGGAGGAGCCGGGCGAGACGCTGGCCGAGGCGGAAGCCGAGCAGATCCGCAAGGTGCTGGCGGCGACGGGCGGCAACAAGAGCCGCGCGGCGCGCATTCTGGGCATCGAGCGCAAGACGCTGTACCGGAAGCTCGAACGGATGGGGCTGGCCTGAAAGGCCGCGCTACACTGGGGTTGTCGGATCCTCCATGAAATCACGGATTCACGGGACAACCATTCTGGTGGTGCGCCGCAACGGCAAGACGGTCATGGCCGGCGACGGGCAGGTGACGCTTGGCGCCGAAGTGCTGAAGGCGCGGGCCAACAAGCTGCGGCGTCTGCACAAGGACAGGATCGTGGCGGGCTTTGCCGGCTCCACGGCGGACGCCTTCGCGCTGTTCGCGCGCTTTGAATCGAAGCTGGAACAGTTCAACGGGAACCTGCCGCGCAGCGTGGTGGAACTGGCCAAGGACTGGCGCACGGACCGCGTGCTGCGTCATCTGGAGGCTCTGCTGCTGGTCGCCGACGGCGAGCACGTCTACCTGCTCAGCGGCAATGGCGACGTGATTGAGCCGGACTCGGACTGCGCCGCCATCGGCAGCGGCGGCACCATTGCGCAGGCGGCGGCGCGGGCTCTGCTGGAGAACACGGATCTGGATGCGCGCGCCATTGCCGAAAAGGCGATGACGATCGCCGCCGACATCTGCATTTACACCAACCACAATTTCCAGATCCAGGAGATCGGCTGACAATGGTGCTCTATCTTCCGGGCGACGCCAGCCGGGACGAGCCGCTGCTGGACGAGCTGACGCCGCGGCAGATCGTTGCCGAGCTCGACAAGTATGTGATCGGACAGGCGGAGGCCAAACGCGCCATCGCCATCGCCCTGCGCAACCGTATCCGCCGGCAGAAGCTGGAAGCGGAGATCGCCGAGGACGTGATGCCCAAGAACATCCTCATGATCGGCCCCACGGGCGTGGGCAAGACGGAGCTGGCGCGGCGGCTGGCCAAGCTCTCCAACTCGCCCTTCCTGAAGGTGGAGGCGTCGAAGTTCACCGAGGTGGGCTACATCGGGCGCGATGTGGACTCGATGATCCGCGACCTGGTGGAAGTGGCCATAGACATGGTGCGCGAGCAGAAGCTCGACGAGGTGGCGGATCGCGCGGAAGAGCTGGCCGAAGAGCGGTTGCTCGACGCGCTGATGCCCGCTTCGCCCGAGCCGAGCGAATCGGCCGAGCGCACCCGCGAGAAGCTCCGCGAGCGGCTGCGCGCCGGACGGCTGGACGACCGCATGGTGGAGATCGAGGTGAAGGAGCGCGCCCCGGCGTTCGAGATCTTCGGCAACACGGGCAGCGAAGAGATGGACATGAACCTGCGGGAGTTTCTCCCGCAGTTGTTCGGCCCCCGCACGGCGAAGCGAACGATGCGCGTCTACGAGGCGTTCGACTATCTGGTGCAGGAGGAAGAGAGCAAGCTGATCGACATGGACCAGGTGACGCGCACCGCTATCGAGCGCGTCGAGCGAAGCGGCATCATCTTCCTCGACGAGATCGACAAGATCGCGGGGCGGGAGTCCGGCCACGGTCCCGACGTCAGCCGCGAGGGCGTGCAGCGCGACATCCTGCCGATCGTGGAGGGCACGACGGTGAACACCCGCTACGGCTTCGTGCGCACGGACCACATCCTGTTCATCGCCGCCGGCGCTTTCCACGTCTCCAAGCCCAGCGATCTGATCCCGGAACTTCAGGGCCGGTTCCCGATCCGCGTGGAGCTGAAATCGCTCACTGAGGACGATTTCGTGCGCATCCTCACCGAGCCGAAGAACGCCCTGACGCGCCAGTATGCGGCGCTGATGGAGACGGAAGGGATCCGCCTGACGTTCACGCCGGATTCGATCCGCGAGATGGCGCGGTTTGCGCGCGTTGTGAACGAAAACAGCGAGAACATCGGCGCGCGGCGCCTCCACACGATCATGGAGAAGGTGCTCGAGGAGATCAGCTTCGAAGGGCCCGATCTGCGAAAGAAGAAAGTGACGATCGACGCCGCATATGTGCGCAAGCAGTTGTCGGGCATCGTCGAGGACCAGGATCTGAGCCGCTACATCCTGTGACCGCTCCGCGCCGCTTCCTGCCCTGCCTCGCCGCCGCTCTTCTGGGCGGCTGCGGATACACGGGAGATCCGCTCCCCCCGGCGCTGATGATTCCGGAGGCAGTGCAGGACCTGAGCGGGTTCCAGCGGGGCGAAGCGGTGCTGTTGCAGTTCACGGTTCCTCAGAAGACCACCGAGGACCTGCTATTAAAGACGACTCCGGAGATTGAACTGCGAGCCGGCGAGAATCCCCAGGGCGGCTTCGACATGGGCGCCTGGCTGGCAGGAAGCGTGCGGCTGCCTGCTCCGGAGGTGCGCGAGGGTGTGGCCCGGCTGAGCGTGCCGGCGATGGCATGGGCAGGCAAGGAGATGGTTTTTGGGGTGAGGACGAGGGGGCCGCGCGGCAGATTCTCGGAGTGGTCGAACCTGCTCGTGCTGAGGATCATTGCGCCGCCCGCGACGGCGCGCGGGCTGCGCGCGGAAGGGACCCCGGAAGGCGTCCACGTGTCATGGGAAGGCGAGGGCGCGCGGTGGCGTGTGTTTCGCAAGTCAGAGGCGGAGTTCGAACAGGCGGCGGAGGTGGAGCAGCGGGAGTGGCTGGACCGCGGCCTGAGTTTCGGACGGGCCTACGAATACGCCGTCGAGCAGGTGGCGCAGACCGGTGCGGCGCCGGCGGTGAGTGAACGCACGGCGCCGGTTCGGATCGAATACGAGGACACTTTCCCGCCCGCTCCGCCTGCCGGGCTTCGGGTGCTGGCGGGGACGGGCTCGATCGAACTGAACTGGGACCGGAACCGCGAGGAGGATTTCCGCGCCTACCAGGTGTGGCGCGCCGAGGAGGACGGCGAGTTGCGACGGCTCGGCGAGCCGGGTCCGTCGTCGACGTTCAGCGACCGGACAGCCGTGCCGGGCAAACGTTACCGCTACGCCGTGTCCGCCATCGACGGGAAGGGCAATGAAAGCCGCCCCTGCGAGCCGGTGGAAATCGTCGCACCATAGAAGAGATGCCATACTACGCCAGAATTGCCCGTGACCCCGCCGTGCCCATGGATGCGCCTGACCATCATCCGGGCGTGCTGGGCGGGCGGCTGGAAGGGAACCGTTTCGTGACGCCCGCAGGCGCCAGCTACCGGGTGGACGATTTGCGCTTCCTGCCGCCCGTGCGTCCGTCGAAGATCGTCTGCGTGGGCAGGAACTACGCGGAGCACGCCCGCGAGCTCGGCAACGAGGTGCCTTCCGAGCCGCTGCTGTTCCTGAAGCCGCCGTCCTCCCTGAACGGGCACCGCGCGCCCGTGGTGCGGCCCCGCGGCGTCGAGAAACTCTCTTACGAAGGCGAGCTGGCGCTGGTGGTGGGGCGCCGGGCGCGCCGCGTGAGCGAGGCCGAGGCGTGGGAGGTCGTGGCGGGCTACACGGTGCTCGACGACATCACCGCGCGCGACTGGCAGAAGAAGGACGGGCAGTGGACGCGGGCCAAGGGCAGCGACACGTTCTGCCCCGTGGGGCCGTGCTGGGTGCCGAAGGAGCAGGCGCGGTTCGAGGATCTGCGCATCATATCCCGGGTCAACGGCGAGGTGCGCCAGGACGCTTCCGTCACCGGGATGATCTTCGGTGTGCCGCAGCTGATCGCCTATATCGCGTCGTTCCTGACGCTCGAGCCGGGCGACCTGATCGCTACCGGGACGCCGCCGGGCGTAGGCGCCGTGGAGCCCGGAGACGTGGTGGAAGTGGAGATCCCGGGCCTCGGCAGGCTGGAAAACCGCATCGTCGAGGATACGGATCCGGCGAAAAAGGTGTAAAACAATCTCATATGGATGTGATTTGGGCCGATCCCCGCCTGGCGGCCGGCTTGCTGGCCGGGGCCGGGCTGGTGGCGCTGGCCGGGTGGATCGTCTACCGCAGGCGTTTGACGCCCGCGGAGAAGGAGAGGCGGAGGCGCGTGGCGCTGAACCGCTGGCAGCGGACGGTGGAAGGCCTGGTGCTGGACGCCGGGACGGACCTGATCCACTACCAATACGAACTGAGCGGCGTGGCCTACTTCGCCTCGCAGGACGTCTCCGCGCTGCGGGCGCTGCTGCCGGAAGACCCGGCGCGTCTGGCAGGACCCGTGAATGTGAAGTATGACCCGCGCAATCCGGCCAATTCGATCGTATTGTGCGAAGAGTGGTCGGGGCTGCCGGGAATTGTGATCCGGAAGGAGAGGTTGGATGCAAATCAGGAATCCGGGATGGAAAGGCTGGGCGGCGGCTGCGCTGTTGCTGGCGCTGGGCGCCGGGCTGCAGGCGGCGGCCAATAAGTACGGCAAACCGAAGACCGTCCTGCATGTGGTGACGCTGTACTACCGCGACGGCACGACGGAAGAGCAGAAACAGGCGGTGCTGGAAGGCGTCGAGAAGATGGCCGCCGAGATTCCGGGCGTCCGCAACATCTGGCTGAAGCCGATGAAGGTGCAGGGCACGCGGGCAGAACGGCAGGCGGACGGCTCGTTCCGCATGCGGCCGATGACCGACGCCTTCGTGATCGAGTTCGAAAACGAAGCCGCGTTCAAGGCGTACGAGGACCATCCTGCGCACCGCGCGTGGGCCGACAACATCTACTTGCCGGTCCGCGGGTACTCCTACACGCACGACATCACGAACTGAGGCGCGCCCGGCGGCCCGGCTCCGGGATTGTATTCTGGAGTTTATGTACAGAAGGCTGTTCCTGCTGGCGCTTTCCGCCTCCGCTGTTTTTGCGCAGAAGTTCGAGTTCTGGCCCGGGGCCCAATACGAGGCCGGCATTCCCACTGTGGAGAAGACGCTGGGCTTTGAGCCGGGCACGCGCCACGCCACGCCCGAAGAGATCGTGCGCTACTTCGAGGCGCTGGCTGCCGCCGCACCCTCGCGCATCAAGCTCTTCGATTATGGCCGGACGTGGGAGGGGCGGCGTCTCTTTTATGCGGCCATCTCCTCGGACGAGAACATCCGCAGGCTGGCCGAGATCAAAGCCGCGCAGCAACGGCTGGCGGACCCGCGCAAGACGCCCGAAGCGGAGGCGAAGAAGCTGGCCGCCTCCTCGCCGTCGGTGCTCGCGCTGATGTACGGGGTCCACGGCAACGAGATCTCCTCGCCGGACGCGGCGCTGCTCACCGCCTATCACCTGCTGGCGGCGCGCAACGACGCGATGATCGATCAGGTTCGAAAGAACGTCGTCGTGCTCCTTGATCCGCTGCAGAACCCGGACGGCAGGGCGCGCTTCATCCACAATTTCGTGACGAACCTCGGGCTGGAGCCGGACGAGCACCCGGCGGCGGCCGAGCGCGCCGAGCCCTGGCCCGGCGGGCGCTCGAACCACTACCTGTTCGACATGAACCGCGACTGGTTCGCCCTCACGCAACCGGAGACGCTCGGGCGCGTGCGTTACTTGCGGGAATGGCTCCCGCACGTGGTGGTGGACCTGCATGAGATGGGGGCCAACTCCACCTACTTCTTCACGCCTGGCGCGCCGCCTTACAACCCGCACATCACGGCGGAGCAGAAGAAGCAGATGCAGTGGTTCGGGCAGAACAACGCGAAGTACTTCGACCGCGCGGGCTGGCCCTACTTCACGCGGGAAGTCTTCGACGAGTTCTACCCCGGATACGGCGCCTCCTGGCCGTGGTTCTACGGCGGCATGGGCATGACGTACGAAAACGCCAGCGTCCGCGGACTGGTGGTTCGGCGCTCCGACGACACGCTCTACGGCTATCAGGAGAGCGTGCGGAAGCACTTCGTCGCATCCATTGCCACATGCGAGACAGCGGCGCAGCGTCGCGCGGAGTTGCTCGACAGTTTCCGGCGTTATCAGGTGACGGCGGTCGAGGAGGGCAGGAGCGAGCCGGTGAAGGAGTACGTGCTGGCACGCCGCGGCGATGCGAGCGCCGCCGACAAACTGGCAGGCATCCTGGCCGAGCACGGCATCGAGGTACGGCGCGCCGGCGCAGATTTCGAGGCTGGCGGGAAGAAGTATCCTGCCGGGTCCTACCTGGTGAGCGCGGCGCAGCCGCGGAAGCGCCTGATCCGCGTGCTGCTGGAGAAGAGCGTCCCGATGGAAGAGTCGTTCGTGAAAGAGCAGGAGCGGAGGCGGAAGAAGGGACTGCCGGACGAGATCTACGACGTCACCGGCTGGAGCCTGCCGCTGATGTTCAACGTGGAGTGCGACGGGCTGGCAACGCCTGCCACGGTGGCTTCCACGCCCGTGACGGCGCCTTGGCGCCCGAAGGGATCGGTGAGCGGCCGTGCCGATGTGGCGTATCTGGTGCCATGGGGGACTCAGGCTGCCGGGCGGTTCCTGGCCTCGGCGCTGCGCGGCGGGTTGCGGGTGCTGACGGCCAACAAGGCGTTCACGCAGAACGGCCGGAAGTTCCCCTCCGGCACGCTGATCGTGCTGGTGAAGCAGAACGGCGCGGACCTGCACGACAAAGTGGTTCGCTACGCGGAGTCGAGCGGCGCGGAGGTGATCGCCACCAACACGAGCTGGGTGGAAGATGGCATCGATTTCGGAAGCAATTATGTGAGCGTGGTGCGGCGCCTGCGGGTGGCGATGGTGTGGGACAGCCCGGTGTCCTCGCTGGCCGCCGGCGCCACGCGGTTCGTGCTGGAGCGGCAGTTCGGCTATCCGGTGACCGTGATTCGCGCCTCGTCGCTCGCCTCGGCGGACCTGAGCAAATTTCACGTGCTGATCCTGCCCGACGCGGGGGGCTTCGGCGGAGGTTACGGGACGGCATTGAACAACGCTGCGCCCCGCCTCCAGCAGTGGGTGCGGGAGGGAGGTGTGGTGGTGGGCATCGGCGGGGCGCTTCAATGGCTGTCAAGTCCCCAAGTGAACCTGCTGGCCCTGCAACAGGAGCAGCTGGCGCGCGAGGGCGCGGCGGCGCCGGGCGCGCGTCCGGCGGAGGCGGCGAAGCCTTCCGCGCAGCCATCCTCCGCGCCCGGAGCAGCGCCCTCCATGCCTGCGGCGGGACCGGTGCCCGGCAAACTGCTGGTCAAGGACGAGGACTTCGAGAAGGCGGTAGAGCCGGAGACGCGGCTGCCGGATGCCGTGGCAGGGGTCATCGTCCAGGCGCGCGTGGATCCGGAGACCTGGGTGACCGCAGGGCTGCCGGATTCGGTGAACGTGCTCGTGAACGGACGCACGATCTACGCCCCGATCAGGAAGGATCGCGGCGTGAATGCCATCATTTACGAGGCGCCGGACAAGCTGCTCCTCTCCGGATATCTGTGGGAGCAGAACAGGAAGCAACTCGCCTACAAGCCATTCCTGGTGGTTTCCAATCAGGGGCGGGGAGCCGTGGTGGGCTTCACTGCGGACCCGAACTTCCGCGCCTTCCACGACGGGCTGAACGTGGCGTTCCTGAACGCCGTGTTCCGGTTCCCCGGACCCGCGGCACGGGGCGGCGCGGAACAGGAGCAGGAGTAGGGATCGCCGGCAAGACCCTTTTGCAGCAGCCGCATCCTGGCATGGCTGCCGCCGGCCCCCGCAGTGGACGTGTCCAGCTGCAGGCGGGCGCAGCTTGAGTTCAAGCTGCTACAAAGCGTCTTGGAAAGGGAATCTGCCGGTGGGAAGGTGGTGGCCAGGGACGGACTCGAACCGCCGACGCCGGCCTTTTCAGGGCCGCGCTCTACCAACTGAGCTACCTGGCCGCCCGCTTCAACAGACAGTTTAGCAAATTGGCCTTTGTGTCGCAGACTTCGAGTCAAGGCGTTCTGTGGTTAGATTGTCCTGGGATCCGGGCCTCCTTCGTTTTCGGCGCAGAGCCCTGCGGGGTGACCGCTCACTCTGGCCGCCGTTCGCGGCTCTGCCCAAAGCAGTGTCAGAGCCGCGAGCGAAGCGGGCCGAAGGCCCGCGAGAGCGAGCGGTCCCGGCGGGGCGGCGCCGCGACGTGGTTGCCTTCGGAGCGACCGCTCACGGCTACACACGGTAACTCGTGTGGCGCGGGTGGCAACGGAGGAACCGCTCA
>Ga0209018_1000376_pt1 | contig 42407 bp, 30 predicted proteins | sample YNPBryBLVA2012_FD_185814 | JGI IMG/M metagenome (GOLD analysis project Ga0209018, IMG submission 185814) | Anoxygenic and chlorotrophic microbial mat microbial communities from Yellowstone National Park, USA - YNP Bryant BLVA 2012 (SPAdes)... ...
CAAGCTGAAACGATCGCGTTTGCTGCGTTCGAAGCCCTGGGCGAGCTGGATGGCGAGCTTGCGCGCCTGTACTATGATCTCATCTGGCACGTCGTTCCCAACGCCATCAAGCAAGCCTTGGAGGATGCCATGTTGCACGTCGACCCCGACTTCGATTCCCCGGCCATGCGAGCCCTGATTGCACGAGGCGAGGCGCGAGGGGAGGCACGAGGCGAGGCACGAGGCGAAGCACGAGGCAAAGCGGAAGGCGAGGCGATCGGGCGCGCGCGCGCCGTGCTCGTCGTGCTCGAGGCGCGAGGCATCGCCGTCTCCGACGAACTTCAACATCGGGTTCTGGCCTGTAGGGACATCGAGTTGCTCGGTCGCTGGGTCGCTCGTGCTGCGGTGGCGACAACGGCCGACGAGGTGTTCGTAGAATAGTGTCCCCTGGGCCTGCCGGGACGCATGAGCGCTCGGCACGGACCACGTCCGTCCATCGTCTGCACGCACGAACACACGCTCGCGCATGTCACACGCAAAGCTTTTGTTGCATCACGAAGACGGTTCTCCTGCCCACGACGCCAGGCAACGCACCGCTATCATGGTTCTCCTCGCGTCCTTGCCCATCACCGGGCGTACGCCTGGCTTGTTCGTTGCCACTCGTCGCGGCGGCAGCTATGACCGTCTGGTTCCACGTGTCCCTCCCCGATTCCCCTCCTTCCGAAACACGCCTCCGCCCCGACGTTGCTCCCAACGACGACCGCCCCTGGTGGCGTCGGGCCCTGCCGTTCGCCACGGCCATCGCCCTGACGGCGTTCCTCATCGCCCGGCTCGACCTGCACGCGTTTGCACGCCATGTGCGCGGTGTCCATGCGGTCCGGTTCCTCGCCTTCTGTACCGTCTTCTCTGTCGCGCTCGTCGTCGCTGACTGCTTCGCAACGAGCTTCGTGTTCCGTCGCACCGTCTGCCCGATCAGCTTCCGCGAGTTGCTGCTGATCCGTGGCGCGTCCTATCTTCCATCTCTGGTCAATCACCACGTCGGACAGGCCTGGCTGACCTGGTACCTGTCGCGCGTCTACAAGGCCCCGCTCTGGCGCGTGGCGGGCGCTACGCTGCTCAACTACGCTACCACGTTCGCCGCGCTTCTGCTTTTCGGCTCCGCGTCTCTGCTCTTCGACCACAATGCGGCTCCCTGGTTGGCCCCGGTACTGGCCGCTCTCGCCGTCGCCGGCGTCGCCTACCTCGCTCTCCTGGCCGCTGCCCCTGCTGCACTCGCTCGATACCAGATCCTCGCCCCGCTATTCGAGGTGGGCATCCGCGGGCACTTGCAGGCGCTCGCACTGCGCATCCCTCACATGCTGGTCCTGTTCGTTGGCACATGGATCCCGTTCGCCTTCTTCAACATCCGGATCCCGGTCGGCCCTGCCTTCGCCTACATCCCCATTCTCATGGTCGTCGTCGCTCTGCCCATCACACCGCAGGGCGTCGGCACCCGAGACTGGTTCGCGCTCCACTACTTCGCGCGGTACGGCCCAGGCCCCCTCCCAGAGCAAGAAGCGGCCGTCGCTGCCTCGACCCTCACGTTCGTGGCAGGCATCACGCTGGTTCAGGCCGCTCTCTCTCTGCTGCTGATGCGCCGCGCGCTCGCAGCGCTCGACAGCGCCTCGCCGCGCGGTGCGTGAACCTGACGGCTCCTGTCCGTTCTCTCCCAGGCCCGTTTCCTGGGCGCTCACGTCGCCCCCAAGGTCACGCTCGAGTGTAGACCGCGTATCGTTCACAGACTGGCCCGTTTTGCCCGTGCGAAGGTGAGCAAGATCGCCTAGAACGTGGCGAGCATCCCCGCGTATTGCATCATGGGACAGACCTTCACCCTCCCCAACATCCGTGTCTTGATCGAGATGCACTCGTTGCTGCGCGACATCGACCCGTCGCGCTGGCGCGACGACCTCGAAGCGGCCATGCGTACGCGGCTCGCGCGAGTCCAGGAGGGCGTGGCCCAGCTCGCTGCGTCCGTCCGAGACGACCGATGGAGCGCAGCCCGCGCAAGGCTGGAGGAGATGTCCCGCCTCCTTCGGGAATGCGCACCCAACTACCGCCTGCCCGACAGCTCCGCCATCAGGGCCGAGTGGCTCGCCTTCCGCGCTCGTGTGGCCCCTGCCTATGAGGCTGTGGCCGTGAGCCTGCGCGCACAGGCCATCGACGTCCCCAGCCTGCGTCCCACCAACTACGCGCGCACCCTGTTCCATGTGGCTTCGGCCATTGGATCCATCCTGCTTCTCGAGATGGTGCTGCCGCTGCGCTCCCTGCCGTGGATCACCGGCGGCCTTGCACTCGTGTGCTGGACACTGGAGATCACTCGACGCCGCAGCGCCTGGTGGAACGACCGACTCCTGGAGTTCGCGTTCTTCAAGCGCATCGTCCATCCTCGCGAGCGTCATCAGGTCAACTCTTCCACCTGGTATGTCACCGCCCTGTTCGTCCTCGCCCTGTTGCAGGCCCCCACCGTCGCCGTCGTCGCCCTTGCCGTACTGGGCCTCGCGGATCCGGCTGCGGCTGTCGTCGGCCGACGCTGGGGGCGAACCCGCATCGCCCAGAACCGTTCGCTCCAGGGGTCTCTCACGTTCTTCTTCATCGGCATGATGGCGGCATGGACGGCGCTGCTCGCCTTCCACCCTCTCGCAGGCCTCGGCGGTTCCCTCGTCATCGCTGCAGGCGCAGCCCTGGCTGGCACAACTGCTGAGCTGTTGAGCACCAGGCTCGATGACAACTTCACGGTCCCCCTGGCCGCTGCACTGGGCGCCTGGCTGATGGGACGGTCGCTCGGCTTCGACTTGTTGTTCTGATCCCAGCACCACCCAGCTCCGGGCTTGCAATGCACCGAGGCCCGTGTCCTGATCCTTGCGGGAGGCTTCGCATGCAGCGATCGATTTGGCCCCTGACAAGTCTTGGGATCGTCTCCGCTTGGCTGTGGAGCTGCGGCTCCACCGACTCGACCACCCACGACGTGCCTCCGCCCTGGCCCGACGCCAGCACCGACGCAACCAGCGACGCGGGCGGCTCCACCGGCACGGGTGGCAGCACGACCGGCGGGTCCGCGGGCACCGGAGCCACAGGCGGCTTCGATGGAGGATCCGATGCCGCCCACGACGCCCTTCCTGAAGCGCTGGACGACGTATCGCTCGATGTCGTCGAAGAAGTCGTCTGCTCACCCAATACCTTCCGCTGCCAAACCAACAAGCTCGAAAAGTGCAACGCTACGGGTACGGCATGGAACCTGATCCTGTCGTGCGCCACGTCCGCGCTCTGCGACGACGGCGAGGGCCGATGCACACCGCCCGAGTGTCTGCCCAACGAGCACCGATGCAACGGCGAGGTTCTCGAACGCTGCAACTCGAACCAGAACGGGTGGGACCTCGTCCAAACGTGTCTTTCGCCGGCGCACTGCCGCTCTGAGTACAAGACGTGCTCGGCCACGCCCTGCCCGATCGGCTCCTACCAATGCAGCGGCAGCAACCTGATGAAATGCAACGCGACCCAGACCGACTGGGACTTCGTGCAGGACTGCCAGAGTTCCGCGCTCTGCGATGCCGCGGCGAAGAGCTGCACGCCTGCGACGTGCGCGAAAGGCGAGTTCGGATGCGTCGGTGCCGAACTGCGCATGTGCAACTTCACGCTCGATGGCTGGTTCGATCTGCAGCCGTGCGCAAGCGAAGCACTGTGCGACGCTGCACACGGCCAGTGCGACCTGTGCGAGGCATCGCGCTACACGTGCGAAGGGGCGGACCTGCGGCGCTGTGCCGACGACGGCCAGTCGCTCACGACCGAGCAGACGTGCGCGTCCGCCTCCCGTTGCAACGCGCAAGTTGGCCGGTGCGACCCCGGCTGCGCGACGGGCGCTCCCGGTGCCGGCGACAACTGCGGCAGCTCAGGAAATGTCGACTGCTGCACCAAGAGCCCAGTGCCCGGCGGCACCTTCAGCCGCAGCTACGATGTCGTCAACTACACGGACTCCCAATATGTCGCCACGGTCGCTCCCTTTGCACTCGACCGCTACGAGGTGACCGTCGGCAGGTTCCGCGAGTTCGTCGATGCGGGCCATGGGACGCAGGCGTCCCCTCCGCACGATGGCGATGGCGCGCACCCGCTCATCCCGGGCTCTGGTTGGGACAGCTCGTGGAACAGCCTGCTGCCGGCGGATACCGACGCGTTGAAGGCCGCGCTCAACTGCGACATCGTCTACCAGACTTGGACCGACACGCCCGGCGCCAAGGAGAAGAAGCCCATCGCGTGCGTGAGCTGGTACGAAGCGTTCGCGTTCTGCGCCTGGGCAGGCGGACGCCTCCCCACGGAGGCCGAGTGGAATTTCGCCGCAGCGGGAGGTGCAGAGCAGCGCGTGTTCCCGTGGGGCGACACGCTCGATTACCAGCATGCCGTGTGGGGCTGCGAGACGGACGGCACGCCAGGCTGCACCAGTTCGGACCTCTTCGACGTGGGCTCGCGCTCCCCTGCGGGCGATGGACGCTGGGGTCATGCGGATCTGGCGGGGAGCATGTCCGAGTGGGTGCTCGACAAGTTCTTGGACCCGTACCCCATGCCCTGCTCGAACTGCGCTGCCATCACGCAGGGCTCCGGCCGCATGCGTCGCGGCGGAGCCTGGAACGACACCACCCCTGCTCGCTTGCGCACGAGCTCGCGCGAAAGCGCCAACCCCGAGCACCGGTTCACCTACCTAGGCTTCCGTTGCGCCTGGTCTCCCTGACGTCATCGACCTGACACATCGCGGCTCCCTGCGCTTGTGGCCCCCTCGCTTCCCTGGACAACGTCGCGCCGGGTGGGTTACGAGCGACAAGATCATCTCCTCGCGTGAAGGCCCGAGGAGTTCCCCATGACCGAACCTCCAGGAGCAGACCCGTGACAACGATCCCGCAGGATTTCCTCGACCCCAGGTACCGGTCCCGGCGACGCCAGAACTGGCTGCTGGTCGGCATCCTCTACTCGCTGTTCTACATGACCCGGTACAACTTCTCCGCCATGGGTGCGAGCCTGCAGGACGTCTTCGGATGGGCGAAGTCGGACCTGGGCTTGTTCGAACTCGTGCTGCCCCTCGTCTACGGTATCTCCGTGGTTCTCAATGCACCCATCGTCGACAAGCTCGGCGGCCGAAAGTCCTTCCTCATCGGCGCGGCAGGCGTCGTCGTCGCGTCGCTCGCATTCGGCTCGTTCGGCTTCCTGCTGCTGCAGCCGGCTACGTGGTCCGGGGCCGGCACCGCGCGGACGGTCGCGACGGCGGCTACGTTCTCCGGCGGGCTCGACGCTCACACGATGGCCGTGTGGATGTCGGCGGTGTGGGGGGTGAACGCGTACTTCCAGTCCTTCGGGGCGCTGGCCATCGTCAAGATCAACGCGCAGTGGTTCCACATCCGGGAGCGAGGCACCTTCAGCGCGATCTTCGGTGTACTCATCCGCTTCGGTCTCATCCTCGGCAGCTCCGTGGCGCCCTGGTTCGCCAACATGCTCGGCTGGCGCTACGCATTCTGGATCCCCGCCGGGCTGGTCGCATTGTTCTTCGTGCTCAACCTGCTGTTCGTTACCGAAACCCCCGAAGATGCCGGCTTCACCGCACGCGACACAGGCGACGCCGTCGACACCGACGAAGCCGGCAGCGCCAGCGTCCTGGCCGTACTCAAGCGAATTGCCACCAGCCGGGTCATGTGGACGATTGCCATCGCGTCCATGATGATCGGCATGGTGCGCAGGTCGGTGCTCGACGGCGCCTGGCCGTCCATCTATCTGCGCGAAGTCCACGCGACGACCAAGGCCGACGCAATGTTCCACGTGTCGTACTGGAGCGTGGCAATCCTTGGCATCGTGGGCGGCTTCGTGTTCGGCGCCATGTCCGACCGCGTGTTCCAGAGCCGTCGCGCCCCGGTCGTGGTGGTCGGCTTCTCGGGGATGGCGGTTGCGCTCCTGGTCTTCGTGGGCGCGGATGCGGTCCGGCTCGGCGTGGTCGGCGCGGCCGCGAGTTTTGCTCTCCTGTCGTTCTTCGTCAACGGCGCCCACGGCATGATAGGCGGAGCCGCGTCCATGGATTTCGGCGGTCGCAAGGGCGCCGCCACCGCAGCGGGGCTATTCGACGGAATGCAGTACCTCGCTGCGGCCCTCACCGGTCCCGCGGTCGCCTGGATCACCACGAACTACTCCTGGCAGTGGTGGAAGCTCTGGGCCATCCCCTTTGCACTCGTCGGTGCAGGGCTGATGGCCACGCTGTGGAACGCCATGCCGCGCAAGGGCGGGGTCCACTGACACTGCCCCGGACCAGCAGTCACGCAGGGTCGATCAGATAGGCCAGCATCGCCTCCGATTCGCCCGTCTCCATCGAAAGCTCGATCATCCGCCCACCCGTTGCCGACGGCACATCGATCACCTTCACCAGATCGCGCATCTCGGCCTCGTCTGGCAGCAGGCTCTCCAGGGCGTTGGGCGCGTTGCGGAAGAAGCCGAAGTCGAACCGATCGTCATCTTTCCCGGGATACACCGCCACTGGGAAAATGTTGCTCTCGATCAGGTCCTGGAAGAAGTGGGTTCCGTAAGAGGCTTCGGGCTCTTCATCGCGAATCGCAAGCGGTACCTCCACGAGCGCGTCCACGTTGAAAATGTCTGCGTACGAAACGGGCACACCCAGCTCGGGGTTGGAGCTGCCCCAGCGGCCCGGCCCCACCAGGATGAAAGCATTGCCCTTCAGGCGCTGGTTGAGACGGCCGATCGTCTGGGCGATCTTCGTACGTTCCTCGATCGTCTGGATGCGGCTGTAGTGCTCCGGATCCACGTAGACCACGTAGCGGATGTTGGTGACGCGACCCGTGCATACGGTCCGGGACGAGGCGAACAGCACGCGGTCCGGGGGCACGTCTCGAGGGATCAGGGGCTCCTTGGATTCGGAGGTCTTGCCCTGGGCCTGGGGACGGCACTGCAGCAGGTACACATGGAAGTCGAGATCTGCCCCCGGGACGATCTCAACCGTGTACTCGATGTCCACGGGGAACTGGTACGCCGTTTCGAGCTTGCGCAGGATCGTGCGCATGAGGGTCACGAACCGTGGATTCTTCAGGATGCCGTCGAAGGTGATGACGTACTTGTCAACAGGGATACGGGGATCGGAAAGGTGGATAGGGGTCAAATCGCCGCCGTCGTGGACCGAGGCGATGTAGCGCAGGCCAGGGAAATCGTAGCGAAGGATGTCCTCGACGCGGAAGGTGCAGAGCTGACGTTCCTCGAGGTCGATCGCGTCGATGTAGTGCTGGGAGTAGCGCATGATCTCGATCGCGCTTCGCTCCGGTCGAAGGGTCGGGTGGCTGAGGGCGACCATGCGTGGGTGGTCGCCTGCCACCCGGTCGACGGCGCGGGTGCCCAGCCCCCATACCATGCGCAGAAAGCCGCCCTTGCGGTCGATCTGGGGAGTCCAGCGGTAGGGGTTGTGGCTGAAGCCCACGCCCGCTATCTGCGGGAAGAAATAGCGGTCGCGGTAAGGCGCCCCCTGTACCTTCTGGATGAGCACCGCCATGCGCTCGTCGTAATCGATGAGCCCCATCTGCTTGCGATACGCCAGTGCGTCCGGGTTGAGCACCGAAGCGTACACCTTGCGAACGGCGTCGCAGAGCTGCTTGAGGCGGGTGCGCCGGTTGCCCTGGTTGGCGCAGAAGTGAGTTTCGTACTTGCCAGCGAACGAGGTTCCGAAGTTGTCCTCGAGCAGGGAGGAGGAGCGGACGATGAGCGGCGTATCGCCGGTGCAGTCGATGATCTCGCCGAGTCGCTGCACGAGGTGCCTGGGCAGGGCGGCCGTCTCATAGCGGGTGCGGTAGGCCTGGTACTCGGCGCGGATGTCTTCGAGGCTCTTGTACTTCTGGTTGAGGAAGCCGAAGAAGTCGTTCTCCTCGATGAACTCGTAGTACAGGTCGGACGCGACGTACCACGACTCGGGGATGCTGACCCGCGGGGCAAGCTCGATGGGGTCGTCGGGGTGGGGCGTCTGGATGACACGCCAGGCCAGGCGCATGCCCGCAGCCTTACCACCGACCTTGCCGCGGCCGATCCGACGGTGCGAGATGTCCTTGAGGTCTTCGATGAGAAAGTGGCGTCGCGCCAGCCCCACGAACCCAAGCTGGTCGGAGAGCATTCCCTTGGTGAGCACCACGATGATCTCCTGCAGATGGTGCTCGGTCTGCTTGCGCAGGTGTTCGGGTGCGTGGGCGAACTCCTCGGCCTGCGCGAAGAGCATGTCCCATGGCGCCAGCTCCGGGTTGAAGCTCAGCATGACCTCCGACTTGCTCCGCGCGCCCAGCACGTCGGCCACGATCTGACGGAACACGCTGTGCGGCAGATTGTGGGCGAAGTAGAAGTCGGTCATGCGCTCGCGCGTGCGACTCAGGCGCAGCTCCCACACCTCCGCGATGTCCTGGTAGTTGGGGTCATTGGGGTGCTCGTTGCGGCAGGACGCGCGGGCCTTGCGCTCCACCTCTTCCTCGAACAGTTCCGGACGCACCACGCCGCGGCGGAACATCTCGTCGCGCATGCGCTTGCGGATTTCGTCGCAGAGGATGGGGTATTCGCGAAGCTCAAGGTAGATGCGGAGCGCCTTGGGCGTGTGTTTCGAGGAGAATTGCATGCACTCACCGGCGGACCCCGGACGGGGCCAGCCAGCGTTGTATACAACGGGACCGTGGAGGGAAAGCGCCTCGTTCGCCTGCGGAGCCCGCGAAGCCCCCTTTGCACTGCGGCGTCGCCAGCCCCCTCGCGGACGATGCAGTGCCATGCTATCGAGCAGCACCGAGGTCGGCAGCACGAGGACTCCGAAGCATCCGCGCTGTCCGACAACCAACTTCCCTTGACGCGCCACGGTCCACGGCGTACGCCCCAACCCGTCAGCCGTTGTGGCACCCCCCGTTGCGCTGCCGGATCCCTGATGGTCGCTGCGTCCCACGGAGGGTATTACGGAGGTGAGCATGTCTGCCAAACTGAATCCGTTCGAAATGGCTCAGCGCCAGTTCGACGAAGTCGCCGATCAACTCGATCTGTCCCCCGACACCCGCGCGCTACTGCGTCATCCGCTGCGCGAGTTCCACTTCCAGATCCCTGTCCGCATGGACAATGGCCAGCTCAAGACCTTCCGCGGGTACCGCGTGCAGCACAACGACGCCCGCGGACCATGCAAGGGAGGCATTCGCTTCCATCCCGCCGAAACGATCGACACCGTCCGCGCCCTCGCGACGTGGATGACATGGAAGTGCGCCGTGGCCGACATCCCCCTGGGTGGCGGCAAGGGCGGCGTCATCTGCGACCCGTCGACCCTGTCGGTCGGGGAAAAAGAGCGGCTGTGCCGCGGTTGGGTCAAGCAGATGTGGCGCAACATCGGCCCCCGGATCGACGTCCCCGCGCCCGATGTCGGCACCACCCCGCAGATGATGGGCTGGATGATGGACGAATACTCCAAGCTCGTCGGCAACTACACACCGGGCGTCATCACCGGCAAGCCGCTCGGCGGCGGTGGTTCCCTCGGGCGCACCGCGGCGACCGGCTTCGGCGTGGTCGTGACGATCCGCGAAGCGCTCAAGCACCTGGGAGTCGACGGCAAGAGCACGCGCTGTGCGGTCCAGGGCTTCGGCAACGTGGCCCAGTACGCGGCGTTGACCTACAAGGACATGATCGGCGGCAAGGTCGTGTGCGTGTCGTGCTGGGACAACGCCGACAAGAAGTCGTATACCTTCTCGAAGGACGATGGCATCGATGCCGCCTTCCTGCAGTCGATCACCGACCAGTACGGGACCATCAACAAGAGCAAGGCCGTGGAAGCCGGCTACAAGGTGGAAGACGCCGACGCCTGGATCGCAAAGGATGTCGACGTGCTCATCCCGGCGGCCATCGAAGGCTCGGTGAACGCCGACACGGTCAAGCGAGTGAGCAGCCGCGTGCGGCTCGTGGCTGAGGGCGCCAACGGTCCGACCACGCCCGAGGCCGACGAGGTGTTCAAGAAGAACAACGTGTTCTTGATCCCGGACTTCCTCTGCAACGCCGGCGGCGTGACCTGCTCCTACTTCGAGAGCGTCCAGAACGACATGAACTTCTACTGGTCTGAAGAAGAAGTCATGCAGAAGCTCGACCAGAAGATGACCGTCGCGTTCCACAAGGTCCTCGAGATGGCAAAGGCCCGCAAGGTCTACATGCGCAACGCCGCCTACATGGTTGCGATCGACGCCGTCACGCGCGCCATGCAGCTACGCGGCTGGCTCTGATTCGCATACGTCCCTCCTGCGGTAGCAGTCCCTACCGCCCCCCGATCACTGCTCCACCTTGAGAATCGCGAGGAACGCCTCCTGCGGGATCTCCACGGTTCCCACCTGCTTCATGCGGCGCTTGCCCTTCTTTTGCTTCTCCAGCAGCTTGCGCTTGCGCGTGATGTCCCCGCCGTAGCACTTCGCCGTCACGTCCTTGCGCATGGCCTTCACGTTCACCCGGGCGATGACCCGCGATCCGATGGCAGCCTGCACCGCAACCTCGTATTGCTGCCGAGGGATCAACTCTTTGAGCTTGATGCACAGGTCGCGTCCACGGAGATAGGCGCGGTCCCGGTGCACGATGATCGCCAGTGCGTCGACCGGCTCCCCGTTGACCAGGACATCGACCTTGACCAGGTCGGATGCCTGGAAGCCGACGACCTCGTAGTCCATGGACGCATATCCGCGCGAGACGCTCTTGAGACGGTCGTGGAAGTCGAAGATCACCTCGGCCAGGGGCAGGTGGTACGTGATGATGACGCGGTCGGAGCTGGAGTAGCGCAGGTCCTTCTGTTCACCGCGTCGGTCCTCGCACAAGCGGAGCACGGCGCCGACGAACGCGGAGGGCACATGGATGACGACCTTGACGACGGGCTCTTCGATCCGGTCGACGAGGTTGGCGGGGGGCACGCGAGCCGGGTTCTCTACCTCGACCACCTCGCCGTCGGTCTTGAACACCCGGTACGCCACGCTCGGCGCAGTGGTCACCAGATCCAGGTCGTACTCGCGTTCCAGGCGCTCCTGCACAACTTCCATGTGCAACAAACCCAGGAACCCGCAGCGGAACCCGAACCCCAGGGCCTCGCTGACATCCGGCTCAAACTCGAAGGCCGAGTCGTTCAGGTGAAGCTTCTCGAGGGCGTCGCGCAGCGCTTCATAGTCGGCGTTGTCCGTGGGGTAGATCCCCGCGAAGACCATCGGCTTGTGCTTGCGGAACCCCGGCAGCGGCTCGGGGCAGCCCTTGATGGCCTCCACCACGGTGTCGCCACTGCGGGTGTCGCGGACGCTGCGGATGTTGGCCGCGAGGTATCCCACCTCGCCCGCGGCCAGTTCGCTGACCGGCGACGGGTTGGGGTCGAACACACCAAGCTCCGCCACCTCGCAAACGCGGTCCGTGCCAATGAACTTGACCTTCTGCCCCTTGCGCAGCACGCCGTCCACCACGCGAAGCAACGCCACCGCGCCACGGTAGTTGTCGTACCAGCTATCCATCACCAGCGCCCGCAGGGGTGCGTCCCGATCGCCCTTGGGCGGCGGCACTCGCCGGACGACCGCTTCGAGAATCTCGGCAATCCCGACGCCGGTCTTGGCGCTCGCCTCGATCGCCCCCTCGCAGGACAGCCCCACGGTTTCCTCGATCTCCTGCCGTACCTTGCGCACGTCGGCCGACGGCAGGTCGATCTTGTTGAGCACCGGGATCATTTCCAGGTCGTTGTCCAGCGCGAGATACGCGTTCGCGAGCGTCTGGGCCTCCACGCCCTGGGTGGCGTCGACCACGAGCAACGCACCTTCGCACGCGGCGAGGCTGCATGTGACCTCATAGTGGAAGTCGACGTGCCCTGGGGTGTCGATCAGGTTGAGTTGGTAGGTCTGGCCGTCCTGCGCCTTGTACGACAGGCGCACGGTCTGGGCTTTGATCGTGATGCCGCGCTCGCGCTCGATGGGCATCCGGTCGAGGAACTGGTCCACTCGCTCCCGATCGCTCAGAGCACCCGTCGCCTCGAGGATGCGATCGGCCAGCGTGCTCTTTCCGTGGTCGATATGGGCAATGATGGAGAAGTTGCGAATGAGGGCCAGCGGGGAAGGCATGACGGTCTTCAGCCGGACAGGACCGGTGTCGGGCAGTGGTACTGCAGATGTTGGAAACAGGGACTACTTGTTTCGCGCGGTAGCGTCGGGAACGAGCGTCATCTGGCCGGGCAGGATGTGCCCGTACTTCTCGAGGACCATGTCGATTCCTTCGCGGATGTAAACCGCGATGGGCACCTTGGTTCGCTCATGCAGGAGCTTGAGCCTGTCAGCCTGTTCGGGCGTGATGTAGATGGTGGTGGAGATCTTCTTGCGCGACATGGGAGCCCGAGTCCTGACCAGCCACTACCCTAGATGCAAATACACGTGTTGTCAACCATGACGGACACAGAACCCTGAGGTCGCCGTCCCGTACTCGCTTTCTTTTCGCTGCGCAATCCCGTCTTCATCCCTGCTGCTCCCTTCCCGCAGCGAGTTTGCCCGCACTCGCTAGCGTCCACTTGGTGGGTCCACGGGTGGGTCCACACGCCCTCCTCGGTTCTCCCTGCATGGCGCACATGCCCCTCCCCATTCCCTTGCGACACCCGCCGCACCCGCATACACTGCGCGCGCGGGGTCCCGTACGTTCTTGGCATCACGCGTCCGTAGGGAGCTTTCCACCAATGAAACGCCGCCGATATCCACTGCATGCCGCCTGTTGCCTGATAACCAGCCTGTTCCCAGCCGTGTTGCTCGGGGCTTGTGGTTCCCACTCCATCGGTGCCCGCGCGTCCGGCGCCAACAAGGATCCTTCCCTCCGATCGACCGAAATCGGGCATGAGCCGTGCGACATCGACTCCAAAACCGCAGCACGGACCGATGTCAACGGTGATGGCAAGCCGGATATCATCGAGGTGATGTCCAACGGCCACGAGGTGTGCCGAGCGGTGGACTTGAACTTCGACGGTCGGTTCGACACGTTCGTGTACTTCGACGGGAACGGCAAGGAGCGTCGCAGGGAGTCGGACTTCGACCGTGACGGCGCGATCGACGAGATCGAGACGCTGCGGGACGGCGTGACCGTGACGAAGGAGCGGGAGACCAATCTCGACGGCAAGCTGGACACATGGGACACGTACGCAGCGGGCAAGCTCGCGAAGCGTGAGCGAGACACCAGTGGCGACGGGAGAGTGGACCAGTGGTGGGAGTTCCCCAATCCGAATCGCCTTGACTGCCCGGTGATCGCCATCGACCAGGACGCTGATGGCCGCCCGGATGTCCGCCAGGACATCTGCAAGGAGAACGATGCCGAGAAAGCGGCGGACGCGCCGCCCACCGCCGCGCCACCAGCGTCGTCCGCGTCGACCACCCCCCCCGTTCCCCCGGTGTCCGCATCCCCAGCTTCATCCGCCGCACCGAGCGGCAAGGGAGGTACCCCGTGAAGTGTTCCTGGCCCGTGGCAATCATCGTGGGCGCCGTGGCGATGGGCCTGTGGTCCTGTGGCCGTTCGCAGCCCAAGACCCAAGCGCAGCTCAACCACGAAGAAGGTCGATCGAAAGGGTTCTCGGCCGACGACAAGGCCAAGTGCGCCTGGCAGGGGCGCGCCGACCGCGAAGTCAGCGAAGCTACGGCCACGGGAGCCCAGCAACCCAACATCCGACGCGTCTGGCAGATCCTCGGCACCGGCGTCGAGCGTCGCAAGGTTCTCATCTGCCGCGAGGTGGACACCAACCTCGACGGCATCAAGGATGTCGTCCGCACCTTCAGCGAGAAGGGGGAACCGCTGCGGGAAGAAGCCGATACCGACTACGACGGCACCGTCGACTCATGGATCATCTTCTCTGGCGGACGCATCGCCAAGCAGGAGATGGACACCAACCGCAACGGCAAGGCCGACACCTGGAAGTACTATCTGCAGGGCAGCCTCTCGCGTGTCCAGCGTGACACCAACCATGACGGCAAGCCCGACGTCTGGGAAATCTACGGCAAGGGGCACCTCGAACGAATCGGCGTGGATGTCGATTTCGACGGCCGGGTAGACCGATGGGATCGCGACGAAGCCGCCCGGCTCGCCAACGAGCAGAAGGAAGCTGACGCCGGCGCACCCGAAGGCGGCTCCTGAAGCGATCGCTCAAAGTACGGACGCATGGCCTTGGAGAGACTCCAGAAGATCCTGGCGCGTGCGGGTATCGCCTCGCGACGCGCCGCCGAAGCCCTCGTGACCGCGGGACGCGTCCGCGTCAATGGCCGTATCGTCACCGAACTCGGTACACGTGCAGACACCTTCCACGATCGCGTCGAAGTCGATGGCAAACGCGTCGTGGCCGAGCCGCGTGTCGTGGTCCTCATGCACAAACCCCGCACCACCGTCACCACCGCAAGGGATCCCGAAGGCCGCCCCACCGTCATCGATATCGTTCGGACCGTCCCACGCCGTCTGTACCCGGTGGGACGTCTCGACTTCCAGACCAGCGGCGCGCTGCTCCTCACCAACGATGGTGACCTTGCCGCCGCGCTGCTCCATCCCAGAAAGCACGTCCCCAAGACCTACCTGGTGAAAGTGGCCGGCAAGATGGAAGACGTGCATGTGGAGCAGTGGCGAAAAGGCGTGAACCTGGACGACGGTGTGACGCTTCCGGCGACGGTTTCGGTAGTCGAGCGATCGGACGACGCGACCTGGATGGAGGTGACGTTGGTGGAAGGCCGAAACCAGCAGATCCGACGCATGGGGGAGGCGACTGGCTTCCCGGTGCTTCGGCTCACGCGTCTGTCGTTCGCTGGCATTGGCATCGAGGGCTTGCGCGCGGGGCAATGGCGCTTCCTGACCCAGGAGGAGTTGCGCGACCTGAACGCGCTGTGCGGCGCACCCAAGCACATCCGCGATATCGTCGCCGAACACAATCGTCTACGGGACCTGCAACCGGTTCGACCGTCGCGGCCGCAACCCGCCCATCGAGGACGCCCGGCATCGGCCCGATCTCCCGCGCCACAGGACCAGAATCGGCCCCGGCACGGCACGGCGCCGCGGGCACCTGTTGATTCCAACCAGCGAAGACCAGGCCGACCTCCCGCACCTGAGCGGCGTCCCGGTCCCCGCAAGCCATCGCGCTGAGAACCGCCGCGACACCACGCAGCGGCTCACCGGACGCGCGGCAGGCCGCCGTGCTCCACCCGGTCGGCTGCCACTCGCCAGCTCGCATCGAACATGCCGCCGGCCAGCACGGTCGCCGCCCCGAACACCATCTGCCCTCGCGCCCCAGCCGATCCGTCGTCGAATACCACGTAGTCGGGCAGCAACCGAGGCAGCGAAAGCCCGCGCAGCACCCCGGTGATGTCCACTCCCTCGAGCACCACCACGTAGCGGTCCGGGTGCTTCGGATTCGGATGGATGAAACACGCACCGAGCTGTCTGCCCTCGTGGCGTCGCGTCCCCAGCACGATCGCTCCGCCGTCAACGCGAACCGGAAGCGCCGCTTCTATCTCCGACAAGTACGAGTTGGACTTTGCGTTGCCCACGAGAAACAGGTTGTGGCTGGCGGCCATCGCATCGTCCACCTCGACATCTGCAAGGACCGGCCATCGGGCCTCCACACCGAACCCGGGATGCGCCAACGTGACCGCCACTTCATGATTCAGCCGCGTGGCGGTGTCGTCGCGCGTTCCGTAGACAAACACCAGAGGCTCGTGGAAGGCGTCGGTGATCGGACCGCTCGACCCTCGGTGCTTGGACCATCCCGGTCGTGGCTTGGGCAGGCCGGGCTGCCACCCCCGTTCGTCGTGCATCTCCAACGGTTGCCCAGGTGGGAAGCGGAGTTCGTCGCCATCGATCAAGACGACAACCGGCTTGGTTCGGTCCACGATCGAGGCCGGGGGATCGAGGCGAAGGGAGGTGACCCCGCGCGTGCCGACCACGATCCGATCCATTCCAACCGCGCGGGCGGACACGCGGGCCCAGGCGAGCTGTTCGGCCAAACCCTCGATGTGGACCCACGCGTGGTCGAGATACCGCCATGAACTGGTCTTGAACTCGACGCGACGCGGGGCCACCGTGCGTCGGTGCCCGTTGAGCCATCGAAACGCCTTGAATCCTTCGTAGGTGGACTGCCAGACGTTGTGCCCTAGGTTGGGGTGTTCCTCGGTGATGGGATAGCCCAGGGCATGGTAGCGATCGATGAGCACGCCTGAGTTCTTGATGGGCAGGTCCTTCTTGCCATGCACAACATACAGAGGGAGATGCAGCCCATTTTCGGCCCAGGACACCGTGGACCAGTACTCGGACAGCGCCTTCTCCCAGGGTCGAAGGACGCGACCTGACATGTCTGACCGGAACGCGTAGCTGTGGTACCCGCACAGGGGTGCGGCGGCCGTGAAACTGTCGGGGTAGCGGAGAGCGATGTGTGCGGTTCCGGTCCCGCCCATCGAGAGCCCCGTGATGTAGACTCTGTCCTGGTCGATGGGCAGATGCGCGACCGCCCAGTCGCGAAGCGCCATGACATCTTGTTCGCCAGCCTCACGGTAGGACAGGTTGCCGAAGCCACTGGGCGCGACGACGAATGCATCGAGCGGCGCGAACGTGCCGATGTGCCGGTCCTCCCAGGGTGCGAGGTGGGCGGGATCGTCCTGGCCGAAGAAGATCCGTAGCATTTGCATCGGCAGGCCGTTCAGACCGTGTAGAACGACGACGAGCGGGTATTTCTTGCCGGAAGAAGCCCAGCCGGGCGGCGCGTAGAGCCCGAAGGGATGCACCTGGCCGTCAAGCGGCGACCGATAGCCAAGCCGCATGGGCCCCGCGCTTGCGACGAGAGGATCGGCACCGGCCTCCATCTTGGCAACGAATTCGTCCACCGAGCGGCACTCGGCGTCGGTGGCGTCCGTGTCGGGGTCACCGTCGGCCACGAACCTGACGATTCGTTCGCGAGCGAGCAGCAGCGACGACTCGACGATGTCGGCGTCAACCAGGGAAGGTCGAAGAACGGGCAGGCGGTCTCGCAACGCGGCGTCGATGCGTGCGACGGTCGCTCGGGCAGCGGGGAGCAACGGTCGATGGAAGGTTACGAGCTTGTCTCCGACTTGGGCCTCGACGGTCAGGCGGCCTCCGTGCTCGTCGTGCTGCAGGTCGTCTGCGGTCACGCGCGGAAGCAAGGCCTCGAAATCGAACATTCCGCGGTCGGTAGCGCGCGCAGCGCCGAGGGAGGACTCGTACAGGACACGAGTTGTCGGACCGTGTTCGCACGACACTTTGACGCGGATTGGCAAGTCGACACCGGCGGGGCAGCCTCCCGGCCACCGAATGCGCAGACGAAGGTCATAGGCATCCGCGCGAGGTACCAGGGACAGATCCGCGGAGGTCATGCGGGACGCCGTTTGCAGCGCGCTGGACGTGCCGGTCCCGGGGAGTGCAACGCTCACGAAGCGCGGTGGCAGCAAGTCGTCGGCGTCGAGGAGGCGGACGCGAGGCTGCCAGGGGCCTGCGAATTGGCGTAGCCGTACGAGCAGCGTGTGATCGCCGGCAAGCAGGTCGAAGACAACGGCGTCGTCGTCGTGCAGGACCGGACGAGCCTCGTTGCGGCGATACAGCTCCTGGCCGTCGAGAAGGACCACGACACCATCGTCGACACCGAGGACCAGGACGAGACGGCCCTTGCGTGACGCATGCAACCGGGCGCCGAGCAAGGCGAAGGCGTTGTCGCCGGTGCGAAGCGACGATTTCAGGTCGAGCCGCCCATCGGGGGAGGCTAGCAATTGGAAGCCCACGGTGTCGCGCACGAGCCCACCAAGTCGTGGTGTGATCGGTGGGTAGTCGGCATCGCGCGATCCGGACAAGGCGAGCGGATCGGCGAAGAACGGGCCTGCTGCCAGCCATGCCCCCACTGCACCGTCGACGGACGGTGCGATGGTCAGGTCGTCTGCCCGTGCGGATGCCGCGCACAGCAGGAGGGCGGCAGCCGCGGCGGATGGGAGTTCGCGAGCACGGTCACCCAATCGCATGAGCAAGCGTTCGTGCACCGTCTCGGAACACGACTTCGATCTTGTTTGCGTCGATGACGCGCATGACGAAGCCGTCGCCGAACTTGGCGTGGCGCATCAGGTCGCCTTCCTTGAAGGATTGGCGAGGGCTGTAGAGGACAAACGCGTGGGCTGGCTGACCTGCGATCTTGGATTGCCACAGACGCTCGCGCTCGTTCTCCTCGGCTGCCTCGGCGAGCGCGCGCGCCGAGGCGGAGCGCGGCTTGGAGGTCGTGGATGACGCACCTGGGGCGGCCGCACGCGCACGTGCTTCTGCCGCACGGTCTTCGGCAGGCTTGCGATACCGATGGTGCGAGCCGCAGGTCTTGCATTCGACCTTGACGGGGACACCGTCGACCATGGCGATGATTCGATGCACGAGATCCAGGCGGCACTTCGTGCACCAAGACACGACCTCGCCACCGGTTGTCAACTTGCGGGTACTCGACATGCTTGACACTCGGTACAGACCTTTCAGCGGGCTACCGCGTCGCGAGGCTGCGCGCAACCACGCTGGTGCAGGACGCGTTCTTCGCGGCGTTCGGCAACGATCAGCGCGAACGTCGGCGTTGACGTTGCGGGGGCGATGCCCGCGTGGGGACGGCGGCAGGTTTTTCTTTCTCCGCGATCGCGACCTCCGACTTCACCTCCGGCTTCGGAAACAACCGGGAGGGGGAGTCGTTCGGCACGAACCGGATCTCGGTCCTGACCTCGAACGACAGCTTCGTCAGTGCGTTCGTAATCTCTTCGGCGAGGTTCGTGTGTTCAAGGAAATCCCGAATCTCCTTCGCCACGACCCGGTACAGTCCATTCTTCGTCTCGTCGATCTGCGCGAACAGGTAGTTGGCAATCTCTTTGGGCAAGCGCATCTCTTGCATGAAGTGCCTGAGGTTTTCAGGCCCTTCCGCGAGCTTCACCACGCCGGCCTCGACCACTCGCTTGATCAGCTCGGGGAGCAAGCGCTCCACGAACTTGCGGCGCTCCGCATCGCGCTGTCCCGTTTCTTCCGGCGGATCATCCGGGTCGTCGTCGATCATGGCGTTGGTGTACCCCCCATAACGCAGCGAGTCAACAAACCGGTCGTCTTGAGGCAGACCCTCCCAGCGTCCAACGAGACCTCTTGGCGGTTTGGCTCATGGTGCTAGGGTGCCGCGCGTGCGCCACCAAGCCTGCTTGCGCCCCATGGCCGCGGCGTGGGTCGCCGCGCTGCCGTTCTGCGCCGCCGGGTGCCCTGGAAACCGCAGCGAACAAGGGCGGTCGCTTCCCGCGGCAAGCACGGGGCAGCCCGGTCTGATCACCGTGCCGGTCCGGTCCGCGAGCGCGAAGATCGTGTCGTCCCCCCCGCACGACGAGGTAAGTCCCGCGACCGCGGACAGCTTCATGGGAGGCACCTACGAGACCTGTTACGCGGGATTCCAGCCGCAAGGCGACGCCGTGAAGGACGTGATGAGGTTGGGGCTTCTGTGCGGTCCGTACCACGGGATGAGGGAGGTGCGCCCTGGGTGGGTCGGAGACGTGTCCCCGGAGGCGCCGCAGGCCATCACCATCCAGGCGACCAGGGGTGCGTGCTACCGCGTGGTGGGCGTAGACGAGGAAGCGGCAGGGACGATGAAGGTTCAGATCAGCGGGTCAGACGGTGCGATCGTGGCGCGCAGTGCACCGTCGCGGTGGGTGGTCCTTCCTGCCCGCGGGCTGTGGTGCGCGGAGAGCAGCGGAGAATACGTCGCGCGCGTGAGCACGACGGGTTCGGGGCGTGTGGCCTTGCAGGTGTGGTTGCTGCCGTGATCGCGCGGGTGAATCACAGGTCGATCTGCACCCATGCGGGGTCACCGTAGTCGCTGCCGATGACGAGGGCCTGGATGTCGGGGCTACGCCTGCGCGGGACGACGGCGGTGCGAGTGGTGTGCAGGTGGCCGCTGACGACGACCCGGACTTTGGGGAAGGCGGATACCACCCGGCCGGTGTCGAGGTTTCCGAAGTACGCGGTCGCCAGGCTCCACGCGAAGTTGTCGGTATTGCGGACGAGTTGCTCTTCGAAGAGGGGCACGTGGGTCACGACGACGATGCGATCGATGCGCGGGTTTCTCTCGAGGCGGTCGAGCTGCGCGACGAGTCGTTCGCGGAGGATGGCGGCGAACTCGGGGTCGGACCAGTCCCAATCGATCCAGTGTGCGTCGTTGCTGATACGCGGCTTGATGGCGGCGTAGTAGTTGTCCGGCACCACGAGCGAGGGCTCCGCGGCGCTGTAGTCGTACCAGGCCATGGTGCCGACGATGCCGACGCGGCCCACGATGATGGGGCGGCGTTCGAGCCACACAAGCCCGCGCTGGGCCGTGGTGGTCGGCAGGACGTGTTCCCAGAGGCGCTGGCTGCTGAACTGCTCGTCTCGCCAGACGTCGTGGTTGCCGGCGACGATTCCGACCGGGACCTGGCTGTTTCGGAACAGGTCGAGGCAGGCGGTGAAGTTGGCGAGGGGGTGGCCGATGTCTCCGGCGACCACGAGGGCGTGGGCCTTGGACCGGCACATGGCTTCGACGACATGGGCGATGCGATCGGGCGGCGTGAGCAGGTGCGAGGGATCGAAGTGGAGGTCGGAGGTGGCCGCGATTCGAACCATCGATGAGGGCAGTGTGTCGTGGAAGGTCGGTCCGTGCAAGAGCGCAGGCGGCTGACGATGAATCTTCAACGGGCGGGTTGCACAAGCGAGGCAAGGCCGCGAAGATCCGGCGCACATGAACCCGTTCGAGAGACGGCGCAAGGCGTTGCTTGATCAACTCGACCGAGGAGTTGCCTTGTTTGCGTCGGCACCATCGACCATCCGCAACAACGATGTGGAGCACGAGTACCGCCAGGACTCGGACTTCTACTACCTGACCGGGCTCGACGAACCGGACAGCTTTCTCGTGTTGACGACGGCTCATCCGGAGCATCGTTCGGTGCTATTCGTACGTCCGCGCAACCCGGAGCGCGAGCAGTGGGAGGGGGCTCGGGTCGGGGTGGACGAGGCACCACGCAGGTACGGCGTGGACGTGGCCTTTCCCATCGACAAGCTTGCGGAGAAGCTGCCGGAGTATCTGCAGAACGCCGACAGGATTGTGGCGCGACTTGGGTCGAGCCGCACGTTTGACGAGCGCATCTTTCGCGCCCTGGCCCAGACGCGCGCCAGGTGGAAGACGGGCCTGAGCTGGCCGACCGAGATCCACGATCCGGTCACAATCCTTCACGAGATGAGGTTACGCAAGGACGCGCATGAGATTGATATCATGCGGGGCGCGGCGCGGATCACGGCGGAAGGGCACCGGCGGGCCATGAAGGAGTGCAACCCGGGGATGTTCGAGTACGAGCTCGAGGCAGCGTTGACGCACACGTATCGCTCCCGCGGCGCAGCCAGGTACGCGTACCCGGCCATCGTGGCCTCCGGCCCCTTGACGAGCGTGCTTCACTACACACGCAACGATCGATGCATCCAGGACGGCGATCTGGTTCTCATCGATGCTGGCTGCGAGCTCAAGGGGTATGCGTCGGACGTCACGCGGACGTTCCCTGCCAACGGCGTGTTCACGGCGGAACAGCGTGCGATCTACGAGATCGTGCTGGCGGCACAGCAGGCAGCGATCGACGCTTGCGGTCCGGGCACGGACCTCGAGCAGATCCACAGGAAGGCGCTCGAAGTGATGATCGACGGGCTGATCGAACTGCGGCTGCTCCACGGTACGCGCGACGAAGTCCTGGCAGACCAGAGCTACAAGCGGTTCTGCCCGCACCGCTCGAGCCACTGGCTCGGCATGGATGTCCACGACGTAGGGCGCTACTTCCTGCGCGGCCAGGCGCGTCCGCTGGAACCCGGCATGGTCTTCACCGTCGAGCCCGGCATCTACATTCCGGCGTCGGGCGACCAGGCTCCGGCCAACTTCCGCGGGATCGGCGTACGCATTGAAGACGACATCCTCATCACGCCTGAGGGATGCGAGGTGCTTACGGCAGACGCCCCGAAGTCCGTTTGCGACGTGGAAGCGGCATGTCGCACGTGAGCAGACCGGAAGGGCCATGGGCCACCCCGCAGGGCGAGGCGCGCCATCGGGTGATGGGGGAACGAGTCGTGGCGTGGTATCGCGAGCATGGCCGCGGGATGCCCTGGCGCAAGGAGCCGCGCGATCCGTACGCGGTGTGGGTCAGCGAGGTGATGCTCCAGCAGACGCGAGTGGTGTCGGTGACACCGTACTACGAGCGATTCCTTGCGCAGTTTCCGAACGTGCATGCCCTGGCTCACGCGCGGCTCGACGACGTTTTGGCGGCCTGGAGCGGCCTTGGCTACTACCGACGCGCCCGTGCGCTGCATGCTGCGGCCTTGCAGGTCGTGAGCCGATTCGCGGGACGGATGCCCACAACCGTGGAGGATCTGATGTCGCTGCCTGGCGTCGGACGGTACACGGCGTCGGCCATTGCGAGCCTCGCGTACGGTGCTCCGGTCGCGGTGGTCGACGGGAACGTGTCCCGTGTGGTGGCGCGGATCCTCGCGCTTCGTGAGCCAATCGATGACAGGCGAGCGAAACGGCTGATCGAGTCCTGCGCAAGCGCGATGCTGGCTCGCGACGCACCGGGTGCTTTCAACGAATCGATGATGGACCTGGGAGCGACGGTGTGCACGCCGCGGGATCCTGCATGCTCTGGTTGTCCCCTGCGGGACGGGTGCGAGTCCTTCGCGCGGAACCTGCAAGGCGAGGTGCCGGTCATGCCGCCGCGGCGGGCAACTCCACGCGTGCGAAGCTGCGCGCTGGTCGTGTTGAGTGGCAACGACGTGCTGGTGGCCAGACGTCGATCCGCAGGGCAATTCGGGGGGATGTGGGAACCGCCGAGGATCGATGGCGGGATGTCGGCAGCCAGGCGGTCGGTGCTTGCCGGTGCGGTGGGCGCACGGCGCTGGACGGATTGCGGCGTGGTCGAGCATGGGCTCACGCACCGCGTCCTGGCTGTGCGGGTGTTATGCGCGCGGCTCGCGCGTGCGCAAGCGGTTTCCATCGAGGCGTTGCCGGAGGACTACGATCGAGCGCAGTGGTGCGAGAGGGACAAGCTCGGAGAGAGGGGCGTGTCGGTGCTTGCGCGCAGAGTACTCGCGCTGGCGACATCGGTCACGGGTGGAAGGGAGGTGGACCGGGCGGGGGCTACTTGACGGCGCAGGCCATGTTGCAGGCGAGGTCGCCGGGCGGGCAATTGCACTTGTTCTTGGGGGGCGCCTTGGTGGTAGCGGGAGGGGCTGTGGTGGCGCCGCCGCCCGTAGAAGTGGGCTCGGCCTTGGTGCCGCCCTTGGGTCCGCCCCTACCACCGCCTTTCGGACCGCCCGTGGAAGCCGGGGTGGACGTGGTGGTGGGGGCACCCGTTGGGGGAGCCGCCGCGGAGGAATCCGTGGGGGCCGGCGGGGGCGTGGGCGAGGGGGTAGGCGCGGCGGCTTCGGTGGTCGTGGCTGTTGTCGCTGCCGCTGCTGGCTGGTCGCCCCCCTTGTTCACGGCGACGAACACGATCGCTCCGGCGATGGCGAGGCCGGCCACTGCCACGCCGATGCCGATAATCAGGCCGTAGGACTTCTTGGCGGTGACGGGTTCGGGGGCAGCGAGTTGGGCGAACGCGGGGTCGACGATGGGTGTGCCGAGCACGGGGGCGGCATCGAGGATGGCGACGGGGGCAGCGGGGGCCGGGCCAGCAGCGGCGGACGGACTCTGGCTGGCAAGTGCTCTGAGGTCGATGAGGCCGGAGTCGTCTTTGGCCGTAGCGGCGCTCGCGGTGGTGGGGGGGGCGGCTTGCGCTGCGGCGGTGAGCGCTGCGAGCGAGAAGAGCACCGACTGTTCCTCGCGGGCGCCGGTTGGCTTGGGGGCAGACGTGGCGACGGGCGCAATTGCCGGGGCGCTCGTGGCGACTTCGTCTTCGACCGAGGTTCTGGCTTGGCCGAAGAGGTCGACGGACCCGGCACGCCGATCTTCGCGAACCGCTGCGGGTGCTGGGGACGGCGCGGGGGTTGCACCAAACAATCCGCCACCGGATGACGCCGCTGGTTCGCCGCCGAACAGCGGCGCTGCGGGGGCGGCAGCAGGTGCCGATGCAGCGGCGGGTGCGGGTGCCGGTGCAGCGGCGGGTGCGGGTGCCGGTGCAGCGGCGGGTGCGGGCTCGGGCGCGGTTTCGGGCTCAGGTGGTTGCGCAGTCGGAACGTCGGGCGGCGCAGCCGCAGCGACCTGGTCGACCGCTGCCGATGCCGCATTCAGGGCGTCGATGATCGCAGGGACCTGCGCCAGCGGCATCCAGTCGGGCTGGCCGTCCGCCCAGACGAAGGTGTCTGCGGTAACCTGGCCGGAGTTATAGGCGGCGACCACTTCCTGAAGGGTCATGTCGCGCTGGTCGCCCTCGGCGATCAGCACGGCGAACACAACGCCTTGGGAGGCATCGTGGATTGCGCTGCCAGGCCGGGCCTCCGCGGCTGCGGCGTCAGCGGTCTCGCCGGTCACGCCGCGCTCGTTGACGTGAATCATCAACCCGCACTTGCGGCATCGAACCTTGACCGTCCGACCCTGAACCTTTTCGTCGGCGATCTTGTAGCTGGATTGACATGAAGGGCAGGAGATCTTCATCGCATCGGGACCATCTGGGGCATGTCGTTCGGCGCCGGCGTCGCCTCACGTGGATCCATCGATAGGTTGCGTCTTGTTGTGTTTAGGAAGCATTTCCAAACGCCAGCTTGGGTCGCCCGGCGACCCGAATCATGCAAAAAGGCTCGTTCGGCAGCAAGGACTGTACGATAGCACAATCGGATCCGGCAGAGGAACTTCGCGGACGACATCGATCGAAACGCGCGCGAGAGGAAGGAACGCGGTCCTGTGAGCAGGAACGGCGGGTCCGTCGGCTGCCCTGTCGGCAGCAAGCAGCGACCTTGCAGCGCGATCGCGACCAGGGCATGGTGTTCGCGTTCGGCCCGGAGGATCCCGCCCGTCATGCTCGTCGGCAGCCCATATCCGTGGAACCGCGACGCTGCGCGTCCAACCTCGGGCGGGACGCTGATCCGGCCACGCCGCACCGCGGCAGCGCTGCGAGCATCCAAGCCACCCGCCGTCGCAGCACTGCGCGCGGCAACGACAGCCGCCTGTCTGCTCCTGGCCCAGCCTGCGGACGCACAACGCCGACGGTCCGCCGCGGACGTTCCAGAACCCGGAACGTACACGCACATGGTTGCGTCGGCGTCGGTGGGTGACTCGTTGCGCTTCAACAACCCGTTCCGACTCTCGAACCAGCTTGGCGACACGGGCGAGTCGCTATCGCGGACACCTGTCTACGGCAATCTGGGCGGAGCTGCGGCATGGGGCGAGCCGGACGGTTGGCAGCACGGAGCGAGTCTTCAGTGGTCACGAGCGCTGGCCGGGCTTCCCCAGCACGTGGTCACGCCGGGGTATATCATCGTGCAAGGCGGGTGGCGACCGTGGATAGCCTACGGGCGGGTGGGGCTGCCGGTCGTACTGAACCCGGACTGGAACATAGGCGGGGAGCTCGGTGTCGGCGGGGCCTGGCTCTTGACCGCCGGACTGGGCCTGAACGCAGAGGTCATCGGAGACGTGTTCTATGGGGCGGCGACCTGGGAGAAGGGCGTGACCACGATCCCGATGCTATCGCTACAGGTGGGCCTGATAGCCGACTACGAGGTACTGCCATGAGCGAGGATCGCGCTGTCCGACGCTGGCATGTGGCGGCCGTGCTGGTCGCTGCGGTCTTTGTCGCCGCCCCCACGCCGGGCGACATCGGCGGCTGCGGACAGCGAGCGCAGCCTCTCGATGCGCGCGTGTTCTTCGCGTCGAAGGCCACCATCGACTGCATGCGCTGTCAGGATTGCGGCCTGGCAACATCGCTGTGCGCCGAGGCTTGCGATCCGTATGCGTCGATCCCGGAGGGTTTCCCGCAAGGCTGTGTACCGCTGGTCCATGACGGGGAAGTGTGCCTTCGTGCCTTGCACAACGCCTCGTGCGGTGACTACCGCGACTACGTGAGCGACGACCCATCGGTCAGGAGCACACCGACGGAATGCAACTTCTGCCCACCACGTTGAGACGGTTCGCGCCGACGCGCATCCTGACGGTGCTGATGCTGTGCACAGCATCGCTTGGCGGGTGCGTGTCCGTGGCGAAGACGATGATCGCACCTCAGGACGAGTACCTTGCGTACCGGCGGGTGCGCAACGCTGGCGAGCTCGAACAGCGTCTCGCGGCGGCGTGGAACTATGTGGAGCGCTTTCCACATGGGCGATGGATTGGCGAGGTGCGACCGTGGTTTCTGCGCGCCGAGCTCGACTATTTCGAACGTCGCAGGGAGAGCGCGGCGGGCCTTGCGGCCTACCTCACGGTGCTGCCGACCGGACCGCACGCCGAGGAAGCGCGAGGTGCCCTCGCGGTCCATCGTGCTCGTGCACAGAAAGACCGGATCGAACAGCTCGGCCTAGCAGCGCGCTACACGGAGGATCGTCTCGCCGCGCGCGCACTCGAACGCGAGCGTGCTCGCGAGGTCGTGCCCTTGTGGCTGGGTAGATGGCTGGCGATCGATACATGGGGCGAGCGCACGAGCCACCTGGACAGCGAAACGCTGTATGCGTGGCGAATCGATCCGCCTGGAGCAAGATGCGAGGACGACACCTGCACGCGGTCGATCACGTTGCCCTACTCCATGCCAGGGGGAGGTGACGACGCGGCGCGGGTGATGGTGCTCGACGTGGTGCTGAGGCTTCAGGATGGAGGCGTGGCGGAGGCGCGTCTACAGGGGCCGGCACTTTTCTCGCGCATGTACGAGGCGAGCACGTCGAGGCGTGTGATCCCGGGCGATGCCGCTTCGCGCGTCGATGCGATCGCGTTCGCGGTCGAGGTGGTGCGGGGAGCAGCGGAAGCGCGGATGCCGCGGTCCCGGTGCGGCAGAGATGCCGTGGCGCCGGTGGTGCTTTCCCTGGCGTGCGACGGGTGGACGCTGGAGATGCGCGCCGCCGAGGATCCGGCCCAAGACGACCTGATCGCAATCGTGGGTCCGAAGCGTGGGTGAAGTCGTCGCGCCTGTTTTTTCCTGGGTGGCTACTTGGGGGGCGTGAGGGTCTTGCAACCGACCTCGATGTCGATGGTGCCGCCGTAGGCCTGGACGAACTGACACGACTGGGGGCAAAGCACGATCTTCGTAGGCGCGCCCTGGGACGGGGGGATGTCGTAGTACCAGCCACCGAGGACGGGGTCGCACTGCGAGATGTCTTCCACGTAGTAGACCGTAGCCACGGTCGAATCGACGGCGGTATAGATGACGTTGACCTCGTCCCAATTGGGCATGCCGGAGGGGGCAGGGATCTGGAACGAGCATTCCATGTAGGCGCCCCGGATCGCTTCGAGGGCCGCCGCGAAAGCGCCGGTCATGTCTTGCGCCGGGTCGATGATGAAGGCCTGCCCGGTGCCTCCGTTGGCCGCGATGCTATGGAGCGCTGTCGCGACCTGAGGCATGGCTGCGGGAACCACCCCGATGACAAAGGTCTTGATCGACGGTGTCCCGTTGACGCCTTCTGCGGCAATTTGCTGAACCTCGGTGATGGGCAGCAGTCCTCCCGACGTGCACACGGTGGGCATGCCGTCGGTTGCGAGGACGACGATCGTGGTCGTATCGGGGTGGGTGGTGGCCCATGCGCGAGCGTGCTTGATGGCGCCTTTGAGCGACGGTGCGGACGGGGTCATGGTGAGCGGCCCGTGGGCGTCGAGCGATGCGAGGATGGCAGCGTTGACACCGGGCAGTGGCGCGATCTCGACCTCGGGCGTGGCGTAGGCGTCTTCATTGCACGTATCGTTGTTGCACAGGCTGACCGAGCCGCCGTTGTCGTCTTCGAACGCGTGACAGTCGAAGTCGGGGGGGCAGTTCGCGGCGCTGGAGCACTTGTCCATGCAATGATAGCCGGCACCGATGTCGGCACAGACCTGGTTGGCGTTGCAGCCGGAGCCGGAGCTCGAGCACGCTGGGATCGAGGACCACGGCACAGCAGGCAAAGGGAAGTACTGGATACCCATGCTCAGGCCGGTAGACGGTGTGGCATTGAGGAAGTTGACGAAGGCGGACTTGACGGCATCCCACTGCGTTGGGCCGAGAGGCTGCATCAGGTTGACTGGTGAGCTCATCGAGCCGGACTGGTCCATCATGATGTACATGTCGAGTGGATAGGGTTCGGCTGGCACTTTCAACGCGGAGCAGGTTCCGCCATCGGACATGTTCACGTCGGCGCCGGCCTCGGGATTGGCCGGCAGCACTCCCCCCGAACCGGCGGAGCCGTCGGGCAGGTACGTACCACTGTCGTCGTTCTGTCCCCCGAAGCCTCCGTTGCCTCCGCTCTGATTGCCGTATGGCGTATCCGATTTCGAGCCTGCACTGCAGGATAGCGCTGATGCTGCGGCGAGCCACACAGCGGTTCGGAGCACTGATCTCATGGGGTAACCTCCGACACGGAGCGTATCACGAGCGGAAGACAGAGGCATGGTCTGACGAACGTCGCCCGTCTTCGTCAAGCATTGGGTCGTTTCGCAGGGGTCGGGTGTGCGCGGTGTCCGCGTTCGGCCGCACGCACCCCGCACGCGCCGGCCCCTGACGTCAGGAGACTCTCCTGGGCAATTCTGTGTACGCCAGATAGACTGGGGCGGCGTGTTTCTGATACCGAGAGATCCGCGATGCTGATGCAATGCCTGACCGTCGCATGCGTTGCCTCGATGGGGGCACAGGACTGGTGCAAGAAGTGCGACGCTTCGTCGTTCGACGGCGCGTCGTCCGTGACGAGCGCGGCTGTGCGAACGGCCGTTCCCGTGGTGGAGGCGTCCAAGCCTCCCGCGCAACAGCGAACCTATGTGCTGGATTGGCCGGGTGACGGCGCGCTCACGTATGTACGCATCAAGCAGGTTGTGGTGGGGCCTGACAACACCACGGTGACCATTCTGCTTGAGAACACGACGCGCAAGCCGATGAGTGTGTCCACCGCGCCGCCTGGCAACCGGGAAGCGTTCTACATTCAACGCGCGGATCGCAAGAAGCGGTTCAAGCTGCTGCGTGTGGATGGGCTGCCGCTGGCGCCCGAGCGCAGGGACGTCGCCGCCGGCGAAGCGCTACAGTTTACCCTTACGTTCGAACCCATCGAGCCGACCATGACCATCTTCGACTTGCACGAGGGAGACGAGCAGAGGGCCGGCACGACCTACTGGAACTTCTCGGACGTGAGGCTGCAGTAGGAGGTGGCGAGTGCACTGGCTGGCTCGGTCGTGGGCCTTGCTCGCGCTGTGGGCTGCGTCGTGCTCGCCCCCGGCTGGCGCGCGCCTGCCGGCATCGCCCGCGATAGCGCAGCGGTTCGCGCAAACGGAAGCGCTGAGCCAGACGGCTGCGCCATCCCAGGCGCTCGATGCCTGGCTCGAACTGCTGGCCGACGTATCGGCACACCCCGATTGGCCTGAAGCAATCGACCTGACGGCTGCGTGTCTCGATGCGATCGCGACGCGTCGCCTGATGCCGCTTGATGATCTGGGCGCGGCCGGGGGTCCGGTTGCGTTCATCGTTCCTGACGGTCCGGCGGTGGTCCGGGCGCGGCTCGACCGGATCTGGCAGGAGGCGTCGCCGGCTGGAGCGATCCGTATGCTCGTGGCACGCGCCGGTCTGCACCTCGCGATGTACGACGGCGATGCAAGGGAAGCGGCGACCTGGAGGCACCGTGCCGGGTGCGTGCGAAGCGCGGTCGTCTACGGACCCATCACGCCATTCGGCTTGTCCACCCTGTCCTCGGGGCTTGACCTGTCCAGGCCCGGCACCCCGCTCCCATCGCGGATGGTCGTGCAAGGCGACGGTTCGGGATCGCCTCGGACCACGGTCGCTGCGGATGGGTGCGACCTGCCTCTGCTCGAAGCGTCATCCCGGCCGGGGCTGCGCGTCGTGGTGGTGGACATCGACAATGACAGACCTCGCGGCCTGGTTGTCTCCCTGACATCGCGCAGCGCCGGTGTGTTGAGCGTGGGGGGGGTCGACGTGGTAACCCGACCGTTCGAGGCTGGCGGGAGGATGGTGTCGCGCATGGGCGCTGTCAGAGTCGCTGCCGGCCGTGTGCGCATCGTGGCCCGGGTTGCCGTGCGCGAGGACGGCGACTCGGTGGCGATGGCAGTGGTGGGGGACGACGGGCTGCCGGTCCGGCTGCTGGCCCCTGCGCCGGGGGATCGGGCGGCTGTGGGGGCGAGGTTGATGGACTTGCAACGGTCCTCGACGGCGGACGCAGCGGCTCGACTGCTGCGTGCGAGTGCGCTTCTGGCGATGGGCGATGCGCGCGGCGCCGAACGCACGTTGGAGGACGAAGCCGCGCGGCCGGACGCCGACCCGCTGGTGCTGACGGTCTACGGGCGGGCGTTGTCGACCGACTCGGCGCTGCCAGACGATCGGCGGGTCGAGCGGATGCGTGACGCGTATGAGAGGGCCGCGGAGGCCATGCCTGGAGCGTGGGAGCCGGTGCTGGCAAGGGCGTGGCTCGAGGGACAGCGCAGAGGGCATGCCGAAGCGCGCCTGCGGGCGATCGCGGCGCTACGCCGCGCCGACCCGCCCGTGCATCCGATGGTCAGCGCGTTCGAGGCGGCGATGGCGGGCATGTCGAAGGCCCGTGATGTGGCGGGCGAAGCGTTCAGTCGGACGCGCCAGGCCCTGGGGCCATGCCCCGTCGTGGCCGTGCTCGACGACCTGGTGCAGGATCGCGGGCCAGCCGAACGGGCGCGCTTTCGCTGTTCTACAGCCGGTCTCGACAGGTCTGCGCTGGATTGCTACGCGGCGCTGACCGACCTGGGCGACGCAGCGACTTCGATCGCGGAACTGGGGCGTCTGCGGGCCTTGCGTGGATCTCCCGCCGCGTTTCGCGCCCTCGAGGCATCTTCGGCGCTGCGCCAGGGTGACGGCGAAACGGCCTTGCGCATGTACGAAACGCTTCCGCCGGGTGCCCGCTTTTTCGCGCCTCTGAGCGCGATCGTGTCCTCACGGCCGCTGGACGTCTCGCGTCTGATCCTTCGTGACCTGCCCACTGCACCGCATGACGTATCCGCCGCGCTCGACCTGGTGACGGCGATAACGTCCGATGCTGTCCCGACCTGGGACGCGCGTGGAGCCGCCGTGGTCGATCAAGATCGACGCCGTCCCGTGATGCCTGACGCAGCGCTGCTCGTGCTCGACCACGACGAAATCTACGAAGTGCACCAGGGCGGCGTGGTGTACTACGTAGCGCACGACGTGCGCAGAGTTTCTGGCACGACCGACATCGAGCAAAGCGAACAATCGACGTGGCCTGCGGTGGAGGGCGTGGACGCACATCGCGTGTTGCGGCGCCGGGTACACAAGCGCGACGGTCGGGTCGTGGAGCCGTCGCCCGGCAACAATGCGGAGCAGCGCAACGCGGACCTGTCGCAACTGCAGCCTGGCGACTACGTGGAGCAGCTCGTCGTGGGCTTCGTCGTGGCCGGGCCCTGGGGGAGATGGGTCATCGACACGCCGGATCTGATGCCGGAGCGCGCGAGCGTGCATCGGGCGCGCGTGGTGGTTCGCCGTGACGCGGGTGTTGATCTCGGTTTCTGGGCTCACCCGTTGCTGACCGCCGCCCCGGCGGATCCCGAGGCGCCCGCAACGACCCGAGCATGGGAGCTGAGGGACCAGCAAGCCCGACGCGTTGAATCCTCTGCACCGCGCATGGATCGAGCCGTCCGGATCACGTTCGGCAACGCCTCGTGGGAGGATCTTGGGGGAGCCCTGCGCGAGGCAGTCGAGGCCATGAAGGCCAACCACCCGGCGGTTGCCCGCAAGGCGCGCGAGGCGGCGGGAGGCGAGGCCGGGGCGTCGATGCGGGTCTTGCAGCGCGTGGTCTCCGCGGTAGGCGTGGAAGTTCCCGTGGCGAGCGGCACGGCGCTGTCCGACTCCGGTGCATTGATGTCTTCCGGGCCGCAGCGGGCAACCGCGCGTACGGTGATCGAGAGTTCGCACGGTAGCCGCACGTGGCTTGCCCATGAGATGCTGCGATCCTTGTCCGTGCCCGTCGAGGTGGCCGTGGCCGAGGACGAGCCGTTCTCCTCCGCCGTCGACTTTCCTGCGCACCCGGGACGATTCACGCACCCGTTGCTGCTGGTACATCTGCCGGCCACGGCCGGGGGCGACACCTGGCTCGACATCGACGTGCCCGGGCCGCCGCTGCCTCCTGGATACATCAGCCCGGAGCTTCGTGGGCGCAGCGCTCTGCTTGCCAACGGTCGGATCGTCCGGCTGCCGGAGCCGGGGGAGCGAGACGCAACCGACGAAGTCGTGCAGCGCCTGACACTCGATGAGCACGGCAATGCGCGCGGGACAGTGGTCGTCCGGCTCCGAAGTCGAGAAGCCCAGAGGGTCGCCGAGGTGTTCCAGAGCACGGTCGGCGAAGCGCGCCGAGGGCTGCTGCGTAGCGTGGTGCTGGCCTGGCTTCCACGCGCGGATGTCACGTCGATCGATCTGTCGTCGGGCCAGGCGTCCTGGGAGGTGGAGATCCGGGCCACGCTTGTGGTGCCGGGGTTTGCGCAGCCTGAGGGTCGTCGTTTCCTTTTGCCCGGCGTGCTTCCGCTACACCGCGTGGGACCGGAACCACATGCCGCCACGCTCAGCTCGACGGTCGCTACGCAAGCGGGTCGCGAAAGCGCCTTGGCGGTCGGCGACGCGATCCGATACCGGCTGTCACGCCGCATCGAGCTGCCTGCAGGCTGGTGTGTAGTGTCGGCGCCCGGCACGAACAGCGTAGAGAACCCGAACCTTCGGGCGTCGCGATCGACGCGATGGCAAGGGCAAGTCATCGAAGAATCGTTCGACCTGGCGCTGTCGACGGGCACGGTGCCGGCAGACCAGGTGCAGAGCTTTGCCAGCGACGCGCAGCGCACCGACGACGTTTTTCTATCAGGCATTGGCGTGACGCGTTGAGAGGCTGTTCAACCGAAGGGTGAAGATGCCGGAGGGCGATCCACACCGGGTGCCGAAGGCAAGCAACGGCCCACCAGGTCGCCTGACAACGAACAACACCACTAGCAACGCAAATGCGAACACGGCCCCCCAACCCGTCGCTTGTCCTACGAAGGCAGGCATGGGCGGTCTCGAGTTCCCGTGTGCCCTTGTTGCGTAGTGCCCGATCGACGCTGCGTGCTCCGGTGGCTTGGTGGCTCGTTGAAGGGAAAAGGGTGTGGACGAGCCGGGCGAGTTCTTCCGCCGGATGGGTCGACGAGACTACGTTTCGACGGAGCTTGCCGTGTACTACCCGGGAGAGCCCTGGTTTGCTCCGCATCCCATCGCGGTGCTCGATGTCGAGGCCAGCATGCGCGAGAAGTGGGTCGTCTCAGCCGAGGGGGATAGGGTCGGGATGTCGTCGTCGAGCTCACGCTCTCGGGCGTTCGGAGAAAGACTTCGAGAACAACGTTGCACAGTATCTTCGCTCGGGGTCCCGGAATACTTCATACTGGACCGGAAGGCACAGCAGTATCCTGGGATACTGCCTCGACGATGCGCGGGCGCGGGCATGCAGGCGGATGGTCTCGCAGGCAGGGCGCCGGGCCTCGCGGGTGCCGGGGCTCGACCTGGCATTGGAAGCCGGGAGGCCCCGGTTCTTCGCCGGGTCCGCGGCGTTGCTCGAAGCCGCTGAGCTGTTCGGAAGGCTCACGGGCATGGTCGACGGCCTCGTGCGGAGAGAAGAGGAGTCTGCACGCGCGTTCGAGACCGAGCGCAGGCGGGCGGTCGGCGCGGAGCAGCGGGCGGCTCGGCTGGCCGAACGGGTTTGCGCGTTGGGAATCGACCCGGACGAAGTCTGATCGACTGCGAGTCCAGCGTCGCGGTCGCGTCAACAGGGACCGGGTTGGGAATCCGGTAGCCGCAGAAACTGGTAAGTGCTGCACTACAAACACGGAATGCGGGACCCTTGGGCAATTCCCGTGGCTCGTCCACAAGCGTGAGTCCCAACGGTGCACGGGCGGTTCCTGCCCATGCGTTGCCGCGCGGAAGTCGAGTTGTGCTGCGATACTTCGCACGACGGTAGCAGGCCCTTGCGAAGCAGGCCTGTCCGGCACGCTGGGCGAAGAGACGGTCGGCCTGCGTGGTCTAGGGAAGCGCGGTGCGTGTCCGACACGTCAGGCACCGCGAGCATGGGACTCGCCAAAGCAAATGGGCACAGCAGGCCTATCGCCATTCTCCCTCACAACGAAGTCCGCATGGTACTTCACAACCCACGCGAGCGGGCTTCTGTCGTCGAAGCCCGTCAAGGACCGACCGAATTAGATGGCCGCCCCGAGGTGCAGACCGGCGGCCTCGTTTCTTGTTTCCACGATGACACTGTTTCAGTGTTCATTGCCATGCGCGCGAACAGTAGGGCGACGCGAAGCCGCTCGGAAGTCGGAGACGTACGCCAATTGCCACCATGCCTTTCGATTCCCGGACTCTTCGTGCACCAGCAGGCGCACGTCGAACATGAACGCGCACGGAAGAGGGAATTCCCAGGCGTCGAAGGCCATTGCCGGTGGGCCCGGCGCGGACGTGCATGCCGGTCGGGACGACGGACGAGATGCCGAACTGGATCCGCGAAAACGCCGCCGTCGGCTGTCTGTCCTGGGCTCGCGCGATGGGGATCACCTCCCACCCCTGGCGAGGCGCGGTCTGGACGATCGCGGTGCGCAGATCGCGGTCGGTGCAAGCCCGGTCGGCGTCGGAACGCTTGGCGTGCGGTTCGCTGGGCGCAAGACATTCGTTACGTAGAAGTGAGTCACGTGGCTTGGGGCTGGGACACGCGGCGCGCGGCTGCCACGGGGTTCCCCCGACCTGTGGATTGGCGGGGCGTTGGGCTGTCCATCCGTGCCGGTAGGACAATGTACGGATTTGGGTTGACTTGCGCAGGTGGCAGGTAGTAGCGAAGCGCCAGCCTAGGTTTGTTCACGACCTTGGCGACAACTCCCACGTATTGCGCCGGCCTTGCGTTGCCAGCCCGGCGAATCAGGTAGCTGCGTGCACGAGGGGATTCTTCCCTCGTGTATGCCGGAGGCCTTTGTATGAGAACGCTACGATTTCAAATCGGCGTGCCAGCCTTGCTGCTCGCCACCGCTGCGGGGTGTCAGGACCAGGCCAGCGAGCCTACGCGGTCGGCGGGTCTTGCCATCGACGACGTGACCGTACCGCCGAAGGGAATATCCCTCGTCGTGTTGACCGAGGGCGCGGACCTTGCGAAGTTCGTGCAGACGGTGGAGCAGCTCGACGGTACTGTCTTTCACATCCTCGAGCCTCGGATGGTTGTGGCACGCCTGCCGGAAGGGGCGGGGAAAGTCCTGACCGCCCGCGGCATGGCAGGGCATTTCGAGCGCGCCGTGACGGACTCGGACCTCGACGGGTCGAGCGTGGCGGAGAGACGATTCGCCCGGGTATTCAGCAACCGTTTCTATCCGGACGCCGTGGGGCCGGACCGCGCCATTGCCCGACTGTACGCGCCGGTGCCGCCGGGAGAGCCCTTCGAGACCGCCGTGCAGACGGCGCCGCCCGAGGCCAGCAAGCTCGCGGCAGCGCGGCAGGGCGCGGGCAACGTCCAGGAAGCCGAATCATGGGTCTACGTGCCCTATGCGTCAGGCACGGTCGTGGTGTCGGTATGGCTTCCCGAGTCGAACGGCGTCGGAGAGCCCTCGACGGAAGACTGGACGGAAGACGATATCGTCGCCGTGCAGGACAAGGTCCAGAACGCGTTGGAAGCGGTCAAGCGGCACAATCCGAACAGCAATCTGCGGTTCGTGCTGCACTACGAGTCATCACCGGCGCCGGGCGGGCTCGAAGGCACGATCGATCATGACTGGGAGTTCGGCAAGCAGGCGGACTGGGGGGCCGAGAACAACGAGTGGCGCTCGTTCGGCGCGATCCTCTCTCGGCTTCTCGGCCACGACGTAGCCGAGGATACGTGGAGCGGGATGCACGAGTATCTGAATGGTTTGCGGGACCGCTACCAGGCCGACGGCGCGTTCATCGTCGCGGTGGCTGCCAATGCGAACAACACGGCCGGGCTGCGCGCCCATGCGTCCCTGAACGGCCCGATCACGACGCTGCATTCGGGCAACAGTTGGAACGTGTTCCTCCACGAGTTCGGGCACATCTTTGGCGCGCAAGACGAGTACTGCCCAGACGCCTGTGTGCCGCCGAACACGACGGCGGGGTATCTCGGCGTCATCAACGCAAATGCTACGTACCGGCCGGGCGAACCAGGTGGAATCAACGACGGACAGGGCGAGGACCAGCCGTCCCTGATGGCCTACAACATCGAGAACGCGGTCAACGGCTACACGCGTGGCGCGTGGGGCTGGCTCGACACCGACGGCGACGGCATCATCGAGGTGCGGGACACGGCCCCGCGCACGGACGTAGGCGCGCGCGTCGACAACGGTGAGCTTCGTATCCAAGGAGAGATCACCGACGTCCCTGCCAGACGGTTGGGGGGCACACCTTTCTCGGTCAATCGCATTCGGTCGCTGCAATACCGCTTCGCGGACATCGTGGGGTGCCCCTGGTTCGAGGTGCCGGTCGACGGCCGGACGCGCGGGCGGCAGCAGGTGGACCTGGCGCTGGGCTCGATCAGCGGCGCGCACGTGCTTGAAGTGCGCTCGGTCAACTCGGTGGGCAATGTGGAGAAGGTTCCTCGATCCCTGTCGGTGCAAGGCCCGGCGCAGAACACGGCCCCCTTCGTGGCGCTGGAGGTTTCGCCCCTCGCAGGCTCCACGACCAGCACCTTCACGCTCGACGCACGAGCCATCGACCTCGAGGGCGACGCGGTGACGCTGCGCTTCGACACCGACGGCGACGGCGAGTTCGATACCGCGGCGTCCCCGTCCGGAAGCACCTCGCTGCGAATCGCCTCCCCCGGGGTCCATGTGGTCCGCGTCGAGGCCAGAGACGCTCTCGGCCTGACACGCGTCGTCGAACGCGAGATCCTGGTGCTGGACAACAACGCGGCTCCGGAGGTGACGGTGTCGGCGCAGTCGAACCCCACCAACGGGAGCGATCATACTGAGGTCGACTTCACCGCATCAGAGTTTCGAGATCCGGACGGTGACGCCGTCGAACTCAACTGGATCCAGGAGACAATCGGCACGCGGGGCGAGGACAACCGAGTCGAGACTGGCTTCGGGGCGCCACCGGTGTTCCACGCATTGCTGCCGACACCGTTGGGCTTGAACGTTCACCCCATCGACTTGCTTCAGGGCGACCCGAGGCCGGTGCGCGACACCCTCGCGCTCGGCAACGACCGCATCGCCCTGGCGCTCGGCAGCGACGGTATCGCGATCGTGGATGTGTCGGATCGCAAGGCACCTGTCGTGCTGAGCCGGCTGGCGCTCGAAACCTCGGCGTACAGCTTGGCACGTCAGGGCAATCTGCTCTACGTGCTAGGCGGTCAGCTCGCGGTCGTCAACATTGAGACCCCGTCCGCGCCGCGGGAGCTCAAGCAGCACTGGACCGAGCGGGGCACGATCGCGGCCAACTCCGACGACGTGCTGGAGATCCCGCCCGGTGGGTGGGCCAGCCACTACATGTACGTGTCCGACGATGCGAAGATGTCGCAAGTCAAGGTCGTGGTGGACATCGACCACGAGGACGCCCGGATGCTGTCGATCAACCTTACGACCGACAAGGACATCGGGGTAGGAGACGTACAGCTACTGGCGGCGGGGGCAGCGCCGAAGAACCGGAAGCACTTCGTCTTCACGCCGGCCAACGCGCCCGCGCTCAAGGCTTTCGAGGGCAAGTTCTCGCGGGGCGGGTGGTACGTTCAAGTGCAAGAGCGCCGGACCCTGCCCGATGGGGAGAGCGTGCCCAGCCTTGGGAGCTTGGTGCACAGCGAGGTGCAGATTCGTACGGCCCATCGAGCCATCCCGGTCCACGCGGGCGCGCGCGAGCTGGTCGGCGTGGTCGGTGGACGGTATCCGGTCGTTGCGGGACGTGGCATCGAGGTGCTCGACTGCACGTTCCCCCGCATGGCAACGCAGGCGGCACGGGTCGAGGGGGATTGGGTAGCGGACGCCGTCCTGCGGGACAACACGCTCATCGCGGGCTCGTATCCCGACAAGAAGGGCGACGACGCGGCGACGGCCCACGGATGGGGCTGGGGCGACTATGCCCGAGGGATGTACGCAATCGACCTGACCTGGCCGTGGTGGCCGCAGATCGTTCGTACCGACGACTCGATCAATGTCCGGGAGCTGGCTTCGGTCGGATCGAGGCTGTACGTGTGGGCCTCGCAGGAGGGCGAGAAGGGCAACGACCACTGCCTGGTAGGCGACCCGGCGGCCTTCGCCAACGGCGGCGACTGGGTGCTCGGCGAGTCGGAGCTGCTTGTGCGGCGCGACGCGGTGGGCGACGATCATCGCGTCGCATCCCTGGACCCAGCGGGCAACGTGCAAGAGATCGACGTGACCGACCCGGCCGGAATTGTGTTGTTGCGCCGCTTCCAACGTCCTTGGGCAGAGCGGATGACTCCCCTGAGCGGAGGCGATCTGCTCTTGAGCCAGGGGATGGATCACGCAGTGGTGAACCTGAACGACACTCGGAGCACCACCTCGCGGGTGTTCCGGATCTCCTTGCAGGCGAGGGATGCTCGGGGCGCGATCCGGACGGTGTCTCGCGACGTGCATGTGGTTCCCTACGCGCATCCCACAACGATCACCGGCGTGGAGACGGTGCGAGGGCATGACGTCGAAGACGAGTGGGAGTTCGTGGTGCACGTCGATGATCCCGACCAGCGTCCGACCTGGGATCCCGTCGTGGCCGCGAGCGTCGATGTCGACGGCGATGGCCTGGTCGATTCGTCGTGGGGATACGACTTCGATGGGAACGGGGCGCACGTGGTAACAAGGTTCCCGGCGCCAGGCAGCTACCTGTTGAGCTTCATCGCGCGCGACGGCTTCTGGGGGCTTTCGCCGGCGGCGACGCTGGGCGTGGAGGTTGGCGAGCACGTGCCCGTAGCGTGCGGTGGCGACTTCGGCAACACGTGCCGGGCCGATGAGTTCTGCATGGTCGACGGTGCCGATGCGTGCGGCGCGTCCCGGGTCGGGTTCTGTGCAAGGCTTGGGCAGCCGTGCGACAAGCCCGAGGAGCCCACGTGGGTCTGCGGCTGCGACCACGTCGACTACCCCACGGCATGCCATGCCCACAGCGCGGGCGTGAACGTGGCGAGCGAAGGACCTTGCCCCGTGGTCTCCTGCACGTCGCAGGCGCAATGCGAGAGCGACCAGTTCTGCTTCTTCGAGGCCGACGTCGGCGACCCGGCGAATAGCTGCGGGGCGCTCGGCCCAGGTACGTGCAAGCCGCGACCGGACTCCTGTCACCCTTGGCTCGGACCCGAGGCCAGCAATGGGGGCGTGTGCGGCTGCGACGGTATCACGTATCCCGACGAGTGCGCTGCGAACCTGGCCGGGGTCAGCGTGTCGAAGTACGAGCCCTGCGAGCCGCCGCCGCCGGACTGCACCGTAACCGGATGCGACGCCGACAGCGTCTGCAAGATGTGCTGGGGGCGCTGGGTATGCATGCCTGCCGGCGCCATGTGCTGAGACTCTCCTGCACCGAACTCGGATCACGCGCCAGCTTGAGCGCACCCAGCCTGCCTCGCCTTTGATCCGGCTCCGCATGCGCAAGGCGCTTGCATCGCTGCCTTGGCGACGTTCGCCTCAGAAACAATAGGACGCGTCCTTCCCGCCGTCGAGCTGCTCGCTGAATCACGCGGGCCGGCTTCGACCGACGTGCCGTTCAAACTCGATGGGGATGCCACGGACGACATGGCGCCCCTGTGCGCGCGCAAGCGCCGGGGCTGGCCGCTCACGAGCCCGTGCCCGAGGCACGAGGGAGCGATGGCAGGTTCCGGAGCGCAAGCGAAAGTCGGTGGCCGAGCCCAACGCCTTCATGATGTCACGCCACACTGCCAAGAAAGGGCAGCAGGATGCCGAGGCCCGACGACGCAGGTCGGATGCTCTGCGGAACCGCGCATGCATCGTGCAAGAGACGCTGGCGCTCCCAAGGAACCGATGCGCTAGGATCGCGCCGGTGGCAGCCCGTGAACGCTGGCTCGGAACGCATACTCACGCGCGTTGGTTCGTCACCAGGATGCGTTCCAGCCGTCCCACAACGAAAGGGAGACGCCCATGAAACAAGTCGAGATGCATGTCGTGGATATCGAGAAGCCCGAGGATGTGAATCTGATCTTCGGCATGTCGCACTTCATCAAGACGGTCGAGGATCTGCACGAGGCGATGGCGACCTCGGCGCCGAGCGTCAGGTTCGGTGTCGCGTTCTGCGAAGCGTCGGGTGACAGGCTCTTGCGACGAAGCGGAAATGATGAGGCCATGGTCCGGCTCGCGGTGGATAACCTGCTGAAGGTAGGCGCAGGTCACACGTTTCTGATCATGATGAGCGGCGCGTTTCCCATCCATGTCATGCACGCCGTCCGCGCCGTGCCCGAGGTCTGTCGGATCTTCTGCGCGACCGCCAATCCGCTACAGGTGATTGTTGCCGAGACGGGCCAGGGGCGGGGCGTGCTCGGTGTCATCGACGGACAACCGCCGCTGGGTGTGGAGGACGACACCCACGAACAAGCGCGCAAGGGCCTGCTGCGCCGGTTTGGCTACAAGCTGTAAGAGGTGGCGGCGCGTCAGGAGCGGGCGCGAAACGACACCGACGGTCGTGCTCTTGTCAGAAGGGGAGGTGTGAGTCCGACAGGCCGTTCAACCGAAGGTGGCTTCGAAGACGCGTCTTGGGCTTGCCGCAGGTCGGCGTCACCTCCGGCCTGCGGGGGCTGTCGCATCCACGGCACCGACCGCCAGTCGGTGGCACCCGCCCCGCCGTCCGGCCGTGCGTCGCAATCGGAGGCGGCACATTCCGCATCTGTCAGATCCCTACCCACGGCGCCTCGACCGAAGCCGCCTGCGCTACTGCCTTCGGATTCCACAGCCTGTCAGGACTCGAGCATCGCCTTGCCCACCTTGGCGAAGGCAGCGATGCAGCGGTCGATCTGGTCGGTGGTATGGGCCGCCGAGAGCTGGACCCGAATGCGGGCCTGGCCCTTGGGAACCACGGGGTAGGAGAAGCCGATGACGTAAATGCCCTCGAGGAGCAGTGCTGCCGCCATGTCCACGGCCAGCTTCGCGTCACCCAGCATCACGGGCACGATAGGGTGGATGCCCTCCTTGATCTGGAAGCCCGCCGCGGTCATGCCCTCGCGGAATCGCCTGGCGTTGGCCATGACACGGTCGCGCAGCTCGGTGGTGGACGACAGCAGTTCGAAGACCGCGATGGAGGTGGCGGCGATCATGGGTGCGAGGGTGTTGGAGAACAAGTAGGGCCTCGACCGCTGGCGCAGCATGGCGATGGCTTCCTTGCGGCCGGTCGTGAAGCCCCCGCTGGCGCCGCCCAGGGCCTTGCCGAGCGTGCTCGTGATGATGTCCACGCGACCCATGACGTCAAAATGCTCTGGCGTACCGCGCCCCGTTCGCCCGATGAACCCGGTCGCGTGCGAGTCGTCGACCATGACCATGGCCCCGTACTTGTCCGCCAGGTCGCAGATCGTGTCGAGCTTGGCGAGGTAGCCGTCCATGGAGAACACACCGTCGGTGGCGATCATCCGCAGACGCTTTCCCTGCGTGGCCTTGAGGTGGTCCTCGAGTTCGTTCATGTCGCCGTTGGCGTAGCGGTACCGCTCCGCCTTGCACAGCCGGATGCCGTCGATGATCGACGCATGGTTCAGGGCGTCGCTGATGATGGCGTCTTCCTCGCCCAGCAGCGTCTCGAACACGCCTCCGTTGGCGTCGAAGCACGACGAGTACAGGATGGTGTCTTCGGTGCCGAAGAAGGTCGAGATGGTCTGCTCGAGCTGTTTGTGGACGTCCTGCGTGCCGCAGATGAAGCGCACACTGCTGAGGCCGTAGCCCCATTTTTCGAGGGCCTTGTGCGCGGCCTCCATCACCTTGGGGTGCGAAGACAGGCCAAGGTAGTTGTTGGCGCAGAAGTTCAGCACGCGCCCTTGCACCGTGGCGATCTCCGCGCCCTGCGGCGTGGTGATGATTCGCTCGTCCTTGTACAGGCCCGCCTGACGGATCTCGTCGAGCGTGCCGGCATAAACGTGTCTCGCGCGATCGAACATGATGCCTTGCGCATACTGCTACCGCACGCGGAGGGGAAGATCGTCCGGCTTGTCCGTCGCGGGGATGGGTGCAACCGCCCGCGGGCGTCGCGTTTCGCTTGTTCCGTCCGCCACAAGTTCTGGCCGGTTTTTCGTGGCGAAGCGGCTCGCCGACGCTCCCCCGCCTGCACCAA
>Ga0209018_1000377_pt1 | contig 42390 bp, 36 predicted proteins | sample YNPBryBLVA2012_FD_185814 | JGI IMG/M metagenome (GOLD analysis project Ga0209018, IMG submission 185814) | Anoxygenic and chlorotrophic microbial mat microbial communities from Yellowstone National Park, USA - YNP Bryant BLVA 2012 (SPAdes)... ...
CGGGCAAAGCCCGTGGAGCCTCACCCCACCCTTGGCGCATTCTTCGCCTTCGGCTCGAATGCCCCCAATCCCTTGGCAGGTGATGGGCCAAATTTTGGAATCTGTAAGATTTGGAAGGACTTGCAGCGCATATTCGGTTTCCATCGCGGGATTGGGGTCGCGGGATTGGGGCCCTCGGCTTCGCTCCGGGAGAAGGCGGAGAACCTTGCCGGATGGGCTTTGGGACAGAAAGGGCCTTTCCTACTCCTTCTCCTCCGTGGCCCTCGGCTCGATGACGACTCCGATGGAAGGGGCCCCCGGCGCCGCGGCCCCGTCCAGGGCCAGGATCTCGGGCACCACGGCGGCGAGTTTGGCGAGGACCACCGCCGGGGCGTCGGAAAATTCCAGGCCGGCCCGGTACAGAAGGGCCCGCTTCCCCTTCTCGTCCTCACCCATCCCCCAGACCCGGCACCGCCGGGCCTCCGCCCGGAGCAGGATCTCCCCCTACCCCTTGGTGAACCGCAGGTCGCAGATGGTCTTGGGAGAAAGGGAGTGGGAGAGTTCCACCTGGATACCCCGGGCGGAGATGTCCACCACCCGGACCGCCACGTAGGCCCTCACCTTGGCCACCACCCTTCCCGGAACCTTGACCCTTGGACCGGCTCGACGTTCATTCAAGCGCGCGCTCCTTTCTCCCCCGCCGTCCCGTCTGCCCCTACCCGAAAAGACGCTCCTCAAAGCCTCCGGATGGTGTGCCGGCAGGTGGGATCGGCCGGCACCGTCAGCGCAAAGGGGTTTCCCGGAGGAGGCCAGTACCGCGCCCGGTGTCCCTCGTACACCGCCCGCACCGAAACCAGCTGGCCCTGGAAGAGGCCGCACCGCCCGGTCCGCTGCCGTCCTTCCTCTCCGTGGGCCACGAGGGCAAACTCCACCCCTTCCTCAAGAAGGCGGCGAGAAAGGCCCCGCACGTACCAGGTGCAGAATTCGAAGCGGGCGAAGGTTTCCAGGAGCCGGCGGTCCCGCACCTGGTGAAACCGCCCCTCCCCTGCGGCATTCCGGACTCCGGCGGCCAGATCTTCCGTCGTCCCCCGCTGAATCGCCTCCCGCACCATCTGCTGGAGGCTCTCCCACGCTTCCTCCGGCAGCTCGGCCGGCCGGTAAGGCCTGGGTCCCCGCCTCTCGGCGTCGAACTCCTCCACCATGAAGGAGCGGGTCTTGTCGTCCAGCTCCTCGAAGACCATCTCTGCCCCCCACATACCTCAAGCCGGGCCGCCGCCCGGGCGCTCGCTTTCAGCCGGTCCTCTGCGCGTCTGGCGTTACGATGGCACCGGCCCGGCAAAAAAGCAAGAGGGGAAGGGGCCCCCCTCTCGTGCCGGGGGAAGGGACCCACGGGGCCCCACACAGGGTTCACTGGATGGAATGGGAGACAGCGGGGAATCAGGAGCAAGAAATGGTGCCCCCGGCCGGAATTGAACCAGCGACGCAGGGATTTTCAGTCCCTCGCTCTACCATCTGAGCTACAGGGGCACCGCGCCCTTTCGGGCCTCTTCATCTTACGCGACCCCGGTGCCCCGAGTCAAGACGACCCTCTTTTTTCGCGAGGCTGCAGGGACGGCGGGGGCAAGGCCGTGGTATTCTGGCGCCGTGGTGAAGAGGCCGCTCCACAGAAGGCTCCGCATCCGCGTCGTCGCTCCCGCGGGCCCCGTCCATCGGGAGGACCTGGAGGCGGGTCTGGCCCTTCTCCGCCGGCGGGGGTTCGACGTTCTGGAGGGCCGCTTTCTTCGCGAGCGCCGCGGCTACCTGGCGGGGACCGACGGCGAGCGCCTTCGGGACCTGGAGGAGGCGCTGGACGATCCCCTCGCCGACGTCGTCTGGTTCGCCCGCGGCGGCTACGGCACCACCCGGCTCCTTCCCCTCCTCCAGGGGGAGGGGCTCCGCCGCCGCCCCAAGATCCTCTGCGGATTTTCCGACGCCACCGCCCTCTTCGCCTGGGCCCAGCGCAGGCCCGCCCGGCTTCTCTACGCGCCGTCGGTCCAGGAGCTGGGCCGGCAGGGCGTCTGCGTGCTCAAGCCGCTCTGGGAAGCGCTGGAGGGCCGGTACCTCCCCCTGCCGGGAAAGGGGCCGCTGGAGCCCCACGGGCCCTTTCCGGTCGCCGGCGGGTGTCTGACCCTCCTGTCGGTTCTGGTGGGCACCCCGTGGGAACCGGCCCTGGTGGACCGCTGGCTTTTTCTCGAAGACGTGGGGGAGCGGCTTTACCGCATCGACCGCCTCCTCACCCACCTGGCCGGGGCGGGCTGGTTCGAGCGGGCGGCGGGCGTCCTCTTGGGATCCTTCACCGGCATGGGAGAGGGGGAGAAAGCGTCGGACGTGGCCCGCCGCGTCCGGGAGATCCTTCCTCCCGAAAAACCCCTGGTGACGGGCCTTCCCGTCGGCCACCGCACCCGGAAGCGGCCCCTCCCGCTGGAAGTGCCCGCCCGGTGGGACGGCCGGCGGCTCCTCTTCCCCCCGGTCTAGAATAAGGTCAGATCCCCGGAACGATGGCCGCGACCCACCGTGCCGCCCGCTCCACGGCGCCGCGGTGTTCCTCCACCGCCGCCCGGGCCTTGCGCCCCGCGGCCCTGCAAAGGTCCGGGTCCCTGAGGAGGCTCTCCAGGCGCCAGGCGAGGGCCGCGGGGGAATCGACCCGGAAGCCCCCTCCCGCCGCCAGGAGCCGCTCGGCGTCCTCCCGGAAGTTTTCGGTGTGGGGCCCGAAAAGGACCGGCTTGCCAAGGTAGGCCGGCTCCAGAACGTTCTGCCCGCCCAGGGCCACCAGGCTTCCCCCTACGAAGGCCGCCTCCCCCAGCCCGTAGGCGGCCCAGAGCTCCCCCAGGGTGTCCAGCAGGAGAACGTCCCACCCTTCGCCGGGGGCGGCCGCCGTTCGCCGGACGGCCTTCAGGCCCCGGCGCCGGCAGGCCTCCTCCGCCACCGCCGTCCGGTCCAGGTGACGGGGGGCCAGCACCAGCCGAACCCCGGGAAAGCTGGCCCGAAGGGAGGCGTGGGCTTCCGCCACGGCGCCCTCCTCCCCTTCCCGGACGGAACCGGCCACCCACAGCGCCCCCCCGCCGGCGGCAAGCTCCTCGAGGGCCTTCTTGGCGCCGTCGAAGCCCGGCGGAGGGACGAGGTCGTACTTCAGGTTGCCAAGAACCGTCACCCGCTCGGGGAAGGCTCCCAGGAGGCGGAAGCGCGCGGCATGCTCCTCCGTCTGCGCCCCCACGAAGACCCCCTCCAGCACCCGCCGGTAGAGGCTTTTGAAACGGAGGCACCGGCCCAGGGCGCGGTCCGAGAGGCGGCCGTTGACCACCAGAACCGGGATGCCCCTCCTCCTGGCTTCCCGGATCAGAACCGGCCAGAGCTCCGTTTCCACCAGGAGAAGGGCCCGGGGGCGGAGGCGGTCCAGGGCCCGGCGGGCGGCGGAGGGCAGGTCCAGGGGAAAGGCGCAGGAGGTTCCCCCTTCCCCCTCCAGCGCTTCCATGCCCGCGGCGGTGGTGGCGGTGAAAAAGACGGGGAGGCCCAGGGACCGGAGCGCCGCGCCAAGGCGCAGGGCAATCCGCGCCTCCCCCAGCGAGACCGCCTGGATCCAGACGGGGTTCTGATCCTGGCGGGGCAGGAACCCCAGCCGCTGGGCCGGCCGGAAGCGCCGGCCCTGGCTTAGGCCGAGAGCCAGGAGCCAGAAGGGGGACAGTATGGCGGCGGCGATTCTATAGAGCGTCCACACGGGGTCTCCTCGCGGGGCCGAGGGCCCTCGCCAGCCCCTCCCCGAGTGTATTTAAGGCCCAAACCGCCGAAAAGAGAAGCACCCCCGGCACCGCCGCGAGATGGGGAGCCTCCAGGAGGGTATCGCAACCGGAGGCCAGCATCTCTCCCCACGAAGGGTAGGGGGGCGGAACGCCCAGGCCCAGGAAGGAGAGACCGGCCTCCGCCATCATCACAGAGGCCGCTCCGGCGGCGGCCTGGACCAGGAGGACGGGGAGGGCCGCCGGAAGCACGTGGCGGAGGAGGATGTGGAGCGCGCCCGCGCCGGCCGCCCTGGCCGCCGCCACGTAATCCTCCGCCGCGGTCCGCTGGGCCAGCGTTCTCGCCACCCGGGCGTAGCCCACCCACGCCGTGGCCGACAGGGATGCCACCAGGGGGACAAACCCGCGGCCGGAGTACGCCAGGACCGCAATGGCCACCAGGATTCCCGGGAGGGCCAGCAGGGTGTCCATGACGCGCCCCAGCACAAGGTCGAAGGCCCCCCCCAGGAGCCCCGAAGCCGTCCCCAGGAGGGCGCCGGCGACCAGGGAGAGGAGGAGCGCCGCGGCCGTCACCGCCAGGGAGACCCGGGCCCCGTACAGGGCTCGGGCCAGGACATCCCGCCCCAGCTCATCCGTTCCCAGCGGATGGTCCAGGGAAGGCGATTCCAGACGGCGGGCGAGGTCCTGGCTCCGGTAGGAGCGGGGGGAGAGCAGAGGCGCCCCGGCGGCCCCGAACATCCAGAGGAGCAAAAAAAGGACCGCCGCCCTTCCCGCCAGGGAGGGCTTTCGGAGCGAACCCCCGTCAGCCATCGCCCCGCCCCCGAGGGTCCAGCGCCGCCGCCGCCAGGTCCGCCAGAAGGGTCGCCGCCAGCGTCACCACGGCGAAGAGGATCACCGCCCCCTGGACCACGGGGTAGTCACGCCCGGCGATGGCCGAAAGGGTGAGGCTTCCCAGACCCGGCCAGCGGAAGATCTTCTCGGCGAAGATGGCCCCGGTGAGGAGGGCGCCCGCCTGCAGGCCCAGCACCGTCACCGCCGAGGGAAGGGCGTTGGGGAGGGCGTGGCGGAGAAAGGCCCGCTGGGCACCCAGCCCGCGGGCCCTGGCGGCCGTGAGGTAGTCCCGCCCCGCTTCCTCCCGGAGGGCGGCGGCGAGCACCCGGGAGAGGAAGGCGGAAGAGGGCACCGCCAGCGTGAGCGCGGGGAGGAAAAGGGCCCCCGGCTCGTCGGAACCGGAGACGGGGAAGAGGGGGTATTCCACGGCCAGGGCCAGCAGGAGAAGGGGGCCCAGAAGAAAGGAAGGCAGGGCGAGGGAGGCGCTGGAGAAGGCCGCCGCGCCCGCCCCGAGGGCTCCGCGACTCCGGCTGGCGGCCAGTGCCAGGGGGAAGGCCAGGATCACCGTGAAGGCCAGGGCGGCGGTCCCCAGCCGGAGGGTTTCGGGAAAGGCCTCTCCCAATTCCCGGGCCACCGGCCTCCCCGTCCGGAGCGAACGGCCCAGGTCCAGCCGGGCGAGGCCCAGGAGAAAGCGGCCGTACTGGACGACGAGCGGCCGGTCCAGGCCCTCGGCCCTGCGCCACTCCAGGCGGGCTTCCGCCGCGGCCCCCTCCCCCAGCAGGATTTCCCCCGGGTCGCCCGGCAGGGCCCTCCCGAGGAAGAAGACCGCCGTCACCACGGCCCAGGTGGTGGGTAGGAAGAGGGCGAGGCGCTTCAGCAAGGTCTGGGTCATGGACTCCCCGCGAAATTGTACCCAAAGGAGGGGCGCCGGGGGATGGTATCCTTTCGGCCATGGGGAAGGACTCCGGCGAGACCCCCTTCTGTCACCGCCACCCCACCCGGCCCGCCCGCCGGCGTTGCTACCATTGCCGAAAACCCATCTGCCCCGCGTGCCAGATCCGCACCGAAGGCCACATTTTCTGCTCCGAGGCCTGCGCGACGGCCCACCGGAGACGGCGGATCCTCTCCCGCCTGGACCGGCTCAACCGGACGGCCCTTGAGGGGCGCTGGTTCCGCCTGGCGGGGCTGGCGGTCCTGCTGGCCCTGGGAGTGCTGGTCCTCTGGATCTCCTCCCGCCTGGACCGGTTCGTGGAGGTCCCCGAACCGGCCCTCCCGGTCTTCCGGAGCGTCCGGGAAAAGGGACTGGACATGGAGAAGCTGGACTGGGACGCCCCCGGCCCGGTGCGGATCCTCTCCCCGGAAAGCGGCGCGACGGTCCCCTCGAGCCGCATTGCCGTGGAGGGGACGGCGCCCCCCGAAGCCATGGTGGGGCTCTACGTCAACGGCCGGAAGGTGGACGTCCAGATGGCCCCCCAGGGAAAGTGGCGCTTCGACGGCGTCCCTCTCCCCGAGAGGCGCTGCGTGATCCAGGCACGATACTTCGACAACCGCGGGGATTCTTCCTTCAGCCCCGCCGTGCTCGTGGAACTCCGGACGGCGCCGGCCTCCCTCCTTCCCATGGAGGCCGCCGCCCCCGAAGTCCCCCTGAACGGCCTCAACCTCTCCCGGGGCCCCACCTCCCGCCGGCAGGTCTTCCTGACCTTCGACGGAGGCTCCAACGCCAACGCCACCGAGGCCATCCTGGAGACCCTGAAACGGGAGGAGGTCCGGGCCACCCTCTTCCTCACCGGGGAGTACATGCGGCGCTATCCGGAACTGGTCCGCCGCATGGCGGGGGAGGGGCACGTAATCGGCAACCACACCTTCAGCCATCCCCACCTCACCACCCTCTCCTTCAACGGCCGCCAGCAGACCCTTCCCGGCGTCACGGAGGACTTCCTGAAAGGCCAGCTCGAGAAGGCCAACGACCTCTTCCGCCTCATCGCCGGGCGGGACCTTTCGCCCTACTGGAGGGCCCCCTTTGGGGAGTTCAACGGGCAGATTCTCCGGTGGGCGGCGGCGGCGGGGTACCGCCACGTGTACTGGACCCCCCGCCTGGACACCCTCGACTGGGTGGCCAGCCCCGAGGACCCCCTCTACAAGGGCCCGCGGGAGATCCTCAAGGCCCTGCGCCGGCAGGAGGGAAAGGGTCCCGAAGGCCTCGCGGGAGGAATCCTTTTGATGCACCTGGGAAGCGAGAGGCGGTCGGCTGACCGGATGGACACGGTCCTGCCGGAGCTGATCCGGGACCTCCGGCAACGGGGGTACGCCTTCGGGACGGTGGAGGACGCCTGGCCCCCGCCCTCTTCCGGCGCGGGGGCCGGGAACTAGCGCCGGCGGTACCGCCGCTTGGGCGGCGGTTCCGGGGCGGGCTCCGCCGCCTCGTCCTCCTCCAGCTCCCGGCCCTTGCGGCCCAGCGTGATGGGGTAGATCCCGTCCACCTTCTTCCCGATGTGGATGATCTGGTTCTTCTGGGCCTCGGCGAGGAAGGCCTTGAACTGAGAGAAGCCGAAGGTCTTCTCGTCGAAGGTGGGGGAGAGCTGGAGCATCTTCTGCTTGAGGACCGAGGAGTCCACGGCGCGGTCCTCGTCCTCCAGGAGGGCGATGGCCCTTCGGAGGAGGGCGAAGGCGCCGGGAAGGTCCTTGGGGTCGGCTTCGGGGTGCCGGACCTCCGTATCGGCGGTGACCTCCCCGGGGGCGGGGATGTTCTCGTAGGCGAGGTACTCGTTGCAGTTCCGCATGACCACCGAGGAGGTGGTCTTGCGCATGCCGATGATGACCACCTTCTTGTTGTAGGCCTGGAGGCGGGAGATGAGGGGCAGGAAGTCGCTGTCGCCGGAGACGATGGCGAAGACGTCGATGTGGGGGTTGGTCAGACAGGCATCCAGGGCGTCCACCGCCAGCTGGATGTCGGCGCCGTTCTTGTCGCCGCCGGCGTGGATGGTGGGGCGCTCCACCAGGTCCACGCCGTGCTCGGCCAGGAGCCTCCGGAACTGGGCGAACTTTCCCCAGTCCCCGTAGGCCTTCTTGAGGATGATGATCCCCTTCTCCCGGAGGGCGTAGAGGATCCGGCTGATGTCCAGCTGGCCGTTGTCGAAGTCAATGAAGAGCGCGATGCGGGGCGTGTTGTCTTTGGACGGTTCACTCACGGGGAACTCTCCTCAGAGGGAAAAGGTAACACCTTCCTGCCCCCTCGGGCAATCAAAAGAAAAAGGGAGGGCCGGAGGCCCTCCCCCTTGGCACGCTGGCGCGCCCGGCAGGACTCGAACCTGCGGCCGTCTGCTTAGAAGGCAGATGCTCTATCCACCTGAGCTACGGGCGCACAGGGGTTGCAGTATACTCCCCTCGAGCGGCCGCAAAAACACGCCGGGCGCAGGAGGGACCGTGGACCGCAAACGTCGCGTCGCGCTGACCTCGGTGGCGGCCGCGGTGCTGCTCACCGGAACCAAGCTGGGGGTGGGCCTGTGGACCGGCAGTCTGGGCCTCCTTTCGGAGGCGGCCCACTCGGCGCTGGACCTGCTGGCCGCCGGCCTCACCTGGTGGGCCGTCTCGGTCTCCGCCCGGCCCGCCGACGGGGACCATCCTTACGGCCACGAGAAGATCGAGAACTTCTCGGCGCTCCTGGAGACCCTCCTCCTCCTGGTGACCTGCGCCTGGATCCTGTACGAGGCCGTTTTCCGCCTCTTTTTCCGGGCCGCCGAGGTGGAGGTAAACGCCTGGAGCTTCGCGGTGATCCTCCTCGCCATCGCCGTGGATTTCTCCCGGAGCCGCGCCCTCTCCCGGGTGGCCCGGGAGACCCGGAGCCGAGCCCTGGAGGCCGACGCCCTCCACTTCTCCAGCGACATCCTCTCCTCCCTGGTGGTCCTGGGGGGGCTCGTCCTCACCCGCTTCGGCTACCCCGAGGCCGACGCCCTGGCGGCGGTGGGCGTTTCGCTCTTCGTCGCGTGGATCTCCGTCCGGCTGGGCAAGAAGGCGGTGGACGCCCTGACCGACCGGGTGAGCGAGGACCACGTCCGCGCCGCCGCCTCGGCGGCCGAATCGGTGAGCGGCGTCGCCCGGGCCTACGACGTGCGGGTGCGGGAGGCGGGGGCGAGGCACTTCGTGGACCTGAAGGTGGGCCTGGACCCGAGCCTTCCCCTGGAAGAGGTCCACGGGGTCACCGAGGAGGTGGAACGGGCCATCCAGGCCCGCCTCAGCCGGGCCGACGTCCTGGTCCACGCCGAACCCCAGGGAACCCCGGCTCCGTTGGAGGAGGAAAGACGGCGGATCCAGGAAGCCGTGGAGGCCCTACCGGCCGTCTCTTCCTGCTCCGCCGTGGAGCTCTTCCGGAGCCCCCAGGGGCTCCACGTCGCCATCACCGTGCGGATGCCGGGCGATCTTTCCTTCGCCGAGGTCCACACCGCCGCCGATGAGGTGGAACGCAGGGTGCGGGAGGCGATCCCCGGCCCCCTCTCCATCGCCGTCCACGCCGAGCCGGCCCCATCCGCGTCCCCGCCCCGCTGAAACCCCGTCACTCCTTCCCGAAGCGGTCGGGAAGGAGCGCCGAGAGGATGGCGGTGGAGACGAGGAAGCCCCGGGGGGTGAGGGCCAGGACGCCCCCCCGGCGGAAGAGGAGCCCGCGGCCCTCCAGCGACTGAAGGAGGGCTTCCACCGCTTCCCGCCTTCCCTCGAAGAGAACTTCCACTTCCTGGAGGGGAACCCCCTCGGCCAGCCGGAGGCCGAAGATGAGCCGGTCTTCGCGGATCCGCCGGGGAGAGAGGGCTTCCGGCGACTCCCAGGGAATCCTTCCCTCCCGGATGGCCCGGGTCCAGCGCTCCAGACTTCGTGGGTTGCCCGCCAGGTAGCCGCCCAGGCGGCTCCAGGCCGAGGGTCCCAGGCCCAGGTACTCCTCCCCCCGCCAGTACTTCAGGTTGTGCCGGCACTCGCCCCCGTTCCGAGCGAAGTTGGAGATCTCGTAGTGGCGCCACCCGGCGGCGGTGAGGAGGCCGTGGGCCCTCTCCCAGAGGCGGGCGGTCCGGTCCTCCGACGGAATCCGCAGGCGGCCCTCCGACACCTGCCCATGGAGGGGGGTGCCGGGGTGGAGGTCCAGGGCGTAGAGGGAGAGGTGGTCTAGGGGGGCGTCGGAGGCGCGCTTCAGGTCCTCGGTGAGGTCCCCGAGGGTCTGGCCGGGAATGCCCACCAGGAGGTCCGCGGAGAGCCTTCGAAAGCCGCCCGCGGCGGCGGTTTCCAGCGCCCGGGCGGCTTGGTCGGCCGTGGCCCGCCGCCCCAGCCTCCGGAGGAGTTCGGGCCGAAAGGACTGGACGCCCACCGAAAGCCGGTCCACTCCCGCTTCCCGCCAGCGGGCGACCCGCTCCTGCGTCACCGTCTCGGGGTTGGCCTCCAGGGTCGCCTCGGCGCCGGGCGGGAGGCCGAAGGTCCGCACCAGACCCGAAAGGAGGCGGGCGAGCCGGCGGGACGGCAGGAGGGAGGGGGTTCCCCCGCCCAGGTAGAGGGTATCGGCCCGGAGGGACCTTTCCGCCGCGTGGAGGGCGGCTTCGGCGAGCACCAAGTCGTCGAACTCCCCGGGGATGGCCCGCTCCGTCCGCAGCCGGTAGAAGTCGCAGTAGGCGCAGAGGGAGGCGCAGAAGGGCACGTGCACGTACAGCCCCAGCGGCGGGGGCGGACTGGTGGTCTTGGGGGGCACCTTTTCGCCCGGCGCGTTCATGGCCCCTCTGTCTCCACGAGAGCCCAGAGGTCCCGAAGGTTGTTTCCCGTGGGTTGCCGGGGAACGGTTCCCCCGGCCCGCCGCCAGAGGGCCGCCGTGTTTCCCGCCCGGAGCGCTTCCTCGAGAAGCGGCGAGGGGGGGGCGCACCGGAAGCAGGTGAAGGCGCCGCCGTCCCCGTTCCCGTCGGCGCCGTCGGTGGCCAGGGCGGCGAAGGCCCAAAGGCCTTTTCGGCGCCGCCGCAGGGCCAGGGCCACCGCCGCCGCCAGGTGGCTGCAGCGGCCTCCGGCCCCTCCCCCTTCCGGAGCCGACACCGGCGCCTCTCCCGCGCCCACCAGGGCCCGGCGCGGGCCCGCACCGCCGGAAGGATGCCACCGCTCCGCCAGCGCTTCGGCGAGATCCTCGGCGGGCCGCCCTTCGGGAACGGCCACTTCCGCCACGGAGAAGCCCTCCGCCTTCAGGCGGAGTACCAGGTTCTTCCGGAGATCCAGGGCCCTGGCCAGCACGAAGACCGGTCCCGCCGGAGCCCGCCGGCGCGGTGACGGGCCGGGGAGGGGCCTCGGAGGGCGGAGGCCGTACCGGTCCAGGACCGCCTCCGCCGTTCTCCCGGTGGACCAAGCCAGGGTCGGCCCCGACCCCACCATCGCCTCCGAACCCGCCGCCACGTCGGACCAGATCCCCGTGGCCGCCGGCCAGCCTCCCGTCGAAGAGAGCAGTCCCCCTCCCTTCACGCGGGAGAGCCGGACCCTCACGGTGTTCACCTCGCCGATGGAAGCCCCCCGGCGCAGGAGCTCCGAGAGGAGGACCGCCTTCTCGGAGAGACTCCACGGAGGAGCGGGTTCCACGAGAAGGGCCGAAGTCCCTCCCGAGATCAGGACGAGGAGCGGGCCCTCTCCGGCCTCCAGCCAGCGGCGGACTTCGGCCGTCCTCTCGGCGTTTCCCGGGGAGGGGGACGGGTGGTCCCCTTCCAGCCGCGCCCATTCTGCGGGAGGCGCCTCGCTCCCCTTCACGCCGTAGGAGAGGCCCGGCAGGGAGCCGAAGGCCCGCGCCGCGGCGTGGGCCAGTCCCGGGGCGGCCTTGCCTAGGGTGAGGATCCGGGCCACCGCCGGAAAGCCGGTGAGGGGATCCCGGAGCCGCCGCGACGGCAGGCCCTGGGGACGAAGCCCCCCCTCCACCTCCCGCAGAACGGACATCACAGCGGCCCCTTCCCCGCAAAGCCCCGCCACGAGAACCTCCTTTTCCTATATGGCAAAACAGCCTTGCCACGGGACTTCCGGGAGGCCGTCGCCCCCCGATCCCTTGACAGCCGGACTTTCCAGCACTATATTACCCCCGGAACCTTGAAAGGAGGTACAGATGAACAAGGCGGAACTGATTGGTGAGATCGCGAGCGGTGCGGGTCTGAGCAAGGCCGAAGCCTCCAAGGCGCTGGACGCCTTCACCTCGGCCGTGAAGAAAGCCCTCAAGAAGGGCCAGAAGGTCACGCTGGTGGGCTTCGGCACCTACAGCGTCGGCAAGCGCAACGCCCGGACCGGCCGCAACCCCAAGACCGGCAAGCCCATCAAGATCGCGGCCAAGAAGGTCGTCAAGTTCAAGGCCGGCAAGGGCCTCGCCGACAGCGTGCGCTAGACGGGCACCCACAGGGCGAAATGGGAGGGGCCTTCGGGCCCCTCTTCTTTTTTTTCCGGATCCCGCGAAGGTGAAAAGTAAAAAGAACCCCTCCCCGACCTCCCTGATCTCCTTGTTCAGGTCTTTTGCTTCTTCCTCATCCCGTTTTTTTGCAGTGAATGCCCCGCCGCCGCGGGCGCTGCGGCTGCCCCCCCTCACTCCCGCGGATCGAGGACCACGAGGTCGGCGCCGCCCTCCACCCCCTCTCCCTCCCGGGCCCGGATCTCCCGGACCACGCCGTCGGCCAGGGCCTGCAGCTCGTTCTGCATCTTCATGGCCTCCACCACGATGACCCCCTGGCCCTTCCGGACCTCCTGGCCCACCTCCACCAGCACCTTCACGACCCGGCCGGGCATGGGAGCCTTCACCGACGACCCCCGTCCCAGGGCCCCCGAGGACTGGGCCCGCAGGACCAGGCCGATGGGGCTCAGCAGCTCCACCCGCCGGGCCCCGTCGTAGAGGTGGACGTTGTAGACGTCCGGTTCGGGGGAGTAGACGTTCACCTCCCAGGACTTCCCGTCCACCAGCAGGGAATAGAGACCCGGCAGAAGGAACTCGCTGTCCACCTCGTAGGGGACGCCGTCCACGGTGACCCGGTAGCCCCCTTCCCGGGGGACGACCTCCACGGGGATCTCCCTTTGGTCTCGGAGGATGACGTAGCGCACCGTTCCTCTCCTCAGCGCAGGGCCCGCCGCCAGGCGCTCGGGGAACCGGAAGCGCGGGGGCAGGCCTGACCGCGAACCGCCGACTCGTAGGCGGCGATGGCGGCGGCGATGTCCGCCACGGGGTGGGGTTCGGGGCGTCGGTATTCGCCGGGCCCCAGGAATCGCGGGATGAAGTCGGTGGAGAGGTTCCCCGCCAGGAACTCGGGGTGGTTGACGATCTGCAGGAGAAAGTGGCGGTTGGTCCGGATGCCCACGATCTGGAACTCCTGCAGGGCGCGCTTCATGACCGCCGCCGCCGACGGCCGGTCCTCCCCCCAGGCGACCACCTTGGCGATCATGGGATCGTAATGGATGCTCACTTCCCCCGAGCCGTAGACCGCCGAATCCACCCGAACGCCGGGCCCCTCCGGGAGCCGCACCGCCACGATGGGACCGGGACAGGGCAGGAAGCCGTTCTCCGGATCCTCGGCGTAGATCCGGCACTCCATGGCCCAGCCGCGGAGGCGAATGTCCTCCTGGCGCATCCGAAGGGTTTCCCCGGAGGCGATGCGGACCTGCTCCTTCACCAGGTCGAGGCCCGTCACCATCTCGGTCACCGGGTGCTCCACCTGGAGGCGGGTGTTCATCTCCATGAAGTAGAACTCCCCCTCGGGGCTGACCAGGAACTCCACCGTTCCGGCGTTGACGTACCCCACGGCCTTGGCCGCCCGGACGGCGATCTCGCCCATCCGGGCCCGCATCTCCGGGGTGACGAAGGGGGAGGGAGCCTCCTCCACGATCTTCTGGTGCCGCCGCTGGATGGAGCACTCGCGCTCTCCCAGCCAGAGGCAGTTTCCGTGGCCATCGGCGAGGATCTGCATTTCGATGTGCCTCGGGCGGAGGATGGCCTTCTCCAGGTAGACCGACCCGTCTCCGAAGGACTGGAGGGCCTCGGAGGAGGCGTTGCGGAAGGCCCCTTCCATCTCCTCCTCGCCCTGAACCAGCCGCATCCCCTTGCCGCCGCCTCCCGCCGCCGCCTTCAGCATCACGGGGTAGCCGATCCGGCGGGCTTCCCGCAGGGCGGAGCCGAGGTCTTGGAGGGGCTCCAGCGTGCCGGGAACCACGGGAACCCCGGCCCTGGCCATGATCTGGCGGGCGCGGGTCTTCTCCCCCATGGCCTCGATGGCGGCGGGGGGCGGACCGATGAAGACGAGGCCGGCCTCCCCGCACTTCCTGGCGAAATCGGCGTTCTCCGAGAGGAAGCCGTAGCCGGGGTGGACCGCGTCGGCCCCGGAGCGGCGGGCCGCCTCCAGGATCGCCTCTACGCGGAGGTAGCTCTGGCTCGAAGGGGCCGGCCCGATGGGGTAGGCCTCGTCCGCCAGCCGCACGTGCCTGGCCTTCCGGTCGGCCTCGGAGAAGACCGCCACCGAGGCGATCCCCATGTCCCTCAGCGCCCGGATGATGCGGACGGCGATCTCCCCTCGGTTGGCGATGAGCACCTTTCCTATCACCGCTCTCCCTCCAGGAAACGAAACTCCTCTCCCACCAGGCGCAGGCGGGTCTTCCGGCGCCACTGCTCATCGTCCCTCTCGGGAAAGTCCTTGCGGTAGTGGCCCCCGCGGCTCTCCGTCCGGTAGGCGGCGCAGGCGGCCATGGCGTCCCCCAGGAGGGCCATGTTGGCGGTCTCCAGGACCCGGCGGTGCAGGCACCCGTCCTTCAAGGTCCGGCGGAGCCCCTCCAGCTCGATGCGGGCCGCCCTCAGGCCCCGCGCCTCCCGGACGATGCCCACCCCCTCCCACATGACCGCCGCGATGCGCTTCCGGAGGGCGTTGACCACCTCGATGTCCCGGCACCCCGAGAGGTGGAGGGGAGGCACCGCCCTCGGCTCGGGTTCCGGCCCCGGCTGGGCCAGGGCCGCCGCCGCCGCCCGGGCGCCGAAGACCAGGCCCTCGAGGAGGGAGTTGCTGGCCAGGCGGTTGGCGCCGTGGACGCCCGTGCAGGCCACCTCCCCCGCGGCGTAGCACCCCGGAAGGCTCGTCCTCCCCTCCCGGTCCGTCTCGATGCCCCCCATCATGTAGTGGGCGGCGGGGTACACGGGGATGAGGCTTCGGGTAATGTCGAGGCCGTACTCCAGACAGGTGGCGTAGATGGTGGGAAACCGGGCCTTGACGAAGGCGGGATCCAGGTGGGTCAAGTCCAAGGTCACGGGCCGCCCGCGCTGGGCCTGGATCTCCGACACGATGGCCCGCGTCACCACGTCCCGTGGCGCCAGCTCCCCCATGGGGTGGTACCGGTGGGCGAACCGCTGGCCCTCGGCGTTGCGGAGGACCGCTCCCTCCCCCCGCATGCTCTCCGAGAGGAGGAACCGGGGCGCCCCCGGCAGGAAGAGGGCCGTGGGATGGAACTGGACGAACTCAAGGTTGGCCATGACGAGGCCGGCCCGGAGCGCCATGGCCATGCCGTCGCCGGTGGCCACGGCGGGGTTGGTGGACTGCTGGTAGAGCCTCCCGATGCCGCCGGTGGCGATGAGGACCGCCCGGGCCCTCACCGCTCGCGGGCGGTTGTCCGCCTCGTTAAGGAGCCACGCCCCGGCACAGCGGCCCTCCTCCTCGATCAGCGCGATCCCCGTGTGGTAAGGCAGCAGGGTGATCCGCTCCTCCCGCGCCGCCGCCACCGAGAGGACGCGCTCCAGCTCCTGCCCCGTGGCGTCTCCGTGGGCGTGGAGGATCCGGTTCCGGCTGTGGGCCGCCTCGCGGGTGTAGTCCAGCTCGCCGTCCCTGCGGTCGAAGTCGGCCCCCCAGGCGATGAGCTCTTCCACGCGCCGGCGCCCGTCCTCCACCAGGACCCGCACCGCCCCCTCGTCACAGAGTCCGTCCCCCGCCGCCAGCGTGTCGGCGAGGTGGCGCTCCCGGTCCTCGGGATCGGGAAGGGGGACGGCGATCCCCCCTTGGGCGTACTCGGTATTGGATTCCCGTGGGGCGTCCTTGGTGGCCACCAGGACCCGCCAGCCCGCCCGGGCCGCCTCCACCGCCCCCCGCAGGCCGGCGATGCCCGAGCCCAGGACCAGCAAGTCGCAGAGGAGGGGCGCGTCCTGGCTCAACGTGGCCGCTCCCCCGGTCCCCGTGGACGCCGCCCCCTCGTTCGCCCTGGCCCCATTTCCGCCTCCGGGGGCCATTGTACGCAGGCCACCGGCCCTCCGGCAACCGAGGCCCGTCGCTCCCCGGCCGAGAGCTCTGCGGAATCTCCATGGCCGCGTTCGCTTTCTTCGGGGGGAGAGCAAGAATGGTGCGCTCGGCGGGATTCGAACCTGCGCGGCCTAGAAGCCTCGGGGCCAGAGGCCCCTGCGTTTCAAGGCCGCCTACGGTTCCCGGGGTGGGTCTTGAAAAAAACGGCGCGAAGCCGAATTCACTTCGGCTGGAGCGCCGACTTCTCCAGGTGGGGGGATCCGCGAAGCGACCGAAGGGAGCGAAGCACAAAGGGGGGAGGGCCGGCCCGGCGCCGTCCTACGGAGGGCAACTGCCGGGCCGGACGAGGGCCGGCGGCCCTCCCCCCTTGCCTCCTGGTGCGCTCGGCGGGATTCGAACCCACGACCTTCGGCTCCGGAGGCCGACGCTCTATCCAACTGAGCTACGAGCGCACTGGGGTGAGCGACGGGGATCGAACCCGCGACAACCGGAGCCACAGTCCGGGGCTCTACCAGCTGAGCTACGCTCACCGCACGGGGCGGAAAACCGACCCGCCGGGATACCTTACACCGGTGGCCCCTTCGGGTCAAGGGCGCGGGCGGCGTGCCAAGGACCCGCGGGGGATGAGGAACCTCCAGCGCCGTCTCGCTCGCCTGGAGCCACCCCGCTCCCCCCGAACCTCTTTCGCCTCACCGGGCGGTCTTTTGCTCCGCGTGTTTCAGAGGAGCTTCTGGAGGTCCTCTCCGGTGAGCTCCAGTTCCGGTCCCTCCTCCGGTTCCGGTGCCGCCGGCGGACCCAGCCGCGCCATGTCCAAAAGGAGCAGGACCCAGAGGAACTTGAGGAAGGCGAACTGGGGAAGGGGGGCCGCCCGGAAGAGGGCCGGCAGGGGCCGGGGTACGGTGAGCGCGGCGGCGGCCTCCCGTTCTGCGGGACCCAGGTCGAAGGCGGCCTCCACCTCTTTCAGGGGAACGACGAGCCCAAAGGTGCGCTCCTGGGCCGCAAAGGCCTCCAGGGGCCGCACCGTGTGGTCCATGCGGAGCACCCCCTGGCGGATGAGCTCTGGGGTCCGGAGGTTCAGGGTGATCCCCTCCTCCCCCGGCCCTTCCCCCTCCCGGAAGGCGCACCGGGCTTCGGGAACGGGGAAGAGGGAGAAGACGATCTCCTTGACCTGTTCCTTGACGGCCCACACCAGCTGCTCCGGCGAGAGGAGCCCCCTTTCCACCAGGATGGTCCCGAAGCGTTTGCCGGGCGCCACGTCCCGGGAGGCCAGGAAGAAGTCGGGCACCGCCAGCACGCCCCGGCGGATGAGCATTTCCCCCAGCCGGTCGTTGCGGTCGTTGGAGGAGGCGAAGACGACGCGGCCCTCCTCCAGGAAGAGACGCTTGGAAAAGGCGCCGGCCGAGACCTCCAAAACCCCCGTGGAACGGGCCTTGAAGTGGCCGGAAAGCAAGAGGGGCAGCCCCCCCTCCTCGCACCGCTCTTCCACGGCATCCTCCTCGGATGGCACGGCGGGCCTAAGGAGAACCGCCCGGCCCGCTGGCCGCCCGGGAACCTCCGGCGGTATAGTATCGCCGAACAGGGAGGTGCGCCATGGAGAACTGCCTCTTCTGCCGGATCGCCGCGGGGGAGATTCCCAGCCGGAAGGTCTTCGAGGACGACCAGATCTTCGCCTTCGAAGACATCCACCCCCAGGCGCCGGTTCACATCCTGTTGATCCCCAAGAAGCACATCCCCACCCTCAACGACCTGACGGAGGAGGACCGGGTCCTCCTGGGGCACCTCCTGCTCGCCGCCTCCCGCATCGCCCGGGAGCGCGGGCTCGACTCCCGGGGCTTCCGGCTCAACGCCAACTGCCTGGAATCGGCCGGCCAGTCGGTCTTCCACGTCCATTTCCACCTCCTGGGGGGACGCCCCTTCGGCTGGCCGCCGGGGTGAAGGCTCCGGGACCCGGCGGGGTTTTCGGCCTTGTGGTATGCTGGGGATCGCTCCGCCGGGAGCGGCGGGGGTCGAATAGAAGGACCCCGCCCGCCGTTTTCGGTTCAGGACGGGGAGGACCATGGCTCCGGCGCTGAGGGTCGAGACCTTCGAGGTCGGCCCGCTGGAAAACAACACCTACCTCGTGGTGGACGACGCCTCCCGCGAGGCGGTCCTGGTGGACCCGTCCATGGGGAGCGAGTCGGTCGCCGCCCGCATCCGGGACCTCGGGGTCACGCTCTCGGCGGTGGTGAACACCCACGGCCACTTCGATCACGTTTATCATAACGCGCTGTTCGCGGAAGAGTTCGGAGCGCCCATCCTCCTCCACGAGGGGGATCTGGAGCTCCTGCGCAGCGTGGAAGCCCACGCGGCCCTCTTCGGTTTCCGGGTCCGGAAGGGCCCGGAGCCGTCGGCCTTCCTCCGTCCCGGCCAGACCCTGGCGGTGGGCTCGGGAACCCTTCGGGTGGTCCACACCCCCGGCCATTCGCCGGGCGGGGTGTGCCTCGTGGGGGAGGGCTTCGTTCTGGCGGGGGACACCCTCTTCGCCCAGTCCATCGGGCGGACGGACCTTCCGGGCGGGGACTTCGACACCCTGGTCCGTTCCATCCGGAGGGAGCTGTACACCCTTCCCGACGCCACCGAGGTCTTGCCGGGCCACGGGCCTTCCACGCTCATCGGCTACGAGAAGCGGCACAACCCCTTCGTGAAGGGGTTGGCCCCGACGGCGGACTGAGGGAGCGGACCCTCGGAGACGCCGGGGAGAACGACGGTGGAACAGGCCCCGATCCTTCCCCTCCAGCAGGGGATCGTGTACGGTCCGGTACGATCGAGGCGGCTCGGCCTCTCCCTGGGACTCAACGTCCTGCCCGACGAGGCCAAGGCCTGCTCCCTGAACTGTCGGTACTGCCAGTACTCGTGGACGGGCCTGCTCACGGCCTCGGGGGAGAAGGTGCAGGCCTTCCTGCCCTCCCGCGAGGCGGTGCGGGAGGCGGTGGAGGAGGCCCTCCGCGACCTCAGCCGCCGGGGAACCCCCCCCGACGTCCTCACCTTCTCCGGCAACGGCGAGGCCACCCTCCACCCCGACTTCCCCCTTCTGGTGGAGGACGTTCGGGAACTCCGGGACCGCCTCGCCCCGGCCTGCCGGACGGCCATCCTTTCCAACGCCACCACCGTGGACCGGGAGGAGATCCGGAGGGCCCTTCTCCGCCTGGACGACCCCATCCTCAAGCTCGACACCGGCCGGGAGGAGACCTTCCGGCGCCTCAACGCTCCCGCGCCGGGGGTCCGCTTCGAAGCCATCCTCGACGGCCTGCGGGCCCTCGGTTCCGCCTCCATCCTCCAGGCCCTCTTCGTCCGGGGAACGGTGGACAACGCCACCGACGGAGAGGTGGCGGCCTGGGCCGACGCCGTGGCGTCCATCCGGCCCCGACACGTGCAGATCTACACGCTGGACCGCGGCCCCGCCGACCGGGGCCTTCTCCCCGTGGACCCGGAGCGTCTCCGCGCCATCGCCCGCATCTTGGAAGCGCGGGCGGGGGTTCCGGGACGGGTCTACGGGTGACCGATCGAAAGGAGAGACGGCCATGACGGCCCATCTGATCTCCATCCTCCTCGCCGCCCTCGCCGGAGCGGGCCTGGGCTTTTTGACCGGCTGGCTTCTCTGCAACCGCCTCGGCGCCCGGTCCCTGGAGCGGGCCCAGAAGGAGAGCCAGCGCCTCTTGGAGGACGCGGCCCTCCAGTCGGAAAACATCCGGAAGCTGGCCCTGGCCAAGGCCCGGGAGCAGTTCGACGCCGAGCGCCAGGCGGCGGAGGAGGACTACCAGCGCCGGTACGAATCGGTGAAGAACATCGAGCGGGCCATGAACCGCCGGGACGCCAAGCTCCAGCAGGTGGAGCGGGAGCTGGACCGGCGGAGGGGCGAGCTCGACGAGGTGGAGAAGAAGCTGGAGGAGGGATTCCAGGCCCTCTCGGCCAAGGAGGACGCCCTGAAGGCCCGGGAGGTGGAGTTCGTGGAGCGCCTGGAACGGGTGGCGGGCCTTTCCGCCGAGGAGGCCAAGCGCCAGCTCCTCCAAGCCTTCAAGACCGAGGCGGAACACGAGGCGGCGACGCTCATCCGCCAGATCAAGGAGGACGCCCAGCGCACCGCCGAGGCCGAGGCCCAGAAGATCATCACCCTGGCCATCGAGCGGGTGGCGGCGGACCAGGTGGTGGAACGCACCACCAGCCAGTTCCGGCTTCCCGACGAGAGCATCAAGGGCCGCCTCATCGGCCACGAGGGGCGGAACATCAAGTTCTTCGAGGAGCAGACGGGGATGCAGCTCCTCATCAACAACGACGACCCCAACACCGTCGTCATTTCGGGCTTCAACCCCGTCTCCCGCGAGGTGGCCCGCCAGTCCCTGGAGCGGCTGATCCAGGCCGGCAAGATCCACCCCCGGAAGATCCAGGAGGTGGTCCAGAAGGTCCAAAAGAAGGTCCAGCGGGAGATCATCCAGGCCGGCGAGGAGGCCTTCCGGCGGCTGGGGCTGGAGCCGGGCCACCCGGAAATCGTCAAGCTTCTGGGCAAGCTCAAGTACCGCACCTCCTACGGGCAGAACGTCCTCAACCACTCCATCGAGGTGGCGGAGCTCTGCGGGACCATGGCCGCCGAGCTGAAGCTGGACGTGGACCTGGCCCGGCGGGCTGGACTCCTGCACGACATCGGGAAGGCCATCGACGTGGAGCGGGAGGGAACCCACCCCGAGCTGGGAGGCGAGGCGGCCCGCAAGTACGGGGAACACGAGGTGGTGGTCAACGCCATCGAGAGCCACCACGAGGACGTGGAGGTCATCCACCCCATCTCCATCCTGGTGGCGGTCTGCGACGCCATCTCCGGCTCCCGCCCCGGCGCCCGGAGGGCCTCCCTTACCGACTACATCCGCCGGATCGAGACGCTGGAGGGGATCGTCAACGCCTTCGAAGGGGTGGAGCAGTCCTACGCCCTCCAGGCGGGGCGGGAGGTGAGGGTCATCGTCAAGACCGACCAGGTGGGGGACGAACGGCTGCCCTTCCTCACCTCCGAAATGACGAAGAAGATCCAGGAGGAGATGGACTACCCCGGCCGCATCCGGGTCACGCTGATCCGGGAGATGAAGGCCGTGGAGTACGCGGGCTAGGGTGGCGGCCATGGAAACGGCGGCGAGAGCGGAGCGAGATACGGGCGAAGTCCCTCCCCTTCCCCGGGGAAGGGTGACGGACCGGGCCCTCCTTCCCATCGTGGAGAAGGTGGAATCGGGGGATCGCCTCTCTTTCGAAGACGGGGTGACCCTCTTCCGATCGCCGGACCTCCTGACGGTGGGGGCCCTGGCCAACCGCGTGCGGGAGGCCCGCAACGGCAACGTCGCCTACTTCAACGTCAACCGCCACATCAACCACACCAACGTCTGCATCACGGGGTGCACCTTCTGCGCCTTCGCCAAGAAGCCCGGCCAGGAAGGGGCGGGCCGCATGACCCTGGAGGAGATCCTGGAGAAGGCCCGGCCCCCGGAGGGCGAACGGTGGGAGGAGCTTCACATCGTCGGGGGACTGGACCCCCAGTTCTCCTTCGCCGACGTCCTGGCCATGCTGAGGGCCCTCAAGGCCCAGAACCCTTCGGTGCACCTCAAGGCCCTGACGCTGGTGGAGGTGGACTACTACGCCCGGCGGGAGAAGAAGGCGCCGGAGGAGATCCTCAGCGCCCTGCGGGAGGCAGGACTGGACTCCCTTCCCGGCGGGGGCGCCGAGATCCTCGGCGAAGAGCTGCGGAGGAAGATCTGCCCCAACAAGATCTCGGGGCGGCGCTGGCTCGAGCTGGCGCGGACGGCCCACCGCATGGGGATCCGCACCAACTGCACCATGCTCTACGGCCACGTGGAGACGGTGGAGGACCGGGTGGATCACATCCTGCGGCTCCGGGAGCTCCAGGACGAGACCGGGGGGTTCATGGCCTTCATCCCCCTCCAGTTCAACAAGGAGAACACCCCCTACGCCCACCTGCCCGACGTGACGGGGGTGGACAACCTGAAGACCCTGGCCGTCTCCCGCCTCCTCTTCGACAACGTGGACCACATCAAGGTCTACTGGATCATGGTGGGGCTCAAGATCGCCCAGGCGGCCCTCTGGTTCGGCGCCGACGACATGGACGGAACGGTGGTGGAGGAGCGGATCACCCACGACGCCGGGGCCACCACCCCCCGGGGCCTGGGCCTTTCGGAGCTCCTCCACCTCATCCGCCGCGCCGGCCGCATTCCCGTGGAACGGGACTCCCTCTACCGCCCGCGAAAGGTCTACGACCGGGCCTGACGGCCCCCCTTCCCCGCCCTCCTCGTCTTTCCTTTCCCTTCCCCGCTCCGGGCCGGCACAAAAGGGGCGGGGCCCGCGCCCCGCCCGTAAAGAGAAGGAGAGGGAGGAATGATCACCGTCGGCGGTGGCCCGTACCGGACCGGGGCGGTGGAGACGGCGTCTCCACCCCCGCGGAGGGGCGGCTCGGGATGTACCGGGGGGCCGGCTCCGCGGAGCGGCCCTCGGCTCGGCCGCGGGGCGCTTCGGAGGAGCGGCCCTGAGGGGCGCCGCCCCGGTCTTCCCGGGGAGAGACGGAAGGCGCCGGCTCCGGCGGGGCCGTCCGGCCCCAGGAGGAGCGCCCGGTGCGGCCCGTAGACCTCTCTTCGGAGGGCGGGACGCCGGGCTGGCTCCACCGCCCGCCCCGGGAGGAAGGTTCCTCGGCGGGGAGAACCGCCGGGGGGCTGACGGGGGTGCGGCTCCGCCCCACGGACGGGGTGGAAGCGGGAGGGAGGGGCTCCCGCTGGCGGGGCGCGCCCCCCTCTTCCCGTCCGGGGTCCGGCGGGCCCTGGGGCTCGATCCAGCCCGACCGGGGACCGGTACCGGGGGTGGAGGTGCCCCGGCCTTCCCGAGAACGAACCGTGTCGTCGGTCACGACGGTCCCCGTTCCGGCGGTTCCGCGGCGGGTGGGCCGGTTGCCGGAGACCCCGGGGGTCTCCGCCGGGCCGGTCCAGCGGTCCCGGCCGCCCGTGCCGGGCAGAAAATCCGACGAACGGCGGCGGGAGGGTGGCGCCGGAAGGGGGTCGAGGAGGCGGTCGCGGAGGTCCACCCGGCTGATCCGCCCGTCGGCCAGGTCCCGCACGCGGCCCGGCGGGAGGTTCACCGGAGAGACCACCGGTCCCGAAACCCGGGGGCCGCCGTTCACGAGGACCGCACCGCCGGCGCCCTGGGCCCGGGGGTAGATGGGTCTGGGCGGGGGCGGCGTGCGGTGGTGGACGATGACCCTGGGGATGTACGGATCGTAGACGTGGAGGATCGGCACGCTGTACCAGCCGCACGGTCCCCAGTAGGGCAGGCCGTCCCACCCCAGGGGACACCAGCCCAGCCAGCCGTCGTCTCCCCAGTACCAGGCCACCCAAGCGGGTGCGAAGACCGACAGGGGGATCCACCCCCAGCCGATGCCCGCCACGAAGGTCCAGCGGCCGTAGTGGAAGGGGACCCAACCCCAGGCCTCGTACGGGATCCACGTCATGCCCCAGGGGCCCCACCACCAGCGGCCGGCCATGTAGGGGCTCCACTCGGCCTCCAGGACCGAAGGCCGCCAGACGTAGCCGTATTCGGGGGTGTAGACCCAGGAACCGTAGGTGTCGAAATCGGGGGCGTAGCCGCGGAGGTTTTCGGGGAGGTAACGCTGCGAAACACCGCGGGTCCGGCGGGGGAGCTGGTCGTCGGCGAAATCCAACAACCCGCGGTAGGAGGCCGGTTCGGCGGCCACCGGCCGGATGGGGGGATACCCGTAGTCGGCGTAGGTCATCTCCCCCGGTCCGAGGGTCACCGCTCCGCCGGCGGTGGTCACCTGGCAGGCCCCCTCCAGGGCGGTGACGCGGCTCCGGTCCACCGTCTCCACCTCCACCAGGAACCGCCCCCCGCGGGCGGGGGAGACGGTGGCGGAGGGACTCTCGATGACGGTGGCCACCATGGCCGGGTCCCAGACCCGGAGGTCCAAAAGGACCGTTCCCTTCCACAGGCGGACCTTCAGGCGGGGCCCTCCGGAGGCCTCCTGGGGCAGGGTCGCCACGTCCAGCCGGGTGCTTCCGTCCATCCAGAGGGTGTTCCCGTCGGAGAGGAGAAGCCCCAGCCGCCCGCCGGGGTCGGTCCAGACGGTGTCGCCTTCGAAGATCGGAAGGTTCACGGTGAGGCTCTGGGCCTCCTCGCCGCCGGCCTGGCCCTGCACCCGCGCCCCGCCCTGGACCGCCCGCACCACGGCGTGGCGCTCGGCGGGGGCCTGGGACCCGGAAGAGAGGGACAGTCCCGCCAGAAGGGCCGTCGTTCCGAGGATCTGAAGCGTCTTCATGGCACGCCTCCCGCCGGGAGGCTTTGCAAAGAGGATGCCAGAGTCCCTTCCGCCGGAGGTCCCGCGTGGACCGGTGGTAGGCCTTCCCGAGCCCCGCCCCTTCCCCCGGTTGCGTCCGGAGGGCCGGACAGGTGTCCGAAACGAAACCGGCCTCCCCGGAGGGAGGCCGTAGATGATCGCGGACGGGAAGCGAAGGCTCAGGTACCCGGCCCCTGATCCCCCGCCGGGGCCTTCTCCTGGATCACCACGGGCGTTGCGTTGATCTGCTGCTGGAGGGAATCGATCTGGCCTCCCAGGTCGGCGATCTGGCGCTGGACGCCGTCGAGCCGTTTCTGCGTCGAGTCGATGGCCTTCTGGTAGGCCTCCTGATCGGCCTGTTGGACGCTGAAGTTGTACTGGTCCCGCAACGTGGAGAGCTGGCTCTGCAGGTCGGTCTGCTGCTGGTAGAGGAGGGTCCTCTGCTCGATGAGACCGCTGAGCTGGCTCCGCATGCCCGAGACGTCGGGCGTCGGCGAGGGGGGAAGGGAAACGCCCGACGGGGCCGCCGGGGCCGCCTCCGCACCCTCGGGGGGCGGGAGGAGCTCTCCCTCGTTGGCCAGCCGGGCCCGCTGGCGGATGAGCTCCAGTTGCTGCTGGTCAATGAAGACCTTGGGCGCCTTGGGGGCCTGGGGAGCCGGTTCCTCCAGTCCCTCCAGGACCAACCCCTTGACCGGCGCCTGGGCGACGGCGTTCACCCGCTCGCTCTTCTCAAAATCAATGCGGTCAGCGGGGAGGTAGAGGTAAAGGCCGTTCTTGGTGAAGTAGGCGATGCCGGCGTTGACGGTGGGCTTCTCGTCGGCCTTGATGATCTTGCCGTCCTTGAGCTGGATCGAGTAGGACGCGGACACGGCCAGGCCGGCGGCCGCCAGGAAGAATGCCAGGAGGAAGGTGCGCTTCATGGATCGACCCCCTTTCTTCACAGTCAAGTTTAAGTTTCTCCGGCCAAAAGGTCAACCCCTGGTCTGAGACCAGTTTGACACACAAGCCCCCCCTTGCTACGCTGGGGCCGTCTTCCGCCGGCGGGAGCTTCCCGCGGCAGGGAGCCCCAGCGGCGTCCCGGGAGGGTCCGTGTCCGAACTGACCAGGAAGGCCTGGAAGGCCTATTTCCGGGGCAACTACCTCCAGGCCGGAGACCTGTACAAAGCGGCGGGCGAGCTGGAAAAGGCTTCCCGCATGTACCTCAAGGGCGGCGACCTCCGGGCCGCGGCCGAGGTGGAGGAGGCCCTGGGCCGGGTCACCCAGGCGGTGGAGTACCTCCTGCGCGCCGGCGACCCCAACTCGGCGGCACTGGTGCTGGGCCGCCACGGCCACTACACCCGGGCCGCCCAGGTTTACGCCGAGGCCGGCAACAAGGTGCAGGCCGCCGCCATGGCCTTGAAGGGAAACAACCAGGCCCTGGCCTCCCAGCTTCTCGAGCAGGCGGGGCGGTACATGGAGGCGGGGCGCCTGGCCTTCCAGGCGGGGAACGTGGGCCGGGCCCTCCTGCTCTTCGAGAAGGTCCTCAAGCAGCTCCCCGACTCCGACTCCCTCACCCCCTCCGAGGCGCTCCAGCAACGGGAGCAGCTCATGGAGGTGGCGCGGTACTTTGAGGAGGGGGAGGCCTACGACCGGGCGGCGGAGATCCACGAACGCCTGAACAACCTCCTGGAGGCGGCCCAGTGCTACGAAGCGGCCAAGCAGTTCGAGAAGGCCGCCGAGTACTACCGCCGGTTGGGGGCTCTGGACCGCCTCGGCGCCCTCACCGAGAAGGGGGCCCGGGCCCCCCTGGCCGTCCAGGCCGAGGCCCTGGCCGCCCGGGGGGAGGCGGAGGAGGCCGCCCGCCTCTTCGCCGAGGCGGGGCTCAAGGACCGCGCCGCGGCCCTCTACGAGGAGTGCGGTCACCTGGCCGCCGCCGCCGAGCTCCGGCGGGAGCTGGGGGACTTCGAGATGGCCGGGAACCTCTTCTACCGCACCCAGGCCTTCCTCCCCGCGGCCCAGTGCTACGAGCAGGCCCACCTCTTCACCATGGCCGAGCAGTGCTACCTCAAGGCCGGGGACAACCCCCGGGCCGCCCGGATGGCCTTCGAGGCCGGCCACTGGGAGCGGGCCGTGGCGCTGGCCACCGAAGAGGAAGACCGGCGGGCCTTCCTGGCTCGGATCCAGGCCTTCCCCGACAACCCCCCGGAGCGGGTCCGGGTCTCCTTGCTGAAAGCCCGCCTCTTCCTGGACCTCGGGGAGCCTTCGGTGGCCGCCACCTGCCTGGAAGGGATCTCCCCCGGCTCCCTCGACGAGGAGGCCTGGTACCACTACCTCACCGGCCGGGTCCGGGAGGCGCTGGGGGACGCCCCGGCGGCGGAGGAGGCCTACAAGAAGGCGCTGGCCGTGAACGTCTCCTTCGAGGACGCCCAAAAGCGCCTGGAAGCGGTGAAGCAGTGGAGCGCCCGTCCGGCCCGCCAGCGGGACCGGTACGGCGAGACGGGTCCCGCCTGGGCCGATTCACTCGGCCCCTGGGTCCGGGCGGAGGACACCCTGCTCCGCACCCCGGTCCTCCTGCACCGCATCGCGGACCCCCGACTCCTCGCCCCGGTCGTCTTCGAGCCCGAACACCTGGAGCGGCTTCTCTCCCTCCGGCACACCAGCATCCTGGGGATCCGGGACGCCCTTCCCGGCCCCGCGGGCCTCGAGCTGGTGCACGAGGACTTCGGAGGCCGCCCCCTCACCGAGTGGGTGGCCGAGGGATACCGGCCCTCCGGCCACGCCGCCCTGGAGAAGCTCCGGCCCATCCTGGAAGCCCTGGCCGAGGCCCACCGGCGGGGCCTGCCCCACAACCGCCTCAAGGCCGAGAACGTCCTCATGGACCGGGAAGGACGGGTCCGCCTCCACGGCTTCGGCCTCTTCCCGCCCCAGCCCCGGCGAACCACCGCCGACACCGGCGCCCCTTCCGACGCCCCGGCGGAGTTCCACACCGACCCCTCCCCCGACCTCCGGGATACCGCCATCCTCGTAGCGGGCCTCCTCCGGGGGAACCTCGAGGCCCCTTTCCCCCCCGGCGAGCCCTTCCCTCCTCCCGATCTCAATCTTTCCCCGGCCGCCCGGGACCTCCTGGCCCGGCTGGCGGGGCGGGATCCCGACCACGCCTACGCCACCTTCGAGGAGGCCCTCAACGACCTGGCGGCCCAGGAGCTCCACCCGGGGGTTTTGGTGGCGGGGCGGTACGAGATCCTGGAAGAGCTGGGGCGGGGAGGAATGGGGCAGGTCTTCCGGGTCCGGGATCGGGAGCTGGGGGAGGAGGTGGCCCTCAAGACCCTCCGGCGCCGGCCGGAGATGACCGAGGAGGCCCGGGCCCGCTTTCTGAGGGAGATCAAGCTCAGCCGGCGGATCACCCACCCCAACGTGGTGCGGGTCTACGATTTCGGCGTCTGGCGGGACACCCTCTTCCTCACCATGGAGTACATCCCCGGCAAGACCCTGAGCCAGTGGGTGCGGGAGGGCAGCCACCTGAAGGCCAACCTCCGCCAGAAGGTGGAGATCCTCCGGGGAATCGCGGCCGGGCTCGCCGAGGCCCACAAGGCCGGCGTCATCCACCGGGACCTCAAGCCCCAGAACGTCATCCTGACCCCCTCGGGCATCCCCAAGATCCTGGACTTCGGCATCGCCCACGCCAATCTGGACGAGAGCGGCGAGCTGACCCAGGAGGGGCACTTCGTGGGCTCCCCCAAGTACGTCTCCCCCGAGCAGATCCAGGGCCTTCCCCTGGACCCCCGGTCGGACATCTACGCCCTGGGACTGTTGGCCTACTTCCTCCTCACCGGCCAGGACGCCTTCACCGGAGACAAGTCGGGGCTGATCCTCCTCAAGCAACTCCGGGAGATGCCGCCTCCCCCCTCCCGCTTCCTCCGCCTCCCCCCCACGCTGGACCGGCTCGTCATGGCCTGCCTCGCCAAGAAGCCCGAGGAGCGCCCCGCCAGCCTGGAAGAGGTCACCCGCCTCCTCAAGGAGATCGCATGAGCCGCACCTACGTGCTGGACACCAACGTCCTCCTCCACGATCCCCACAGCATCTTCCGCTTCCAGGAACACACGGTGGTGATCCCCGTCTGGGTCATCGAGGAGATCGACCGCTTCAAGCGGGACGTGACGGAGATCGGCCGGAGCGCCCGGGAGGTCTCCCGGACCCTTGACGACCTCCGCCGCCTCGGCCCCCTCTCCGAGGGGGTTCCCCTCCCCGACGGGGGGACCCTTCAGGTGGCCATCGAGAAGCTGGAGAAGAGCAACCTCCCCCCCACCATCCGGGAGGGGAGCGCCGACAACCTGATCCTCGGCGTGGCCCTGGCCCTGAAAAAGAAGGGCCTCGACGCGGTCCTCGTCACCAAGGACACCAACCTGCGGATCAAGGCCGACGCCTTCGGTCTGCCGGCGGAGGACTACGAGACGGGAAAGGTCCAGATTGACGAGCTCTACCCCGGCTGGCGCACCCTCACCCTTCCCCGGAAGGTCCTGGACGGGCTCTTCCAGAAGAAGCGCATCGCCGTGGAGGCGGACCTCTACCCCAACGAGATGGTCCTTTTGGTGGACGAGGAGAACCCCAGCCACACGGCGCTGGCCCGGCAGGACCCCCAGGACCGCTCCCTCCACCCCATTGACGAGGTCAAGCCCCTCTGGGGCATCACCCCCCGGAACCGGGAACAGCGCTTCGCCCTGGACCTTCTCCTGAACGACAACGTGCCCCTGGTGACCCTCGTGGGGAAGGCCGGGACCGGGAAGACCCTCCTGGCCCTGGCGGCGGGCCTCCACAAGGTGGCCGACCAGCAGGAGTACCAGCGCCTCCTGGTGACGCGGCCCATCTTCCCCATGGGCCGGGACATCGGGTACCTCCCCGGCGAGCTGGAGGAAAAGCTCAAGCCCTGGATGCAACCGATCTTTGACAACCTGGAGCTCCTGCTGAACCTCTCCTACAGCAACCGGGGCCACGACGCCTACCGGGAGCTGGTGGACCAGCGGGTCCTGCAGATCGAGGCGCTGACGTACATCCGGGGACGGTCCATCCCCAACCAGTTCCTGGTGGTGGACGAGGCCCAGAACCTGACCCCCCACGAGGTGAAGACCATCATCACGCGGGCGGGGGAGAACACCAAGATCGTCCTCACGGGCGACCCCTACCAGATCGACAACCCGTACATGGACTCCTCCTCCAACGGGCTCACCTACGTGGTGGAGCGTTTCAAGGCCCAGAAGGAAGCCGGACACATCACCCTGACCCGTGGCGAGCGGTCGCCGCTGGCGGAAACGGCCGCCAACGTGCTCTAGGGGGGACCGGCCCGGTCCCCCGCGGGGAGGAGGGCGAGATGAACCTCGAACGGAGGACCCCCGAAGCCGCCAGGGGTACGCCACGCCTCCCGGCGGCCGCCCTCCTTCTGCTCCTTTCCGTCGCCTCCCTCGCCGCCGGCCCCCTGGTGCGGGGCCTCAAGTGGCGCTTCGAGAACAACCGCGTGGTCGTCTCCTTCGGCGTGGCCGACGCGCTGGAGCGGGAGGACGTCCGCCAGGCCATCCTCTCCACCACGCCCGTCACCTTCACCTTCCAGGCGGAGATCGCCAAAGGACGGACCCTTTGGAAGGACCGGGTGGTGGCCTCCCGAAAGGTCCTCCACACGGTGCAGTACGACAACCTCACCCGGCAGTTCACCGTGACGACGGCGGAGGAGGGGGTTCCCACGGACCAGCGGGTGCTGGCCTCCTGGGAGGAGATGGCCGCCTACATGGGGGAGGTCCGGGACCTTCCCCTCGCCTCCGTGGCGGACCTCAAGCCCTCGGAAGGGGGGTACACCCTCCGGGTGAAGGTCCACGTCTACTCCGATTTCGTCCTCTGGATCATCCCCTCCAGCGTCGAGACCCCCTGGGTCTCCGTCAACCTGCCCACGCCATGAGGTACCGGCTCACCCCCCGCCAGTTCACCATTCTCGTGGCCCTGCTGGGCCTTCTTCTGGTGGGCTTCTACCTCTGGGTCCTCCTCCGGCGCCCCGACACCTCCGGCCTCGCGTCCTCGGCGGGACCGTTCCTCACCGGTCTGGCCCTGCTGAACCTCCTCCTCATGGCGGTCCTGCTCTTCGTCCTCTTCCGGGAGCTGGTCAAGGGGTACCTCTCCTGGCGGCGCCAGCGGGAGGGGGCGAGGTTCCGCACGCGCCTCCTCACGGCCTTCGTCCTGCTGGGGCTCGTCCCGTCGGTGCTTCTCTTCGTGAGCGGGATCCTGCTCATCCAGGCCACCGTGGACCGCTGGTTCCAGTCCCCCGTCCACGGGCTGACCACCGCCAGCCAGGAAGTGGTGGACCGGGCCCTGGACCTGGTCCGGGAAGGAAGCCTGCGGAAGGCCAAGGCCCTGGCCTACCAGCTCCGCCAGATCCCCGAGGGGCTTCGGCCCGCCTTGGCGGCCCAGAACTTCGCCGGGGGGGACCTGGACGCCTACGTCCTCGTCCTCCGGGACGGGACGGTGGCCGGCAAGGCCCCCGCCACGACCCCCGACCCCGACCCCTACAAGGTTTCCAAGGTCTTCTCCACCGAAGGGCTGGCCGGGTACATGGATTTGAGGCCCACCCCGGTGATCTGGAGCGGCGTCCGGGTGGACGAGGGCATGGGGATTCTGGTGGGAGTGCGGCTTCCCGAGGCCCTCTACGAAAGAGCCCGGTACATCTCCGAAAACCACCGGGCCTACCTCCAGCTCAGGACCCGCCAGCAGCTCCTCAGGACCACCATGATCTCCTCCTTCCTGGCCCTCACCCTGCTGGTGATCTTCGCCGCCGTGTGGATCGGCACCCACCTCTCCCGGGAGATCAGCGTTCCCCTTCAGCTCCTCCTGGAGGGGACCCAGGCCCTCTCCGCGGGGAACCTCTCTCACCGGATTTCCTACGAAGCCAAGGACGAGATCGGAATGGTGGTGGCCTCCTTCAACGAGATGGCCGCGGAGGTGGAGGCGGGCCGGGCGGAGCTGGAGCGCCGGAACCGGGCCCTCTACCAGGCCACCGAGGAGGCCGAGGGCCGGCGGCGGTACATCGAGGCCCTGCTGGAGACCCTGGACATCGGTGTGGTCTCCCTGGACATGCAGGGACAGGTCCGCACCCTGAACCCCAAGGCCCGCGAGATCCTGGGCCTCGATCCCCAGGAGCCGGCCCGCAACGCCCTCACCCGGCCCGAGTGGAGCCCCCTGCAGGCCCTGCTCACTCCCCTGCCGCAGCGGCCCGTCCAGAACCGGGAAGTGACCCTCTCCACCCGGCGGGGGCACCGGATCCTGGCCGTCACCGCCACCCCCCTGGAGGGACACGGCTCCCTGGGCGGCGGAACGCTGGTCATTCTGGAGGACATCACCGACCTCTCCCGGGCCCAGCGCATCGCCGCGTGGCAGGAGGCGGCCCAGCGTATGGCCCACGAGATCAAGAACCCCCTCACCCCCATCCGGCTCTCGGCCCAGCGGATGCGGAAGAAGGCCCAGGAGCGGGCGGCGGACCTGGTGGAGGCGGTCCTGGAGGGGGCCACGGCCATCGAACGGGAGGTCCAGGCCATGAGCACCATGGTGAGCGAGTTCTCCCGCTTCGCCCGCCTGCCGGAGGTCCGCCCGAAGCCGGCCTCCTTGCCGGCGCTCATCCAGAGCGTACTCGCTCCCTACCGGTCGGCGGCCCACTTCGAGCTGGAGATCCCCGCCGACTTCCCTCCGGTGCGCCTGGACGTGGAGCAGATGGGCCGTGTCCTCAAGAACCTCCTGGAGAACGCCATCCAGGCCATGGACGGTCCCGGGCGCATCACGCTGGGACTCCGGGAAGAAGAGGGAAAGGCGGTGCTGACCGTGCGGGACACGGGACCGGGCATCCCCCCCGAGGCGCGGAGCCGCCTCTTCACCCCGTACTTCTCCACCAAGCGCAAGGGGACGGGGCTGGGCCTGGCCATCGTGGCGCGGATCCTGGAGGAGCACGGAGGCACCATCCGGGTGGACGAGAGTTACACCGAAGGGGCCGGGTTCGTCGTGACCCTTCCCCTCTGAGGGCCCGTCCGGGAAACGGGGCGGGCGGAGGAACGCCATGGCCAAGGGACGCATCCTCATCGTGGACGACGAGGAAGGGATCCGCCGGACCCTGCGGCAGATCCTGGAGGACGAGGGGTACACCACCGAAGAGGCCGCCTCGGGGGAGGAGGCCCTGCAGAAGGTCCGGGAGCGCGACTTCGACGTCCTCCTCCTGGACGTCTGGCTGCCGGGGATGGACGGCCTGAAGACGCTGGAGGCGCTGGCCGGGCAGGGCTCGGACGCCGAAGTGCTCATGATTTCCGGCCACGGTACCGTGGAGACGGCGGTTCGGGCCCTCAAGCTGGGGGCCTTCGACTTCATCGAGAAGCCCCTCTCCATGGACCGGGTCCTGGTCACGGTGGCCAACGCCCTCAAGAAGCGGCGGCTGGAAGAGCGGAACATCCTCCTCATGGACGAGATCCGCCGGGAGGCCACCCTCATCGGGGAGAGCCGGGCCATCGAGGCCCTGAGGCAGGAGATCCGGAGGGCGGCCCCCACCTCCGGGAGGGTCCTCATCTTCGGGGAGAACGGCACGGGGAAGGAGCTGGTGGCCCGCCTCATCCACCTCCACAGCGACCGGAAGGACGAAGCCTTCGTGGACGTGAACTGCGCCGCCATCCCCACGGAGCTCATCGAGAGCGAGCTCTTCGGCCACCGGAAGGGGTCCTTCACCGGCGCCATCGAGCACAAGAAGGGCAAGTTCCTCTTGGCGGACGGGGGGACCCTCTTTTTGGACGAGGTGGGGGACATGAGCCTCGCCACCCAGGCGAAGGTGCTCCGGGTCCTGCAGGAGCAGGTCTTCGAACCGGTGGGCGGGACCGAGCCGGTGGAGGTGGACGTGCGGGTCATCGCCGCCACCAACAAGGACCTTCCGGCGGAGATCGCCAAGGGGACCTTTCGGGAGGACCTCTACTACCGGCTGGCGGTGATCCCCATCCACGTCCCCCCGCTGAGGGAGCGCGCCGAGGACATTCCCCTCCTCTGCGCCCACTTCCTGGAGCTCTTCTGCCGCCAGTACGGCAAACCCCCGAAGGTGCTGTCCCGGGACGCCATCCAGGCCCTGGCCCAGTACCCCTGGCCGGGAAACGTGCGGGAGCTCCGCAACCTCATGGAGCGGGTCACCATCATGGTATCCTCGCAGGAGGTCCGCGCCGCAGACCTGCCCCTCCCGGCGGGACGGCCCGTGCCCCGCGGAGCCGACCTCGTCTGGACGGGCCCGCTCCGGGAGGCCCGGGAAGCCTTCGAGCGGGAGTTCATCCGGCGGGCCCTGGTTCGCCACGGCGGGAACATCTCCAGGACCGCCGAGGAGCTGCAGATCGAACGCCGCCACCTCTACCGGCGCATGGCCAGCGTGGGGGTGCAGAAGGAGGACGGCCATGGTCATGATCAATAGGGCCACCCGCGAGATCACGCTGAAGATCGTCTACTACGGCCCGGGCCTCTGCGGAAAAACCACCAACCTCGAGCGCATCTTCGCCGCCGCCAACCCCGAGCGCCGGGGAAAGCTGCTCACCGTGGCCACCGAGACCGACCGCACCCTCTTCTTCGACTTCTTGCCCATGGAGCTGGGAACCATCCGCGGCATGCGCGTCCGGGTCCAGCTCTACACGGTTCCCGGCCAGGTCTTCTACGACGCCACCCGCCGCATCGTCCTCCGGGGGAGCGACGGCGTGGTCTTCGTCGCCGACTCCCAGGCGGTGATGATGGACGCCAACCTGGAGAGCGTGGAGAACCTCAAGCACAACCTCCGCCTCAACAACCTGGACCCGGAAACCATCCCCCTCGTCTTCCAGTACAACAAGCGCGACCTCCCCGGGCTGAGCTCCGTGGAGGAACTGGAGGAGAAGCTCAACTGGCGCCGGGTCCCCCACTTTCTCTCGGTGGCCACCACCGGCGAGGGGGTGGGCGAAACCCTCCGCAAGATCATCGAGGAGGTCATCCGGGACCTCCACCGCAAGGAGGAATCCCTCCGGACGGCCGTGGGCGCCTCCCGCTCCCCCGCGCCGGAGGCGGAAAGCCCTTCCCCGCGGGAGGCCACCCCCGTCCCTCCCCTCCCGGTGGAACCTCCACCCCCCGAGGAGCCCGCCCCGCCCGCGGAGCAAACCTTCCCCTCCGAACCCCCGGAGGAGGCCGCCCCGCCCGCGGAACGGACTTTCCACTCCGAACCTCCCGAGGAAGGCCCCCCCACCGGCCCCGAACCCTCCCGCGAGGAGGCCATCCCCGTGGCCGTGGTGCCGGAGGAGGAGATCTCCGGCGAGGACCTGGAGGTCCTGGACCTGGACGCCGTGGAGGAGGAGCCGGAGCCCCTGGAGCCGGCCTCCGCCCCGCCCCTGGGAACCCCCGAGGCCCGCGCGCTCGAGGCTCCGGAAGAGAGGCCGGCCACCGAGGCGCCTCCCGAAGAGGCTTCCTTGGCCGAGGAGACTTCCGCCCCGCCCCCGTCCCCATCGGAACTGGAGGAGATCCGGGCCGAACTCACCTCCCTGGCCCTGGGGCTCGCCTCTCTCACGCGTCGGGCCGACGCGCTGAGGGAACGCGTGGAACGGCTCCTCCGCCCGGAAGGGTGAGCACGGCCGTTCACAATCCTGCGGCCCCCCTTTCACCCGCAGAAGCGGAGGGTGAACGGCGGAAAACCTCGCCGGACAGGATTTTGGACAGCCGTGGTGAAAAGGGAACAGGAAAAAAACTCTTGATCTCCCGGATCTCGTTGTTCAAAGCTTGGGTCTTTCCCCGCGGGCACGCCGGGTGAAAAAGGAGCGGGGCGGGGTGGCCCCCTTGCCCGATTCTTCTCCCTCGCCTACAGTCTCCAGCGGGAGGCGGATATGTACACCGTCAAGATCGATTACGGCGAGTGCGAGGACAACCGGATGTGCCTGGAGGTCTGCCCCGAGGACGTCTTCGAGGTGGTCAACGGCGTCATCAAGGTGGTGCGGGAAGAGAGCTGCACCGGTTGCAACCTCTGCGTGGAAAACTGTCCGCAGGGGGCCATCACCGTGGACTGACGGCGCCGTTTCCGCGGCTTCCCCGCTCGCCGGGGAGGTAAGCCCCCCATGGCCACCGCGCTCGTCCTCTTCGCCCTGACCTACCTGCTCATCGCCGTCCGGCGTCTGAGGCTCCTCCACATCGGGCGGCCCGCCGGGGCCCTGGTGGGGGGGGTCGCCATGGTTCTCTTCGGCGTCCTTTCCCCCCGGGAAGCCTACGCCGCCGTGGACCTCGCCACCCTCGGCCTCCTCTTCGGCATGATGGTCATCACCGCCTACCTCGGCGAGGCGGGCTTCTTCAACATCCTGGCCCGCGCCGCCCTGGAGAGAACCGCCGACCCCCGGATCCTGCTGGCCGGGGTGGCCTGGGTGTCGGGACTGGCCTCGGCCCTTCTTGTGAACGACACCGTCTGCCTCATGATGACCCCGCTGGTGGCCCTCCTGGCCACCTCCCTCCGCCTCGATCCCCTCCCCTTCCTGCTGGCCCTGGCCACCTCCTCCAACATCGGCTCCGTGGCCACCCTCACCGGAAACCCCCAGAACATGATCATCGGCACGGCCTCCGGGATCCCGTACCGGCAGTACCTCTTGGTCATGGGCCCCATCGCCGTCCTGTGCCTGGCCCTGAACCACGCCCTGCTTTACGCCACCTTCAAGGACCGCCTGGGCCGGGGGGACGGGGCGGCCCCCGCCGAGGGCCCCCACCGCCTGAGGCGTCCCCTCCTCTGGAAGAGCCTCCTGACGCTGGGGCTGGTGGTGGGGGGCTGGCTGTGGGGAACGGACCTCTCCTTCACGGCGGTGGCGGGGGCGGCCTTCCTCATCCTCGCCGCCCGGTTCTCCCCCGCCCGGATCCTGGAAAGGCTGGACTGGTCCCTCCTCCTCTTCTTCGCCGGCCTCTTCGTGGTGATGGCGGGGGTCCGCGCCTCGGGGGCCTCCGGCGCCGTCCTCTCCCTCCTGCCCTTGGGATCGGGCCCCCTCCACGTGGCCGCCTTCACCCTGCTCTCGGTGGCGGGGAGCAACCTCTTCTCCAACGTCCCCTTCGTCCTGGCGGCGGCGGAGTGGGTCGGGCACCACCCCGACGCCCGCTTCTTCTGGCTGCTCCTGGCCCTCACCTCCACCTTCGCCGGAAACCTGACGCTGGTGGGTTCCATGGCCAACCTCATCGTGGCCGAGCTGGCCAAAGGGGTCCACCACCTGGGCTTCCGGGAGTACCTCCGCTTCGGCCTCGTCACCACCGCGGTGACCACCGCCGCCGGCGTCCTGCTTCTCTCTCTTCTCTTCGCCCTGGGCGCCCTGTAGAATCTCTCCCATGAAGCCGATCCTTGCGCGCGCCGAGCGGATCTTCGACCTTCTCGAGGAGCGCTGGTCCAGCCACCGCACCGCCCGGGCCGCCGGGACGGTCCTCATCGCCGTCTTTCTCGTGGCGCTCCTGGCCATCGAGGCGAACCGCCAGGGGTGGCTCTCGCCGTCCCTCTCCACGGCCTTGCCCACCAACCACTTCTACGCCGTGGACCTGGCCCTCACGCTCCTCCTCTTCTTCGAGGTCCTCTCCCTGGTCTTCACCCTCGCCCGGTCGGTCTCCTTCTCCGTGGGGAAGCAGTTCGAGATCCTTTCCCTGATCCTCGTCCGGCAGACCTTCAAGGAGTTCACCCGCTTTCCCGAACCGGTCACCTGGAACCACGTCCGCCCGGCCATCCTGGACATGGCGGCGGTGGCCTTCGGGGCTCTGCTGATCTTTGTCGTGCTGGGCTTCTACTACCGCCTCCAGCGGCACCTTCCCATCTCCTCCGACCCGGACGAGCGGTGGTCCTTCGCCGCGTCCAAGAAGCTCACGGCCCTGGCCCTCCTCTTCCTCTTCGCGGCGCTGGCCCTGCTGGACCTCCGCCGGGCGGCCCTGGGGCAGGACTCCTACCCCTTCTTCGAGACCTTCTACACGATCCTCATCTTCGCCGACGTCCTTCTGGTCCTCCTCTCCCTTCGCTACAGCAGCACCTACGCCATCGTCTTCCGGAACTCGGGTTTCGCCGTCAGCACGGTCTTCCTCCGCCTGGCCCTCACCTCCCCCCACCATATCAAGGCCCTGATGGGGCTCCTCGCGGCCCTCTTCGCCCTCTGCCTCACGCTGGCGTACAACCGATTCGCGCCGGACCTCGCCGCCGAGGAGGCGGACCTCCGGCGCCCCCGCGAGGGAACGGGCGGGGGGCCCGTCACGGGCGAGGACCGATCACCCGGTTGAGAAAGGACGCGATCTCCCCCGCCGCCAGGGCGGCGTGGGTCTGCAGGAGGTGGTGGCCCGCCGTGCCGGCCTTGACGTACCGGGCCCGGGGAAGGCGGGGAAGGAGGGCCTCCAGGAAGGCCGGCGGCGCCACCCGGTCCTGCTCCCCGTGGAGGTGGAGCTGGGGGAGGTCCTTCAGGGCCAGGAGGTCCTCGTCGGGCCGGTAGGCGAAGAGGGCGTGGCGCACCGTCCCCGAGAGGGCCTCGGGGGCCGTCCGTTCCGCGTCGTGGCGGAGGTGGGCCGGGAGAATGGCCGCGAAGTGGCGGACGAAGGTCCCGGAGGCCCGGACCAGGTCGTCGTCGGAGAGGGAGACGATCCCCTCGGTTGCCCGCCGATATTCGGCGGAGCCCTTCCGCAGCGTTTCGTGGATCTGCGCCGCCGAGACAAAGCGCGGATAGTTGAGGAAGACGAGGCCGTCCACCCGGTCCCGGAGCCGGCGGGCCACGAGGGCCGTGAGGACGAGGCAGCCCAGGGAATGGGCCCCCAGGACCAGCGGGCCCGTCGGGGCCTCGTGCCGGACCAGGTCCTCCAGGGCGTCCAGGTGGTCCTCCAGGGTGTAGGCGATTCCTGCGGGCCTCGCCGACTCGCCGTGGCCTAACAGGTCGGGGGCCACGAAGAAGGGCCCGTCCCGGAGGGCCCCGGCCAGCCCGGCGTAGTAGCCGGCGGAGGAGAGAACCCCGTGGAGGAAGACCGCCGTGCCGCGCCTTCCAGGGTAGAGGACCACGTGCAGGTCCCGGCGGTCGGGCTTCCTCGGCGGCGCGGTCATGAGCGATTCCTCACATCCATAAGCACAGGTTCTTATTTTATTCCTTCTGATTAAAAAGGCAAGAATGCGACCGAGTATTTACCCCAAGCGCTTCCCCGGGACAGGCGCCGGGCCTGGGGGGGAGGGACTCACCGCGGAGCCGCGGATGAAGGAGAAGCAAAAAACTGAACAAGGAGATCCGGGAGATCAAGAGTCTTTGGTTTTTTGCTGTTCACTTTTTACTTTTGACTTTTCACTTTTCACTTCTTTACTTTCCACCCCCACGGGCTCTTCGCCTGGGGGGCGAATGCGCCCAATCCCTTTGCGGGCAACAAAGTGGTATTCTCTTCCCTGCCCGCCGCTCCGGCGGGCGCACGGGAGAGGCCCCATGGGCGAGAGCGCAGACAGCAGCGGGAAGGGCGCGCCGGCGGGGAACCGGCCCCTCGATTTCATTCGGAGCCAGGTGGCCGAGGATCTCCGGGAGGGGCGCCATCGCACGGTGGTGACGCGCTTCCCCCCGGAACCCAACGGCTACCTCCACATCGGCCACGCCAAATCCATCTGCCTCAACTTCGGGCTGGCGGAGGAGTTCGGGGGGCGGTGCCACCTTCGCTTCGACGACACCAACCCCTGCAAGGAGGAGCAGGAGTTCGTGGACTCCATCCAGGAGGACGTCCGCTGGCTCGGTTTCGACTGGGGGCCGCACCGCTACTTCGCCTCCGATTACTTTGACACGCTCTACCAGTGGGCCCTCCACCTCATCCGCACGGGAAAGGCCTACGTCTGCGACCTGAGCCCCGACGAGCTTCGGGCCTACCGCGGCACCCTCACGGAACCGGGGCGGGAAAGCCCCTACCGGGACCGGTCGGTGGAGGAGAACCTGGACCTCTTCGAGCGGATGCGGGCGGGGGAGTTTCCCGACGGCGCAAGGACCCTCCGGGCCAAGATTGACATGGCCCACCCCAACCTGAACATGCGGGACCCGGTCCTCTACCGGATCCTGCGGGCCCACCACCACCGGACCGGCGACGCGTGGTGCATCTACCCGATGTACGACTTCGCCCACGGCCAGTCCGACGCCATCGAAGGGATCACCCACTCCATTTGCACGCTGGAATTCGAGGACCACCGCCCCCTCTACGAGTGGTTCCTCGAGAACCTCCCCGTTCCCCACCGCCCCCGCCAGATCGAGTTCGCCCGGCTGGAGCTGAACTACACCGTCCTCTCCAAGAGGAAGCTCACCGAGCTGGTGGCCCGGGGCTACGTCTCCGGCTGGGACGACCCCCGCATGCCCACTCTGGCGGGCCTCCGGCGGCGCGGGTACGCCCCCGAAGCCATCCGGGCCTTTTGCGACCGCATCGGCGTCTCCAAGAGCAACTCCGTGGTGGACGTGGCCCTCCTGGAGGAGTGCCTGAGGGACGTGCTCAACAAAACCTCCCTCCGGAGGCTGGCCGTTCTTCGGCCCCTGGAGGTGGTCTTGGAGAACTACCCCGAGGGGCAGGTGGAGGAGGTGGAACTGCTCAACAACCCCGAGGATCCGTCGGCGGGCACCCGGCGGGTCCCCTTCTCCCGCGTCCTCTACATCGAGCGGGAGGACTTTCTCGAAGAACCTCCCCGGAAGTTCTACCGCCTGGCTCCCGGCCGGGAGGTTCGCCTGCGGGGGGCCTACTTCGTCACGTGCACCCGCGTGGAGAAGAACGAGCGGGGAGAGGTGGTGCGCCTCTTCTGCACCTACGATCCCGCCACGCGAGGCGGCTCCAGCCCCGACGGCCGCTCCCCCAAGGCCACCCTCCACTGGGTTTCGGCGGCCCACGCCGTGGACGCCGAGGTCCGCCTCTACGACCGCCTCTTCCTCAAGCCCGACCCCGAAGACTTCCCCGAGGGGCAGGACTACAAGGCCAACCTCAACCCCGACTCCCTGATCGTCCTCTCCGGCTGCAAGGTGGAGCCGTCCCTGGGAGAGGTCCGCCCCCTGGAGCGCTTCCAGTTCGAGCGCCTGGGCTACTTCTGCGCCGACCGCGACAGCGCCCCCGGCCGCCCCGTCTTCAACCGGACCGTCACCCTCAAGGACGCCTGGGCCCGGATCCAGTCCCGCCAGAACCCCCGGCCCTGAGAGCCGGGCAACCGGAACTCCAAAACTCCCCGAAAGAGTGGCCTAGCCTTTGCGTGAAGACGAGATGCGGGGATGAGGAAGAAACCAAAGCCCTGAACAAGGAGATCCGGGAGATCAGGAATTCTTTGTTTTTTGCTGTTTACTTTTCACTTTTCACTCTAAACGCCGTTCCCGTTCCAGGCCGCGCTGGAGGCGGAGCAGGGTCCCCTCCTTGCCCATGGCTTCGAGGACGTCGAAGATGCCGGGGCTTTCCCCTCGCCCCAGGAGGAAGAGGCGGACGGGATGGATGAGGCTTCCGGCCTTGACGCCCTGGGCCGCGGCGTGGGACCGGATCCGCTCTTCGAGTTCCGGGGCCTTCCACCGCTCCTCGGACACCTCCGACAGGACCGGCAGCAGGGCGGCCACGGCGGGCAGGGCGGCGGGGTCCTTGAGGGCCCGGACCCGGGCCTTCTCGTCGTAGGGGAAGTCTTCCGTGAGAAACGGGGTGAGCCAGTCGGCCAGTTCCTGAAGGTCGTGGGCCCTGGTCTTCAGGACCTCCACCGCCTTTTCGGGAACGGCCGGCGGGGGGCTCCACCGCCGGGCGAGGAAGGGCTCGAGGAGGGCCGAGAGCTCGCAGGAGGGCGTTTCGGAGATGGCCCGGGCGTTGACGAAGCGGAGCTGTTCGCGGTCGAAAACCGAAGGGGACTTCTTGAGGGCGTCGAGGTCAAAGCGGTCGAGGATCTCCGTCACGCTGAGGAGGGGGCCCTCGCCGAGGTTGGCGCCCATCTGCGCCAGGTAGTTGAAGAGGGCCAGGGAGAGGATGCCTTCGTCGCGAAAGGCCGTGACGGACGTGACGCCGTGGCGCTTGCTGAGCTTCTTCCGGTCGGGCCCCAGAATGAGCGGAAGGTGCCCGAAGACGGGGAGGTTCAGGCCGAGCCCCCGGTAGAGGGCGATCTGCTTGGGGGTGTTGGAGATGTGGTCCTCGCCGCGGATGACGTGGGTGATGCCCATGGCGGCGTCGTCGGAGACCACCGAAAGGTGGTAGGTGGGGCTGCCGTCGGAGCGAAGGAGGACGAAATCCTCCACCTCCCCCGCCTCGAAGCGGATGGGGCCCTTGACGACGTCGGTCCACTCCAGGGGCTCGGCGGGGACGGCGCACCGAACCACGAAGGGCTCGCCGGCGGCGGCCCTGCGCTCGGCCTCGGCGGGGTCGAGGCCCCGGCACCGGCCGTCGTACTTCCACTCCTCGGGTTTTCCGGAGGCCTGGCGGCGGGCCTCCAGCTCCTCCTTGGAGCAGAAACACCGGTAGGCCCGGCCGGCCTCCAGCAGGCGCAGGGCGGATTGCCGGTAGAGCTCCTGCCGATCGGTCTGGAAGAAGGGGCCCTCGTCCCACTGGATGCCCAGCCAGGAAAGGCCTTCCAGGATGGCGCGGGTCATCTCGGGGGTGGACCGCGCCGCGTCGGTGTCCTCGATCCGGAGGATGAAGGTTCCCCCGTGCTTTCGGGCGTAGAGCCAGTTGATGAGGGCCGTTCGGGCGCCTCCCACGTGGAGGTAACCGGTGGGCGAAGGGGCGAAGCGAACGCGGACGGACATGGGACCTCCCGGCCGGACGGCCGAAGGCTCCGCCGGGGGCGGAGCCGCCTGGATTTTACCACGAAAGGCCCTACGGCCGTGCGGATCCTCTCCTACCCAAATTCCGCGATGGATGGGTCTTGCCTTCAAGTGGAGACGTGATGAGGAGACGAGAAAAAAGCAAAGTCCTGAACAAGGAGATCAGGGAGATCAAGAGGTTTGGTTTTTTTCTGTTCCCTTTTCACTTCTCACTGTTCCTTGCCCGCGAGCAGGCGGATGCGCGAGCGGGAGAAAAACGCGCGAAGGCGACTTCACGTCGCCTGGAGCGCAACCTCCAGCGGGGGGGTCAGCGAGCGACAGCGAGCGCCGAGGGGGGGCGGAGCCCCCCTTGGAGAAATTTGGCGGTGGGGGAGGGATTCGAACCTACGGGCCGTAGCGTGCTCGCGGGCGTCAGAGTCCGCCCGCTTGCGCGCGCAACGGCCCCTACGGTTCCCGGG
>Ga0209018_1000378_pt1 | contig 42247 bp, 31 predicted proteins | sample YNPBryBLVA2012_FD_185814 | JGI IMG/M metagenome (GOLD analysis project Ga0209018, IMG submission 185814) | Anoxygenic and chlorotrophic microbial mat microbial communities from Yellowstone National Park, USA - YNP Bryant BLVA 2012 (SPAdes)... ...
ACATACACCGCTCAGAAACTGGAAACAAAACTCGGAGCGGTTTTATGAAATCCTGTACTTAGTACCCTAGTACCATAAAACGTTGTAAAATTTGGAGGGTAAACTCTTGCCTGAGGGCGCTATGCCTATCCAACTGGAGCGACTCATCTCGATACCCACTTTCGACAATTCAGAGAAGAATCGGATTGGTCTTTTGCTCTACCAGTTTATCTGGAGTGGATTTTTGCTGACCATGTCAATGATCGTGGCCGGCGTTCTCATCCGCGTGGAGGTGCAAGCCGGCATGATTCTGATCGGCGGCTTTGCTCTGGTACACTTGCTGGCTTTGTACCTGCTCAGGCGCGGCCAAGTCAACTTTACCAGTATTTTCCTGCCTGCCGGGCTGTGGCTGATGGTAACCCTGCTAGTTTGGTGGACAGGAGGCCTGCACGGCCTGGGCTTCACGGCATACTTTGTCGTGATTTTCCTGACTCGCCTGCTGAACAAACGCTGGACGGGGTTCGTATTCGCGTTGGCCACGTTTGCCGCCAGCCTGTTCATCCTGTTAGCGGAGGTGGCCGGTCAACTGCCGCGCTCCATTCTCCCGCCTACACCGTTGGCCAACTGGATCGCTCAACTGGCCATTTTCGCCTGGTTTGGGGCATTGCTGTTCATTGCCAATCGCAGCCTGGATGAGGCACTGGCGCGCCTTCGACACAACGAACAGGCTTTATCTGAAGCTAACCGTGAGCAGATAGCCACGCGCCAGCAGTTGGAGCAGCACATGCATGCCCTGCAGCGCCGCGTGACCCAACTGCAAGTGGCCGCCGATGTCGCCCGCGACGCAGCCACCCTGCGGGAGATGGATGTCTTGCTTAACCGGGCAGCAGATATGATCCGCGAGCGATTCGGCTACTATCACGCCGGTATTTTCATGGTGGACGAACGCGGCCAATACGCGGTGCTCAAAGCCGCCACCGGCGAGGCTGGCAAGAAGATGATCGAAAGCGGCCACCAGCTCAAAGTCGGCGAGGTGGGCATCGTGGGCTACGTGGCCGGCACCGGCGAATCGCGCATTGCCCTGGATGTGGGCGCCGATGCCGTCTACTTCAAGAACCCCTTCCTGCCGGAGACGCGTTCTGAGATGGCGCTGCCGCTGCGCATTGGCAAGAAAACTATCGGCGTATTAGACGTGCAGAGCAAAGAAGCGGCTGCCTTCGACGAAGACGATGTCGCCAGCCTGCAAACCATGGCCGACCAGTTGGCCGTGGCAATCGAAAACGCCCGATTGTTCGAGGCCACCCAACGCCAGTTGGATGAATTGAGCATCTTGCACGCCGTGGCCATGGCCGGGGCCGAAAGCACCGATGAGGATACTCTCATCGAGCGCGCCACCCAGCTCATCGGCGATCGCCTCTACCCCGATCATTTTGGCATCCTCTTGCTGGATGAGGACGCCGGGGTGTTGCGTTTCCACCACTCCTACCGCGGCCTGAGCGACGAAGCCAAGAAATTGGCCCTGCCCATCGGTCGCGGCATCTCTGGGCAAGTTGTGGTGCATGGGCAACCCATGCGCGTCTCGGATGTCACCCGTGAGCAAGCTTATGTGGACGTTCATGCCGGGATGCGCTCCGAATTGTGTGTGCCGCTGAAGGTGGGCGACCGTATCATTGGCGTCATCAACGCCGAGAACGCTCAATCCAACTATTTCACTTACGCCGACGAACGCTTGCTCTCCACCTTTGCCAATCAACTGGCAACAGCCATCGAGAAGGCACGGCTGTTCGAGAATCAACGCCGCCGCGCGGCAGCGTTGGAAACACTGCGCCAGGCCAGTCTGCACCTGACTTCCAACCTGGAAATGAAAGCCGTATTGGACGCAATTCTCAGCCACGCCATCGAGTTGATTCACGCCACCACCGCGCATTTGTTCCTGTACAACAACGAAAGGCTTTGGTTCGGCACGGCATTATGGGCGCCGGGCTACGAGAAAGAAAAGCCCTTCGATCAGCCGCGCCCGCATGGGGTCACCTACACCGTAGCGCGCAGCGGCCAGCCCATGATCATCACCGATTGCCGCAACCACCCCATGTTCTACGACCGCCCCTGGGACGGGGCCGTCATCAGCCTGCCAATACGCAGCGGCGCACAGGTAATCGGCGTCATGAACCTGTCTTTCGAGAACGGGCCGCGCACCTTCGAAGCCGAAGAAATCCGCGTGTTGGAATTGCTAGCCGACCAGGCTGCCATTGCCCTGGTCAACGCCCGCCTGTACACCGAGTTGCAGGAACGCGCCGAGGAACTGACCCAAGCGCTCTCGCTGCGTGAAGAACTCGACCGCCTGAAGAACGAATTCATCCAAAACGTCTCACACGAACTGCGCACTCCCCTGGCTATCGTGCGCGGCTATATCGAACTCCTGGCGCAGGGCGAATTGGGCCAACTGACCAAGGAACAGAATGATACCGTTGACATCATCTATCGCCGCACCAACTTGCTCAGCAAACTCGTGGATGACCTGACCGCCATCCTGGAGGCCGAATCGCGTCAGGTCAAACACGAACCGGTCAATTTATCCGAGATTGCCCAAAGCGTGGTCGTTGACTTTGGCAGCGCCGCCAAGCAAGGCAATCTCAAACTTATCGCCGAGATAGCCAACGATCTTCCTCCTCTGATGGGCAATCCCAACCATCTGCATCGCCTTTTCGACAATCTGATCGGCAACGCCATCAAATTCACCCCCTCTGGCGGCACGGTGACCGTGCGGCTGTATGGCAACGGTCCAAACACCATCATCGAAGTCGCCGATACCGGCGTAGGCATCCCGTCCAACCAGCTCTCGCGCATCTTCGAACGCTTCTATCAGGTAGACGGGAGCACCACCCGCCGCTACGGCGGCACCGGCCTTGGCCTGGCGCTGGTAAAGGAGATCGTCAATTCCCACAACGGCGAAATCCACGTAGAAAGCGAGCTGGGGGTGGGCACCACCTTCCGCATCACCATCCCCCCCGGACAGTAACTCCCCCTCATGACCACCATCCATCTCGTCTCACACACCCACTGGGACCGCGAATGGTATCTGCCATTCCAGCAATTCCGTCTCAGGCTGATTGCGCTGATGGACGGATTGCTCGAATTGCTCAAGCAGGACCGGCGCTACAAGTATTTCATGCTCGATGGGCAGACGATTGTGCTGCGCGATTACTTGCAAATGCGCCCGCAAGCCGAGCGACGGCTGCGCGCCGCGGTGAAAAACGGGCGGCTGCTCATCGGGCCATGGTATATCCTGCCGGACATGTTCCTGGTCGGCCCCGAAGCGCACATCCGCAACCTGCTCGAAGGCGAGCGCCTTGCCCGCCAATTCGGCGGCAAGATGAAGGTGGGGTATATTCCTGACCCCTTTGGCCACCCCGCACAAGTCCCCCAAATTCTATGCGGTTTCGATATCGAAACCGCTTGCCTGTGGCGCGGCCTGGATGACCAGCCTTGTGAGTTATGGTGGGAAGCGCCCGACGGCTCGCGGGTGCTGTTGGCCTATCTGCGGGAGAGTTATTCTAACGGGGCCAGCTTGCCCACCTCGGACGGGGAACGCTTCCTGGCGGAATTGCAGCGCGCCCGCGATTTGCTCCTGCCCCACGCAGCCAGCGGGCACGTCCTGATCATGCAAGGCACCGACCACATGCTGCCGCCCGCTGACACCTCCGCCGCCATAGACTATGCCAGCAGCCGCCTTGAGCAAGATCGCCTCTTGCACTCTACCCTGCCCGCTTACATCGCCGCCATCCGCGACGAAATTGCCGCTCGCCAGCTCGACCTGCCTATCGTGTGCGGTGAATTGCGCTCGCCCAAACGCGCCCCTCTCCTGCCGGGTGTGCTTTCCACCCGCATGTGGATCAAACAACGCAATCAAGCCTGCGAGACGCTCTTGACGCAATGGGCTGAACTGTTCAGCACATGGGCGAGCCTGTTGCCGCCAGAAAACGAAGCCTCCACGCCCACCTTCCTCCACGAACCCGCACCGATCTTGCGCCAGGCGTGGCGCTTACTCATGGAATGCCACCCCCACGATTCGATCTGCGGTTGCTCGATTGACGCCGTGCATGACGAAATGCGGGCGCGCTTCGATCAGGTGGAACAAATCGGCGAGGAGATCACCCGCCAAAGCCTGGGGGCTATTTCTGCCTGTGTGAACACCCTGCCGCCAAGTTGGCAAAGCGGCGAGCCAGACGACAAACTGGCGCTGGTTGTCTTCAACCCCAGCGCCGCCACACGCACCGACTGGGTCAGCTTGGAAGCGCCAATCCCGCTGCAATGGAAAGATTTCGAAATCGTGGACGAAAACGGCCAGACGCTTGCCGCTCAGGCGCTAGGCGCTGACGGGCGCGAATTGCTCAACGCCACCATGCCCCGCCAGGCGCTGAGCAACCTGCTCAAGATGGCAGAGGGAGGGATGGTCGCAGGCATGGTCTGCCGCGACATACACTTCGAGGTCAACGGCAACACCCTGCGCATCGAAGCCATTTTGTCTGCTTCGGGCCAGCCCGACCTCGCCCGCTGGGAACAATGGCGCCAGACGCTGGAGCAATGGCTCGACAACCCCGCAATCACAACCGTTATCGTCCACGCACGTTCGACGCCGGCAACGACCCTGCTCTTTGTCGCGCCGGACATCCCCGCCTACGGCTATCGCACCTTTTGGCTGCGCCCAAGCGCCGCCCCAAAAGCCGCGGCTGCGCCCAAGCCGATAAATCGCCTGGCGCAGGTTCTACTACCGCTTGCCCGATGGTTGCCGCCAACAGCCCGCCGCCCCCAAGAAGAGAAAGCCAAACCGCCATTCATCATCGAAAACGACTTCCTGTGTGTGGAAGCCTCACCCCGCGACGGCACGCTGACCGTGACCGACAAACGCCACGGCGTGGTGTACCCCCGCTTACATCGCTTCGTGGATGGCGGCGATTGCGGCGACGAATACAATTACAGCCCCCCAACCCGTGATGCCCTGTTCACGCCTCGGCTGGAGAGGGTATGCATCGAACGGGGGGAAGCACAACAGACCCTGGAAATTCGGCTCAGATTGGTCGCACCGCTTGGGTTGAGCGCCAATCGGCAAGCGCGCAGCCCCGAGACGGTTGTCATCCCGATTGTCAGCCGCATCACCCTAAGGCCGGGGGTGGCGCGCGTGGACATCCACAGCGAAATTGACAACCGCGCCGGCGATCATCGTCTGCGGGTGCATTTTCCAGCGCCGTTTACGACCAGCAAGGCCGACTTCGATGGGCACTTCGAGGTGGTGCGCCGCCTGCTCGGACTGCCGGCTGCAGACGAGACATGGGTGGAACAGCCGCGCCCCGAAAAGCCGCAGCGTGCCTTCACGGCCATATCTGACGGCGTGTGCGGTTTGATGATTGCTAACCGCGGCTTGCCCGAAGTGGAAGCTCTGCTCAACGACGAGGGGAAGGCAGAGTTGGCGTTGACGCTATTGCGCTGCGTGGGCTGGCTATCCCGCGATGATTTCTCCACCCGACGAGGACATGCCGGCCCCATGCTGGCCACGCCGGGAGCGCAAATGCTCGGCAAACAGACTTTCGACTACGCCATCATCCCTTATGTCGGTGAGCTACCTGCCGAACAGGCTTATGCCTTTGCGGCTCCCCTGCGGGGAGTAAACGCCCCCCTGCATAGCGGCAGCCTGCCCAGCCGCGCCGCCATGCTCTCGCTCTATGTCCACCCGGTGTCGAATACCGGCAATACCATCAGGCCGCCCTTCGTCCTTTCCACGATCAAAACCGCCGAAGACGACAAAGGTTGGATCGTGCGCGGCTACAACCTTACCGACGGGCCCCTCTCCATCACGCTGAAGCCGTGGCGGCTTTTCAGACAAGCTGAGCGCGTCAACCTGGCCGAAAACCGACAAGGCAAATTGCGCCGTGCCGCCGATGGCAGCGTATTGTTCGTTGCTGGCAAACACGAGATTGTCACCCTAAGGTTCGAATGACGAGGCAAGCAACCGGCCGCAGATTTTTTCGTAGACAGTGCCAGAAATTCAACCAACGAATTACACCGTTCAAGGAGATGAGATTTATGGACGACCGTCCCGGTTGTTTATCCGGCTTGCTCAAATTGATCCTACTCGATTGGCTGTTCGACTGGTTGCAAGGGCGCTTCGGCTTTGGTAAAGGCGCCTCCTGTTCAGGGTGCGGCTGCGGCGTCATCTTGCTGATTCTTTTCATCGTTTTCGCCTGCTCGATTGTCTCTGGCACCAATTGGGGCAATTTTGGCTTCTGAAATTACGGCCATAGCGCCGTATACCGAGAAGCGCAGAGCCGCCTCTTCAAAAGCTCTGCGCTTTTCGCTTCCACCTCGGGCAACAAGGGCTTCGGGCTGCCAAAAGCGCTCGTCTGGCAATGACGTTTCGCTTGCCTGCAGCCACACCAGGCGATTTGTGGTATCATTCGCCTGGCGATTTTCAAATGTGGGTGACTCCATGCAATGGGGTTGCTGAGAGTCATTTTAGGCATCTAGGCAAAGTTATTACACAGCCCTTGGAGCAGCGAGATGGTGCGAATCATCACTGACACGACTTCCGTAATTTCCACCGACTTTGCTAGGCAACACGGCGTTCTGGTCATCCCGCAAGTGATCAATTTTGGCAACGAGTCGTTTCTGGAAGGCAAAGATATAGACATCGTTGCTTTCATGCACCGGCTATACCTCTCGCCGGAACTGCCCAAGACCGCTGCGCCGCCGCCTGAGCTTTTTATCCAAGAATTCGAATGGCTGGTGCCGCGGGGGGAAACAATCCTGTGCATTCACCCCTCCCTCGAAGTCAGCGGCACAGTGCGTTCAGCCCTAACCGCTAAAGCCGAGTTTCCCGATGCCGACATCCGCGTGATAGACACGCGTCTGATTGCCAGCCCGTTGGCCAGCATCGTGCAATGCGCCGTGGCATGGGCCGAGGCCGGCATGGACGCCGACACTATCGAGCGCAAAGTGCGAGAGATGGCGCAGCGCGGCCGTATTTATTTCCTCGTCGCCACCCTCGATTACCTGGCGCGTGGCGGACGCATCGGCGGGGCCGCCGCTCTGATGGGCAGTCTCTTGCAAATCAAGCCGATACTGACCTTCGAGGACGGGCGCGTCAATCAGTTCGAAAAGGTGCGCACACACAAACTGGCCATCAAGCGCTTGAAAGAGCTGGTCTTAGAGCAATATCCGCGCGGTCAAGACGGTTGCGGTTCGCCCGAAGGCTACCTCACGGTGATGCACGCCAGTGCGGGAGAACAGGGGAGCGAGCTGGCAGAGAGCTTGCGTCTCGCTCTGGGGTTGGCCGAAGTCCCCTTGCACGATATGCCCCCCGCCATTGTCACGCACGGCGGGCCGGGCATCCTGGCTGTGGGCTTCTTCGTCGAGTGATGCCGCTCTCGGACGGTGCGCTTTACCTCACATCTCCCTTTTCTAAGCACATCTTGTCGTTAGCGACTCAGCTAGAGCCTTGCGACGCGCCTATCATCCACACACAAAGAGCGCTCATCGAAAGGGAAAACCAATATGACGCTGTCATGGTGGCAACAAGCGGTCTTCTACCAAATCTATCCCCGCAGCTTTGCCGATGGCAACGGCGATGGCATCGGCGACTTGCGCGGCATGATTGCAAAGCTTGATTACCTGCGCGACTTGGGCATAGACGCCATCTGGCTTTCGCCGCATTTTCCTTCCCCCCTGCACGATTGCGGCTACGACATCAGCGACTACACCAGCGTCGCCCCAGAATACGGCAATCTCGACGATTTCCAGGAATTTCTGGACGGCGCTCACCAGCGCGGCCTGCGCGTCATCCTCGACCTGGTGCTCAATCACACTTCGGACCAGCACCCCTGGTTCATCGAATCCCGCTCCAGCCGCGACAATCCTAAACGCGACTGGTACATCTGGCGTGAACCAGCCGCCAATGGCGGGCCGCCTAACAATTGGAACTCCACCTTCGATGGCCCGGCCTGGGAGTTCGATCCAACCACCGGCCAATACTACTATCACTTCTTCTTCAAACAGCAGCCTGATCTCAATTGGCGTAATCCCGCCGTCCAGCAAGCTATGTTCAATGCTGCCCGTTTCTGGCTCGACCGCGGGGTAGATGGCTTCCGCCTGGACGCTATCGGCACGCTGCTCGAGCACCCCGATCTGCCCAATCATTCCGTTGGGCTTAGCCTGGGCGAACTGCGCCGCCGCATGTATGAAACGAGCAACGCCGAGGAACACGCCCAGCTCGCCAGGCTGTGGGAAGAGATGTTTCAGTACCAGGTTGCCCAACCTGGTCTGCACGAACTGCTGCAAGCCCTGCGCGCCGTCCTGGACGAATACGACGGCGAGCGCATCCTGGTTGGCGAAGACGATAACGTGGCCTATCACGGCAACGGCCACAACGAATTGCACATGGTCTTCAACTTTCCGCTCATGCGCACCGACCGTCTCACGCCGGCCTGGATTCGCGCCAACCAAAAGGAACGTCTGCAGGCCCTGGCGGCTATCTCGCCCGATTGCTGGCCGTGCAACACCCTGGGCAATCACGACAGCCCGCGTCTCTACAGCCGCTACGGCGATGGCCAGCACAACGATGCCCTGGCGCGCCTGCACCTGGCATTGATGCTCACCCTGTGCGGCACCCCCTTTCTCTACAACGGCGAAGAAATTGGCATGACCGACCTGCTCTTGAGCGACATCCAGCAGATGCGCGACCCCCTGGGGACGTGGTTGTATCGTTTCGATCGCGAAGAGCTTGGGCTTTCAGCCGAGGAGGCGCTCAGGCACGCCGCAAGGGCTACCCGCGACAAGGGGCGCACCCCGCTGCAATGGGACAATTGCCCCAATGGCGGTTTCTGCCCGCCAGGTGTCAGCCCCTGGTTGCCGGTAAATGCCAATTATGCCCAGGGCGTCAATGTCGCCGAACAGGACGGCGACCCATCTTCCCTGTTGAACTTCTACCGCCGCATGTTACATCTGCGCCGCCAGACGCCGGCCCTCATCGCCGGGAATTATCTGCCCTTGCACGAGGATGCCGCCGATTACCTGGCCTTCCTGCGCCGCACTCCCCAGCAGACCTGCCTGGTGGTCCTGAATTTCAACGACCGGGCACACACGCTGGCGTTCGATGTAGCGGGAGAGCTTCGACCGATTTTCTCTTCCGTCACGGCGCTCCTGCCAGACTGCGTCACACCCAACAACGTCACCATTCGACCCTACGAGGTTTACATTGCTGAAATACAGCGCCGATAAAGATTTGCGCTTCAACCTGGCGGTCAACATCATAGACGGTGGCTTCTTTGGCTTTGCTCTTGGCTTTGCGTCGTTCAGCACAGTCATCCCCCTCTTCGTGGCCAATTTAACCGATTCGGCGCTGCTCATCGGTCTCATTCCGGCCATCCACAATATGGGGTGGCAATTGCCGCAACTGCTCACTGCCGAGAAAGTCGCCCGGCAGGCACGGCTCAAGCCAATGGTTTTGTTCCTGACGGTACACGAACGCCTGCCCTTCCTGGCTCTGGCAGGGGTAGCCTGGTTAGCGCCCTTCAATCCGGGGCTGGCGCTGGCGCTGACTTTTATCATGCTCGTGTGGCAAGGGTTGGGCGGGGGGGTTACCGCCAATGCCTGGCAAAGCATGATCGCCAAGATCATCCCCAGCGAACTGCGCGGCACCTTTCTGGGAATGCAATCGGCGGCAGCCAATTTACTTGCCAGTCTCAGCGCGGTGGCGGCAGGCGTCATTCTGGAAAAGCTCTCGTCGCCGCTCGACTTCTCGACCTGTTTCCTGGCCGCCAGCGCTTGCATGGTGGCTTCATGGGGCGCTCTGGCTCTCACCCGCGAGCGCGCCAGCCCAATCCCCGCAGAGGCCTCCCCCGCTCTCTCGCCGCCACAAAGGGCCAAACGTCTAGGGGCGCAGATCATCACCGTTCTGCGCAGCGATGTCAATTTCCGCTGGTTTCTGACGGCGCGCATGACTACGCAAGTCGCTGCTACGGCGTTTGCTTTTTACATCGTCTATGCAGTCCAGCGTTACAACCTGAGCGAAAGCACAGCCGGCGTCATGACCAGCGTGTTGATGATTACGCAAATCGTCGCTAATCCGCTGTTAGGTTGGGTGGGCGACCGTTTCAATCATCGCAAAGTGATGGCTAGCGGGGCGCTCCTGGCCGCGCTGGGCGCTTTGCTGGCCTGGGCAGCGCCGGGGCCAGGGTGGTTCTATCTCGTCTTCATTCTCACCGGCATTGCCAATGTGACCATTTGGACGGTGGCCATGACGATCACCCTGTACTTTGGCAAGGAGAATGAGCGCCCCACTTATATCGGCATGGCGAATACGCTAATAGCCCCGGCCACCATCCTGGCCCCCGTCATCGGCGGTTGGCTTGCTGACCGCGCCGGTTACCCGGCGGTTTTCTTGATGTCCATCGTTGGCGGGCTGGTAACCGCTGCGGTGTTGTTGTTCAAATTGCAAGACCCTAACCCGCGTGAGGCCGAACATGCAGAGTGACGCTCCCCGCAAATGGTGGGTGCTGATGGCGATTGGGATTGGCACGTTCATGACGGCGCTGGATACCAGCGTGGTCAACACCATTCTGCCGCTCATCGGGGCTTCGTCGGGCAGTGCGGTAGCGTCGGTGGAGTGGGTGGTGACGATTTATCTCTTGCTGTTGAGCGGGCTGCTGCTCAGTTTTGGCCGCCTGGGGGACTTGCGAGGGCACAAGCCGGTCTACATTTTGGGGTTTGGCGTGTTCATGGTCAGTTCGGCGCTATGCGGGCTGGCGCCGAGCGTGCCGGTGCTGGTCGCTTGCCGCGCCTTGCAAGCGGTGGGCGGCGCCATGCTGGCGGCCAATTCGCCAGCCATTCTCACCAAGAGCTTCCCAACGAACCAACGCGGGCGCGCTCTGGGTTTGCAAGCAACCATGACCTACCTGGGGCTGACTGTCGGCCCGTCGTTGGGCGGGTGGCTGGCAGAGCAGTTTGGCTGGCGCGTGGTATTTTACATCAACGTGCCGGTAAGCCTGGCAGCCGTGATACTCAGCCTGAAATATGTTCCCGGCGATGCAGTAACCCAGCAGAGCGAGCATTTCGACTTTGCCGGGGCATCGGTTTTCCTGGGCGGCTTGAGTGCGTTGCTGTTGGGATTGAACCAGGGGCACCGTTGGGGATGGGCCTCACCGCAGGTGCTTGCTCTGTTGAGCGGGGCGCTGGCGCTGTTGGGTGTGTTCGTGCTGATCGAACGACGCGTCGCCCACCCTATGCTCGATCTCTCGCTCTTCGAACGGCCGCAGTTCAGCTTATCGGTGGTCAGCGCGGTGCTGAATTACATCTGTGTTTACAGTTGCATCTTCCTGTTGCCGTTCTACCTGATCGAAGGGCGCGGCTTCAGTCCGGGCGAGGCGGGTCTCTTGCTCACCGCACAACCCATCATCATGGCGCTGGTGGCGCCGCTAAGCGGCTCGATCTCCGACCGCATTGGGGCGCGCCTGCCGGGTGCCGTGGGCATGGGGGGGTTATCGGCGGGGATGTTCCTGCTGTCGCGTCTTGGCCCGCACTCGCCGCAGGGCGAAATCATCCTGGCGTTGGCCGTGGTGGGTTTGGGCACAGGCACATTCATTTCGCCCAACAACAGTGCGCTGATGGGAGCGGCGCCGCGCCACCGTCAGGGCATCGCCGCCGGCATACTGGCAACGGCGCGCAATTTTGGCATGGTGCTGGGTGTGGGGCTGGCCGGGGCAATCTTCACCACCGTGCTCAGCCACCCGCCCGATGTTGCGGCCATCCCGCCGCTGTTTCTGGCGACCCGCGCCAGCTTTTTGGTTACCGCGGGGCTAGCCGCAGGCGGGGTGATAACGACGTTGGTACGAGGTTGATATGGCTGGATTGATTCGCAGACCAAAAGTTGGCTTGGCGCTCGGCGGAGGCGGAGCGCGTGGGCTGGCGCATATTGGGGTTCTAAAAGTGCTGGAAGCGGCCCATATCCCCATTGATTGCCTGGCCGGCACGAGCATGGGAGGCATCCTGGCCGCAGCTTATGCCGCCGGGGTGTTGCCCAGCGAGATGGAGGCAGAGGCGCTCCGCGTGGCACAGCCCCATCAATTGATGCGGCTGCTGGACATCTTCCCCTTGCGGCGTGATCTGCTGGAAGGTAAAACGCTGCGTCAATTCCTGCACAAGCGACTGGGCGAACGCTCCTTCGCCCAACTGCAACGGCCTACCGCCCTGGTAGCCGTGGATTTCGTGCGCGGGGAAACCTGTTTTCTCAGCGAAGGCAAGGTGCTGGACGCCGTCATGGCTACCTGTGCCGTGCCGGGATTGTTCCCGCCTGTCGAAATAGACGGCCGCGTGCTGGTGGACGGGGGATTGCTGGACAATGTGCCAGCCGACGCTGCCCGCGCCCTGGGGGCCGAAGTGGTGATTGCCGTGGATGTCGCCCCGCCCTTCCCACGCCAGCTCTCACCAGACGACGATGCCTCCCGCTATGGGCTGCCGTTACCTTTCCCCCAACTGACAGGCGATCTGTATCAGGCCCTGCTTATCATGACTTCAGCCATTGTATCTACCAGGCTGCAAGAAGCGCAGCCCACCGTTGTCATTCGGCCAGAAATGCCAGACGAGATCGGCATCTTCCTGGGTTTTCCCCACGCCCGGCAGGCTATCCAGGCTGGCGAGGACGCCACCCGACAGTTGTTGAGCGATATTCGCGAAGCGGTCAAGCCATCTCTACGCCTCAACCTTCCATGGGCTAAACACCGCGCTTAAGCCAGGCAGTTACCCCCTGCCACCTGACGACTAGCGGCGAAGTCAGGAAGATTGTCACTGCTATCGCGACCCTGGATTTGGTAAGATTTCAGCCGCTATTGCTTCTTCTCACTCTTTTTCTCACTTTCTGAGGCTGTCTCATGTCTGAAGACCCCCGCATTCTTGAACTACGCGCTATGCGCGAAAAAGCCCGTCAGGGTGGCGGCGCTGAACGGATTGCCGCCCAGCACGCCAAAGGCAAACTGATGGCCCGCGAGCGCCTCGACCTGCTGCTCGACCCCGGCACTTTCAACGAACTGGAACCCTTCATCACGCACCAGGGTGAGGAGGGCGGCGAGATGGCCGAGGCCTACGGCGAAGGCGTCATCACCGGCTATGGGCAAATCGAAGGTCGCACCGTCTATGTGTACTCGCAGGATTTCACCGTCTACGGCGGCACGTTGAGCGAGATGCAGAGCCGCAAAATCTGTCGGGTGATGGACCTGGCCCTGCGCAACGGCACGCCCATCATCGGGCTGATCGACTCCGGGGGAGCGCGTATCCAGGAAGGTGTGCGCAGCCTGGGCGGCTATGCCGAAATTTTCCGCCGCAACGCCCAATATTCGGGCGTTATCCCCCAAATCAGCGTCATGCTCGGCCCTTGCGCCGGCGGGGCAGCCTATTCCCCGGCCCTCACCGACCTCATCATCATGGCCGAAAAACAATCTTTCATGTTTCTCACCGGCCCCGACGTGATCAAGGCCGTCACGGGCGAGATCATTGATGCCGAACACTTAGGCGGCGCCGAGGTGCACATGGCTGTCAGCGGCCTGGCGCATCTCTCAGCCCCCACCGAGGCCGATACCCTCAACCTGGTGCGGCATGTGCTCGGTTACCTGCCCTCCAACAACGTCGAAAACCCACCCTTCCGCCCGCCCAGCGACGACCCCCTGCGCATGGACGACGAGCTGAACAGCATCGTCCCGCTCGACCCCACCCAACCCTACAGTATGCACACCGTGTTGCAGCATGTGGTGGATCATGGCACTTTCCTCGAACTCCAGCCGCAGTGGGCGCGCAACGCCATCATTGGCCTGGCTCGGCTTGGCGGGCACGCGGTGGGCATTGTCGCCCAGGAGCCGAATGTCATGGCTGGCGTGATAGACATTGACGCATCCGATAAAATGGCGCGCTTCGTGCGCATGTGCGATTGCTTCAACTTGCCGTTGGTCACTTTCGTCGATTCGCCGGGTTATCTGCCGGGGGTGGATCAAGAACACCGCGGCGCCATCCGTCACGGCGCCAAACTGCTGTATGCCTTCTCGGAGGCCACCGTTCCCAAGATCACCGTCATCACCCGCAAAGCCTACGGCGGAGCTTATGTGGTGATGAGCAGCAAATACCTAGGCGCCGACGTGACCTACGCCTGGCCGAGCGCTGAGATTGCCGTGATGGGCGCCGAAGGGGCCGTCAACATTCTCTTCCGCAAGCAAATCTCCTCTGCCCCCGATGCCTCCCGCGAACGCGAGCGGCTGGTGCGCGAGTACCGCCAGAAATACAATAACCCCTACCACGCCGCCAAAGCCGGTTATGTAGACGACCTGATCGAACCGCGCGAAACCCGCGCCAAAATCATCGCCTCGCTGGCCGCGCTGCGCGACAAATACGCCCCGGCCCCGCCGCGCAAGCATGGCAACATTCCCATGTGAGGCTGCCATGAATCCTGTCATCCTGGCCTTGATTGTGACAGCAGTGGGCATGGGGCTGGTTTTCCTGTCCATCCTGCTTCTATGGGGGCTAATGTCGCTTCTGCTGCGCATAGCGCCCGAAAAACCTACCTCCTCAGAAGTCTCAGCGGAGAGCGGTGCAAACAACCTGGAGCTGGCCGAGAGCCAGTCGCCGCAGGCGCGCCGACGGCTGGCAGCCGCCATAGGCGTAGCCGTGGCGCTGGCGCGCCAGGTCAGCCACGAGCCGCGGGAATTCCCCTTGCCGCAAACGGCGTTGGTGAGCGCCTGGCAGGCCGTCATGCGTTCCGAAATGCTCAGAAAACGAGGTCCCCGATGAAATTGAAAGTTGTGATTGAGGATCGCACTTACCATGTCGAAGTGGGTGATTTGCGCACCCGCCCGGTGATTGCCGTGGTAGATGGCGAGACCTTCGAGGTGTGGCCAGAAACAGAGACGGTGTTGCCCGCCAGCCGGGCTGAGACGTCTCCCACGGCCCAGTCTGCTCCCGTAGCGGCTGCCGCGCAGCCGCCGGCGGTTGCCGAGAAACCCGCCGGCGGGCCTCCCCCCATCGGCGCAAGCGGGCCAGCGGCAGCCAGGCTCGTGCGTGCTCCCCTGCCGGGCGTCATCACCCGCCTCGCCGTTCAGCCAGGGGATGAGGTCGAAAGCGGCCAGGAATTGTGCGTCCTCGAGGCGATGAAAATGAACAACAGCATCCGCGCCTCGCAACCTGGTCGCATAGGTACAATCAAGGTTGCCATCGGCCAGCATGTCAAACACGGCGACGTTTTGGTCGAATACGCCGATTAGGAGTGTACGGATTGTTCCGTTTCACACGGGTTAGGTCAAGATTTTATGGAGTGGGTCAATATCTTCCGCGAACTGGCTGCCGGTTTTGGCAGTTTCACCTGGGGCAATGCCATAATGATCGGCGTGGGCGGCATTTTGATTGCCTTGGCAGTGGTCAAAGAATACGAACCGGTTTTGCTGCTGCCCATCGGTTTCGGTTGTATTTTGGCGAACCTGGGCATGTCCGCTTACCAACAAGACAGCTTCCTGAAGGTCATCTACGACGCTGGCATCAAGACCGAGCTGTTCCCCCTGTTGATTTTCATCGGGGTGGGAGCCATGATTGATTTCCGCCCTTTGCTGGCCATGCCCAAAATGGTGCTGCTGGGTGCTGCTGGGCAGTTTGGCATCTACGGCACGCTCATCCTGGCCACGCTGCTCGGCTTCCGGCTGAACGAGGCGGCCTCGATTGGCGTCATTGGCGCCATTGACGGCCCCACGGCCATCTTCGTCACCTCCAAGCTGGCCCCTGAACTGCTTGGCCCGATTGCCGTGGCGGCCTATTCATACATGAGCCTGGTGCCGATCATCCAACCCCCCATCATGCGTTTGTTGACCACCCGAGCCGAACGCCGTGTGCGCATGGAATATGCCCCCAAGGCGGTGTCGAAGACGGTGGTGATCGTTTTCCCGCTGGTGGTGACTGCGGCTATCAGCCTGATTGCTCCCAGCGCTGCGCCGTTGATCGCCGCGCTGATGTTGGGCAACCTGCTCAAAGAAGCTGGCGTGGTAGAACGGCTGAACAAGGCTGCCCAGAACGAGATCATCAATATCGCCACCTTGTTCCTGGGTCTGGCCATCGGAGCGACCATGACCGCCGAGAAATTTCTCTACGACCCGGCGAGCGGCTTCCAGTGGCGCACATTGATGATTTTGGGGTTGGGTCTGCTGGCCTTCGTGCTGGATACCGTGGCCGGCCTGTTGTTTGGCAAGTTCATGTGCTTCATCACCGGCGGCAAGATCAACCCGCTGATTGGGGCGTGTGGCATCAGCGCCTTTCCCATGGCCGGACGGCTCTCAGCCAAGATGGCGCAGGAAGAAGATTACGAGAATTTCATTCTGATGCACGCCATGGGTTCGAACACTGCCGGTCAGCTCGGCAGTGTGGTGGCCGGCGGCGTGCTCTTGGCGTTGATGAACGTGTTATTGCGCTAAGATCGCCAGGCGGGAGCGGTACGACTGACACGGCCTTTGGGCGTAGAGGTTCTGGTACAAAGTCCGAGCCTGGGCGCGGTCGTCTTCGGCAGCAGTCATTTGCCAACGTTCGAAATAGAGTTCGGCGCGTTCCTCCTCCTGGGCCGAAGCGAGTAATTTATCCAACGTTGGCAGGTCGTGCTGGATTTTTGCCATCAGCAAGCGGCTTCTGCGCGTGTATTGGTCATTTTTCAGGGTGGCGTTCAGGGCGTCGGCTTCCGCAAGGGAGCGCCGGGCTTCTTCCACAAGGCCTTGCTTCAGACTGTTATCGGCCAGCTCCAGGAGGGTCAAAACCAATTCATTCGTGAGGGTGTATTTCCGGGCGGTTTGGGCGGCAGCCTGAAGCCATCCGGCAGCTTCGGCGTAATTTTTTCGATGAGCATCCAGGATGCCCGAATTGAACAAGCCTTCCCAAATGTTGTAGACATCGCCTAGTTCCCGCGCCAGGATAAGTTTTTGGCGAAAACACTGGCTGGCTTCATCAAAGCGTCCCAATTCGGCCAGGACAATACCGCGATCGCCAATGGCGTAGCACATGCTCCGCTTGTCGCCAATTTGTTGCACGATTCGATACATCCGGCGGTTCGCCTGTTCGGCGGCAGCATAGTCATTTTGTAGGAGATACACGTCGGTAATGTAGAACCACAAATCGCTCATCAAGCGCAGGTCGTTTTGCGCTTCTGCCTGGCGCAGGTATGCTTCGAATTCGGCGATAAGCGGGGCGCCTTCATCCAGGAGATATTGGCGCAGGTGAAAGAGCGCCGCGGCGGCAGCAGACGCATCACCGCTCTCTTTAGCCACGGCCAGCATTTCGGTATGAATCTGGCGGGCGCGCTCGTTCTCGCCCCGCTTGTTGAAGGCGTGTCCCAGGTTTTTGAGCGCTTGTGCTTGCTCCGCGCGGCTGCCGATTTGTAGCGCCAGCCGTTGAGCTTGTTCCGCCAGAGCAATGGGGCACTCGACTTCACCACAGGCGAGCAACAAATAGGCCAAGGCGTTGGCAGCCTTGGCTTGCCAGAATGGCAACTCGAGCGCTTCGGCACGCGCTAACAGGCAGGCAAAGGTCTGTTTGGCAGCTTCCCAATCCCCCAAAATGTGCTCAGCCTTGCCTTTGTTCTCCAAAGCGCATAGTTCCGCCTCTGGCGGGAGGGTGTATTGCAGCAAGCGCTGGTACAAAGCGACGGCTTCCTGGTTTCGGTATGCATCCATCGCTGTCTGGGCGGCCAGGGTGAGGTAGGCAATAGCTTTCTGCGGCAGGCGCGCTTTCTCGTAATGCTCAGCCAGGTCAACGTAGTAGGGCTTCAAATCGGCCTGGAAGAGTTCCTCGATGGACTCGCCAGCCAGCTTGTGCAAAGCGCGCAATTGCTTCTTGAGCTGCATGCCATACACCGCGTCTCGAATCAGGGCGTGTTTGAAGATGTAGCGCATTTCGGAGAGCGGCTGCCAGATGCTTCGCTCCTCACCTGCGCTCAGAAAATGGCGCAGAGCCTCGGCGGGCGAAGCCTTTACCTTGCGCAGCATGGCAGAAAGGATGAGTGTGGCAAATTCCTGTCCTAACACCGAGGCAGTCTTGACGGTTTCCTTCAGCTCAGCGGTCAGGCGGTCTATGCGCGCCACCAGGATAGAGTTGATAGTGGCAGGGATCTCCAACTCGGCTTGGCCGCTGATCAGACGCGCATCGAGATTGTTTCGCTCATCGAGCAGGTGATTCTCGCTCAAGTACAGGCTGACTTGTTCGACAAAGAAGGGGTTACCTCCACTGCGGCGGTAGATGAAAGTCAGGGTCGGCAGGGGCACGGAGGCAGAGGGACAGCCGAGGGTGCAAGCCACCAACTGTCCTACTTCAGGCATAGACAGGGGCGCGAGGCTCAAGCGTTGGACAGGCGTTTCCGCATCCAGCGAGAGTTGAAACTGGCCGCCATCATCCAGATAGCGGCAGGCAACCAACAGCAGGAAGGGGCTGTCTTCCACGTTGCGGGTCAGGTAGCGGAAGAAATCCTGCGAATCGGGGTCTATCCAATGGGCATCATCCAGATACAGAATGAGCGGCTGCCAGGCGCTTTCGGCTTTGAAGAGGGCCTTGAGGGCATCGAGGCTGTTCTCGTAGCGCGCCTGAGCATCGAACTGGCCCAGCCAGCTTTCATCGCCCTCCAGTTGCAGCAAGGCAGCCAGAAATGGCCGCCCACGCTTCAGCTCACGCTTCAAGTCAGGGTGCCGCGTGCGCTGAAAGAGTTGGTCGAAGCGAAGCTCGAAGCGTTGTCTTTTCTCTGACAGGCTGACGGCGTCGTTTTGCCCGAAGTATTCGTTCAAGAAATAGATCAGCGGATTGAGACTTTTACGCAGCACCTCGTCACAGGGCAAGAAGAACCACTGAAATTGGGGCGTCTCCTGCTGGAACGTTTGCAAGAGATGAGTCTTGCCCAAACCCGCTTCTCCATCCACGTACACCACCCCCCCAAATTGCCCTTTGCGGAGAGGCTCCAGGCAGGCATGGAGCGAGCGCAGCTCGTTCTCACGTCCGATCAGCAGGGCTGAACAGCCTGGCGTCTTGACGGTGTGCGGCTGAGTTCCGGGTGCGTAAGCAGCGAGCAGGGCATAAGTGGGAATAGGGCCAGCGCGCCCCTTGTAGTTAAAATCGCCCAAATACGAAAAGTTGTAGCCTGGCGTGCGGGACAGGCCGGCGTCGCACAAAAGCTGCCCCCAGCTAGCGCGGGTCATGAAACGAGCCGCCTGGTTGACTACCTCGCCCAGGGCAGAAAAATTCTGTTGCAGGCTTGCGCCGTAGAAGCCGGCATAGACAACCCCTCTTGTCAACCCAGCTTTTAGCCTGGCCGGCGGGGGTGTCTGCCGCCAGAGTTCGGCGATGAATTGTAGGGCGCGCTCCTCCTTGTTCTCATACGCCACTGGCGCGCCAAAGAACAACACCAATTTACTGCCCTTATCGCCGAAATCCAGCAGGGGATGGCTGCCGCCGTAACGCCGCTGCAAGGTCAGTGCGGTATTCACGAAGGCGGCGAAATCCGGCATATCGTCGAACGCTAGGAAAACCGAGATCACCTCGCGGAATTCGCCTTCGGGGAAGTCGTATTCGCGCTCGCCGCTGAACAGGCGCATTTCGCTCTCAGAGAAGATGGGGGCTTCGATGTCCACATGGTCAATCTTTGCCCCGACGAAGCCGGGCAAGGGTGCGAAATTGCCCTGCGCCTGCCTGGATGGATATTCCAGCGCGGCGAGATGGTCAAAAAAGGCGCGCTCGGCCCAAATCTCACCCGCTTCGGCATAATGCTCAGCCTCGGCGCAAGCATTGATGGCTGCCCCGCGAAAGTAGAACAAGCGGGACGCTTCATCCCCCAGGATGCCCCATTCTGTCTCGCCAAATCCCAACCCTACCTTGGCAGAAAAAGAGAACTGATCCAGCAGAGAATCGTACACGCCGCGTTCTCTAAAGAACTGGCTGATCTCCTGGGCGGCGATCAACGCCCGTTGGGCGGCCCGTTGGGCGGCCTGATGATCCGCCTCCTGAGGCAGCTCTTCGGCAGGGAAAATTGCCGTAAAGGCATCTCCGGCATAGGTAGCAACAAAGCCGCCGCAGGCATAGATACTGCGGACGGTCGGCTCGAAAATATAAGCCAGAATCTCCAGGAGGGTCTCGATGCCCTCTTTGCCATACTGCATGAGGGTATCGGTCATGCGCGTAAAACCGGAAATATCCACGAACATGCTGGCAGCCAGCATTCGTCCGGCAAAGCGGCCCTGTCGGTATTGTCGTTGGATAAAAACAGGGACCAGATTTTTCATATCCAGGAACGGCAAGACCGCCATCCGGAATCAAGGATAGGGGGTTGGGACAGTGGGCGTCGAGGTGGGCAGCAGGAGGGTTATCGTGGGGGTAGGTGACTCCGGCGGGCCGGGGAAGGAGAGTGTGGCTGTCTCCGATGGGAACACGGCGGGCGTCTCGCTAGGCGGGGCTACGGGCGTCGGTGTGGGGACATTGGGGACGTACAACACCTCCCCCATCCGGATCAACGTGCGGCTGCCCAGGCAATTACCCGCCTGCAGTTCGGCCACAGAGATGCCGTAACGCAGGCTCAAGCCGAACAAAGTGTCATTGACGTTGACGGTATAAGGAATCCAGCCGCTTGGCCGCGAACAGACGGTGGGCGTGGGAGAAGGCGGCCAGGTTGGCGTCATGGTAGGCGGCGGCAAGGTATCGCTGGGAATGATCACTGCGGCAGGCGAAGCTGTGAGGGTGGGCGCTGGCTGTGTCAGAAGGGGGATGGCGATGACGGAGGTCGGTCGGGGAGTAGGCGGCTGGGGGAGAAAATAGGTTGGGGTGGCCGTGTACAAGCCCAGAGGGAGCGAGGTGGGCGGCGATGACAGGGCCTGGGAATTGCCCTGCCACCATAGAGCCAGCACAATCACCGCCAACATGAGCAAAGCCGCCGAGCTGTAGAAAATTACAGCGGCAACAGCAGATAGTTTGTCTCGGGCAACGGCTGAACGGGCTGCCGGTTTCGTTCTCGCCACCGGCGGGGATTGAGCAGCCGCGGGTTTGGCCGTTGGGCCTGCAGGAGCGGCCGCTGGCGGGAGCAAGGGATTGGGCTGCTTTTGCACAGACGAGCTGCCTTTTGGTGAGGCCACAGCAAGCCGCTCGCAAGCCTGACGATAAGCGGCGCAGCGCACATAATAAACCGTTAGGCAATGCAAAGCCTGTTCTTCCAGGGGAATAGGGCATGGCGGACGGCGTTGATGGCAGCAATTTCTCGGCGAGGGGTAAAGGGTATGCGTCTCGCGGTCGTCTGCCAACCCAACATAGGGGCAATAACGCGTCTCGTTCATAGAATCTGGTCGAGAGCTGGTGGTTCTCCCAGCCCATCGTCTCTCAAAGCGGTCAGTTCGGCCCGTAAAACATGCACGAAGTGCACGATCTCTTCACCAGGGTTAGGAAAATGTTCGAAACGTCTCAGAATGGCGTGCAGACAAGCCTGATAAAGGACAAGCGGAGCAGCGTTCACCATACGTTGTTCGAAGACCTGCGGGGCATGGCTCCACGCGGCGCGCCGTTCGGCCAGCAAAATCTCACTCTCCTGGGCGAGCATAGATGGCACGCTCTCCAGTGAACGGCACAGCAAGAGGGGCGCCGCGGATTGCAATGAGGCGCAGGTCTCCTCGCCAAAAGAGGCAATGGATAGCTCACCACCAAAGGTGAAAGCTTCCACCTTCTTGTCCAGGCGATCGCTCAAATCCACCTGCCCGGCGCAAGCCTGGTAATGCCGTTCGCCAACCCAGGGATGTGCCACCTTGAGGGAATCGAGGCCGCCTTGTGGGGCAGCCACGGTGAGGCGCAGGGCTTCAGGGTCGAAATGTAAGCCGGTCGGCTGCGCTCGGAAGGTGACATCCAGGCGGGAGTAACCCACCTCGCTAGGACGGCGCGAGGGGTAGAGGGTATAACCGAACGTTTCGGGGGAATGCGCGGTGGTATTCACACAGCCTTGGCAATCAACTCGACGGGGTGGAACGCCTCGCAATGGAGAGCATCTTCGATTTGCGAGCGGCACGAGATGCCGGGCGCTACTATCATTATACCCGTATCTTGTTCTTTAGCAACACGGAGGGCTGGCAAGAGAGTCAGTTCGCCGACTTTCATCGAAAGCTCGAAGTGCTCAGCTTCGTAACCAAAAGCGCCGGCCATACCGCAACAGCCATCGTCAATGGTTTCCACCTCGTAACCGGCCGAGCGCAGGGCGGCTGCCGTAGCCGCTACGCCCACAGGGTAACCGTCGGCAGCGGGGGGACGTGCCTTTTGGTAGCAATGCCCATGCAACAACACCTTGGCCGGCTTAGCGGCGGGCTGTCGTTGGCCTAGCAGGGCAGCCAGCCGCGCTTGGCCGTCTGCCCCTGGGCGGACGAGGAATTCGTCCACCATGAAAGCCCGTTCGGCCAGGGCAGCGCTGCGCGGATCGTGGGGTAAGAGGTCGAGCAGTTCATCTTTGAGGGTGTAAATCTCGGAGGGTTCGAGACCCACCACCGGCAGTTGGCTGTGCGGGTCGAGAGCGGAGATGGCCTGTAACAAGCGGGCGAGGTGCCGCCGGGCGGGTTCGAGGAAACCTTTGGAGATGAGCGTGCGCCCGGCGCCAAGGACGGGAACAAGGCGCACATCATATCCGCTCGAAAGCAAAACGAGAGCAGCTTGCTCGACACGCGGGAAGAAATAGCGGTTGAAAGTATCCGACAAGAGTAGTAGGCCAGGACGGCCGGGAGAGGATGAACGGGCGTGGAGGCGCAGGCGAGGGCTAAATTTGGGGAAGGGGCGTTGATGCGCCAACCCCAGCCAGCGTTCGGCGGCGCGGCGGAGAAGGGGATTGTCCATAGCGCGGTTGATCAGCGGGCCGAAGGGCGCGCCCAGAGGGGCAAGCACGTTGATATAGCCAAACAGGTAATCACGCCACCGGCGCGGGTGGGAACGGTAGTACTGGTTGAGGAATTCATACTTGAGCTTGGCCATATCCACCGCCGAGGGGCATTCCGATTTGCACCCTTTGCAAGCCAGGCACAAGTCGAGAGCTTCGAAGACAGCGGCTATCTTCTGACGGGCATCCAGCGCGGCAGGCTGTGAATTCATCAGCGCCCGCAGGAGGTTGGCGCGCCCGCGGGTGCTGTGCATCTCCTCCTGCAGGGCCTGAAAGGAGGGACACATCACGCCCTCGGCTTTGCGGCACACGCCCGCCCCATTGCACAGCTCGATAGCGCCCAAGACACTCTCCTGGCGGGAGAAATCCAGCGTCGGCTGCCAACCGGCGGGCAAGGTCTCTGCCCAATGGCGCAGGTTGGCGTCCATCGGCGGCGGGTCTACGATCTTGCCGGGGTTGAGCAGGCCATGTGGATCGGCTGCCGCTTTCAATTGGCGAAAGGCATCGGTGATCTGGCGTCCGTAAATGGTCTCGATGAATTCGCCGCGCGCCATGCCGTCGCCGTGTTCGCCGCTCAAGGTGCCGCCGAGACGATGCACCAGGGCAGCGGTTTGTTGAGCAATGGCACGCAAGTTAGCAACCCCTTGGGGCGTTTTCAGGTTGAGCAAGGGGCGCATGTGCAAGCAGCCGGCTGAGGCATGAGCGTAGTAGTCGCCATGGGTGCCGTGCGCCGCCAGAAGGCGGTCCATCTCGCGCACAAACTCACCCAGGCGTTCCACCGGCACGGCGGTATCCTCGATGAAACTGATCGGGCGCAAGTCGCCGGGACGGGACTGCAAGATGCCGAGACCCATCTTGCGCACATTCCAGACCTGCTTTTGGGCCGCGGGCGATTCGGCGATGATGACCGTTTCGCCCAAGGCCTGCGCCTGGGCTTTCAGGCGCGCCGGGTCCTCGCCCGAAAATTCGAGGATGAGCAAGGCCGCCGGGTCACCTGCCAGCCAGGACATTTGGCGGGCCACCGATGGAATGCCGCGCGCCAGGCGGATGAGGGTCTGCGGCAGGAGTTCAATTGAGGCGGGCTGCGTGGCCAGCAGAGCAGGAACGGCGTCACAGGCAGCCGCCACACTCTCGAAAGCCAACACACCCAGGATGGTATGGCGCGGCAGGCTCACCAGGCGCAAGGTAGCGCGGCGGATGACGGCCAACGTGCCTTCGGAGCCGGCCAGCAAAGGCGCCAAATTGAGGCTGTCAGCGGCCAGCGGGGGATAAGGGCGGTCGTCTTGTTGCGCCCACAGAGGCGGCTGGCCCGGTGACCAGGGCAAGAGGTAATGCAAGGCATAGCCCGAGGCATTGCGCCAGGTGCGCGGCCAGGCCTGACGGATGGCATCGCCCTGGTTTTGGCGAATTTCCAGAGCGGCGCGGTAGAGGGCATCGAGGCGGGTGTTCTCAGCAGCAGCGGTGCGTCGGCGTATCACCTCGAGCGGCAATGGCTCGAAGACCGCCAGCGAACCATCGGCCAGGAACACCTCAGCCGAGAGGATGTGGTCGGCAGTCATGCCGTAGGTGATGGAGTGCGCCCCAGAGGCATTGTTAGCAATGCAGCCGCCCAGGGTGGCGCGTTCGGCAGAGGCGGGATCGGGGCCGAATTGCAGGCCGTAAGGGGCGGCGGCGCGGTTTAGAGCATTCAGGATGACGCCCGGCTCGACGGTGGCCGTGCGCGCTTCGGCGTCGAGCGAGACGATGCGATTGAGATAACGGGCGCAATCCACGATGAGCGCCGCGCCGATGGCCTGCCCGGCAATGGAGGAACCGGCGCCGCGCGGCAGCAACGGCGTTTTGTGACGGGCAGCCAGTTCGACAACGGCAGCCAGTTCATCCACCGAGCGCGGGAAAGCCACACCCAGCGGTTCGATTTGATAAATGGATGCGTCGGTGGAATAAAGCAAGCGGGTGACCGGGTCAATGCGGATTTCGATGCCGGCTGATTGGAGAGCGTGGAGCAGGTCGGGAGAGAGCATCAGTAGAGTCCTTTCGTCAGAGATAGGGGCGATGAGGTCGAGCAGATTGTACACCCTCCTAGAGCAGTCTATCCAGCGTGCAGGCTGGCGATTTCGGAGGGGGTGAGGGGGCGCCATTGGCCTGGCAGGAGGTCGCCGAGGTGCAGAGGGCCAATGGCCACGCGCACCAGGCGTAAGGTGGGGAAGCCCACCGCGGCAGTCATGTGGCGGATCTGGCGTTTTTTGCCCTCCCGCAGAACAATGCGCAGCCAGCTTGTGGGGTGGTAGGGGCGCACAGGCGGCTGGCGGGGAGGCAAGTCCGGCGGAGGGATGATGGCAACTTCCGCCGGGCGGGTGCGTCTTCCCTGAATCAGCACCCCCTGACTCAGGCGTTCGGCTGCTTCGGCGGTGACACAGCCCTCTAGCTGGACGAGGTAGGTCTTGGGGTGCTCAAAGTTTGGGTCGGTCAGACGATGCGCTAAACGGCCATCATTGGTGAGCAACAACAGCCCTTCGCTGCGATAATCCAGCCGCCCCACGGGGTAAACGTCTGGAACAGGGATGAAATTGGCCAGCGTGAGCCGCCCGGCCGGGTCGGTGAAGCTGGTGAGGACGAGATAGGGTTTGTAGAAGAGGAGATAGTGTCGCATTTAGAATATTATGCCACAAGATGTGATTAACTTCAGTTGACGCTTTGCAGGGAAGCAGGTAGACTTGGAGAGATAGTTCGTCGCGCCAACCGGAAGCGTCAATTCATCCACAGAGAGTGTTCAGAAATTCTGCACACAGGAGAAGACTCAACTTATGACCGTGATCAGCCAACTTGCAAGGTCCATTGCGGCCTCGCCCACGCTTGCCCTCAACGAAGAAGCGCGCTTGTTGCGAGAGCGCGGCGAGGCAGTCATCAACTTGAGCATCGGCGAGCCGAAGAACAAAGCGCCCATTGCGGCCATTCTCAGCTCGGCGGCGCGTCTCAGCGGGGGGGAGGTGAAATATACTCCGCCCGATGGCCTGCCCTCTCTCAAAAAGGCCATCATCCGCTATACCGAGGAGAATTACGATCGCGTGGTTGCTCCTGAAAATGTCATCGTCTCGGCTGGGGCGAAGCAATCGCTCTACAATATCCTTTTCAGCATCCTCAACCCACAGGACGAGGTGATCGTGCTAGCACCGTATTGGGTGAGCTACCCCGAGATGATCAAAATGTGTTACGGCGTACCGGTGATCGTTCGGCCGGAGGATGGCACTTTTCACCCCCGCATGGCCGATATCGAACGGGCGGTCAGCTCCTATACCCGCGCCATCATCGTCAACAGCCCTAACAACCCCTCGGGAGAAGTCTTCTCGAACGAGTTCATTGCCGAGATCGTGGAATTCTGCGAGAAGAAACACATCTACCTGATCATGGATGACATTTATCACAAGCTGGTGTTCGATGGGCGCAAGTGGACGCCGGCCTATCAGTACACCAACAAGAGCATCGAAGAGTCCATGATCATCGTGGTCAACGGCGTGGCCAAGCTGTATGGCATGACGGGCTTCCGCATCGGTTGGGCGATTGCCAATCGCAAGCTGGTATCGGTGATGACCAACGTTCAGGCGCAGACGACCTCTTGCACGTCGGTGGTTTTGCAGGCGGCAGCCGAGGGGGCGCTGACCGGTATGCAGAGCATCGTGGAGAGTTTGCGGCTCACTTTCGAGAACAACCGCAATATCATCATGCAGGAATTACACGCTTTCAACGGCGTGCGCTGTATCAAGCCGGCCGGGACGTTCTACTGCCTGCCAGATTTCCGCGCCTACAGCAACGATTCGGTCCAACTGGCGCAGACGCTGTTGAAGAAAGCGCTGGTGGTAACGGTGCCCGGCAAGGAGTTTGGCATGGAAGGACATTTGCGCCTGAGCTATGCGGGCAGCGTCAAAGACATCACCACAGCCATCGAACGCATCAAGTGGGTTCTCGACCCTGCCTCGCCGAACGAAATTTATATCGGCGACCGCAAGATGGTGAGAGATTGGCTGTAAACAGGAGCGGAGTGGCGTATGAATAACCTTCTCGACATCAAAACCCCGGCGGAGGGAATTGCCGCGGCGGTCAAAAGCGACTATGGGCTGGATTACCTCGGCTTGAGCAACCTGCGCAAAGTGTACTGGAACCTGACGACAGAAGCTCTGTATGAGGAGATTGTCTTCCGCGGCGAGGGGCGCATCTCTCAGCAGGGGCCGATTATCGTAGATACCGGCAAGCACACTGCCCGCGCGGCAAACGACAAATTTGTGGTGCGCGAGCCAACCACCGAAAGCAATATCTGGTGGGGGCAATATAATCGCCCCTTTGCGCCAGACAAATTCGACGAGTTGTTTGCACGCCTGCAGGGTTTTCTGCAAGGGCGGGATTTGTTCGTGCAAGATTGCTATGGTGGGGCAGACCCTGCCTGCCGTCTGCCGGTGCGTATCATCACCGAGTATGCCTGGCACAGTTTATTTGCCCGCAACATGTTCGTCAAGCCGCAAACCCACGACGAGTACCGCCGTCACGTGCCAGAATTCACCGTGATTGCGGCGCCTTCGTTCAAAGCCTTTCCGCAGATTGATCAGACACCCACCGAAACGTTCATCGTGTTGAATTTCGAACAGAAGTTGTGCATCATTGGCAATACAGCCTACGGGGGCGAGATCAAGAAATCGGTGTTCACGTTGTTGAATTACTTGCTGCCGCTGGAAAATGTGATGACGATGCACTGCTCGGCCAATGTGGGCGCGGCTGGCGATGTGGCGCTGTTCTTCGGCCTGTCGGGGACGGGAAAAACCACCCTGTCTGCCGATCCCAATCGGGAGCTGATCGGCGACGACGAGCATGGCTGGAGCGATGACGGCATCTTCAACTTCGAGGACGGCTGCTACGCCAAGGTGATCAATCTGTCACCGACCGCCGAGCCGCAAATCTACGCCTGCACGCGGCGTTTTGGCACCATCCTGGAAAACGTCATCTATGACCCGGTGACGCGCATGATTGACCTGGATGACGACAGCCGCACGGAAAATACGCGCGCTTCCTACCCGCTCACTTTCATCGAAAACGCTATCGAGAGCAAGCGCGGCGGGCATCCCAAGAATATTATTTTCCTGACGTGCGACGCATCAGGTGTCATGCCGCCCATTGCCCGCCTGAGCACTGCGCAAGCGATGTATCACTTCATTTCCGGCTATACTTCCAAGATTGCCGGCACCGAAATTGGGCTGCGCGATGAGCCAGAAATCACCTTCAGCGCTTGTTTTGGCGGGCCTTTCATGGTGCATACGCCCGGCTTCTATGCCAACCTGCTGCGGCAGAAGATCGAGCGTTATGGCGTTTCCTGCTGGCTGGTAAACACCGGCTGGGTGGGCGGCCCGTATGGGGTGGGCAAGCGCATCAGCATCCGCCACACGCGCAACCTCTTGAACGCCGCCCTCTCTGGAGCGCTCGACGGGGTCGAATATTACACCGACCCGATTTTCGGCTTCCAGGTGCCAAAGACCTGCCCCGAGGTACCCGAGGACGTGCTCTATCCGGCGCGCGCCTGGCACAACCAGGATGACTATTGGAAGAAGTACCGCGCCCTGGCCTCGCGCTTCATTGACAACTTCATGAAATTCGAGGATCAGACCACAGAAGAAGTGAGGCAGGCGGGCCCACATTTGTCCCCCGCTTGAGTGCCCTAAAATCACCTGCCCCCTTGAAGAGAAGGGGGCAGGTTTGTTAGGGGGAGGAAATATCCAGCGGGGCCCCACTCAGCCCAGGCGCTTGCGCTGCCAGCGGCGGAGGCTTGCCCCAACGGCCAGGCCTGATACCAGCAGGAAAGCCAGCCCGGCCAGCTGCCACCCCCACGAAGGGGTTGCCGGGCGGGCGCCAAGCCAGGCCAGCGTGACGGCGTTGGGGTGCGCAGGGTCATAGAATTCATCCTCGATCTCACCAACCAGGTAATTTCCCCCAGCGTCCTTGGCAATGCCGTAATACTGGGGGTTGGCCGGCTGGACCGGGTAGATGCGAAAACGCATGTAGTAGATGCCATTGGGCAGACTGCCACTCGCCGCGTAGCTGAAGCTCAACACCTGGACGCCCTGGGTAACTGTCCAGTTGGCCGTTTCGTAGGCATCGTCAAAATCGCCGTCTTGACTCCAGTCGAACCAGGCGTAGAGATAGCATGGCGAGGCAGGACAGGTGACCGTGGCGCTGATATAGCCGCTGCCAGAACCCCAGCCGGGCAGGAAGAAGATGCCATCGTCGGTGGCTTCGAACTGGTAAGTGTTGCTCTGACTTCCATCAGTCTCAGGAGGGTCAGCATTCAGGCTGGGCAGACGGGTGCCGAGGTAAGTTGTGCCATTGACGTGAAATGCGCCGCCCTCGTTGAACACGTTGGCATACTTGTAAGTCGAGTACGGTAGATGGCCGAAATTGCCATTCATGTAGGAGGCAGTAGAGGCTGGCGAGTCATATTCGCTGCCCAAATAGCTGCCATGGGCTGTGGCCGTGTTGGGGTAATAGCCTGCCAGGGCCGTTACAGGCCCCACGACGCAGACAGCTATGTGGTTGTCGTCTGCATCTGCCACCGGCAGCGGATTCGGCCAGGAGCAGGCAGAGGTGTTGACGTTGGGGTCGGTGATGTAAATCCCGGTGAGAGGGACATCACCCGTGTTTTCGACGACGAAACGGTAATACACTGCACTACCAGGGACGATAATCAGCGATGTGTACCACGGTCCGCTGGGGCTGGTGCCGATCTGTTTGAGCAATTTCAGGGCAGGTGTCAGGTCCTTCACCAGCACACTGGCTGTAGCCGTGTTGCCAGTTCCGCCGTTGGTGGAGCTGATGGTTACATTATTCTCCTTCAACCCGGTGGTGATACCGGTGACGTTGAGCGAGAAAGTGCAGAATGCGCCCGCAGTCAGGGAGGCCCCGCTCAGGCTGATAGTGGACGAACCGGCCACCGCGGAGATGGTATAGCCAGTCATGCTTCCCGGCGGGTCGCAAGTCACAGAGGACAGGCCGTTGGGGGTGGCCACCACCAGTCCGGCGGGCAGGTTGTCGGTAAATTGTACGCCGGTCAATGTCACAGCCGGATTGGGGTTGCTGAGGGAGAAAGTGAGGCTGGTGGTGTTGCCGGTGATGAGGCTGCTTGCGCCGAAGACCTTGCCAATTACCGGCGGCGCAATCACCGTCAGGTCGGATTGTCCATAACCCACATTGGCCCCTCCGGTCGTGTTGGGGCCGGTTGATGTGGCACTGATTGGGTCGGTAACGTTGATGTGTGTGCCAGCAACATTCCCCTGCACATCCACCGAGAAACTGCATGTCGAGTTAGCTGCCAGTTGCAGGCCGGTCATGGTGATAGTGGTCGAGCCAGCGACAGCTGTGATGGTTGGGAGCGTCAACACAGAACCGCTCGAACAGGTGATGGCAGTGAGATTGTTGGGGGTGGCAACGACCAGGCCAGCCGGTAGATCGTCAGTGAAGGCGATTCCGCTGAGCGGGGAGGCGTTCGGGTTGGAGAAAGTGAAGGTCAGTGTGCTGGATGCGCCCTGGAGAATAGAGCTCGGGGCAAAAGATTTGGACAGCGTTGGCGGAACGGGGCGCGGACAGCCGGTGAAAGTGATATTGTCCAGCCTGACATATGCGCCCGCATCTTTCCCGCCGCGGAAAGTGATCTGGAAAGTCGTGGTGCTGGAACCGGTGGTGGGCGCATTATAGTTGGCAACAGATGTCCAACTGCCCTTGGCCGCTATCTGCTCGCCGCTGGAACTCCATGCGCCGCTGTCGGGCCGCGTGAAGATCGTATAACGGTTGTCACCAGGGTTGGCCCAGTTGCCATTGCCTTCGAGATCGTAGTCGAAGGAAATTCCCACCTGGCCGTAGTTACTGGTGTCGAGGACAAAACGGAAATAGGGAACTGTGTTCTCGGTGATCGGTAAGGCTACGTTTTGCCAGTCGCCGCTGATCTGCCATGAATTGGCGGGGTTGCCCGCAGAGGGGATTGATGGCGTGCCGCCCGCGCTGCTAGCCGTGACGGTGGAGACATCAGCCGCTTTGGTCGTGTAAGGAGGTGGAGGCCCACCACTGCCCTGCCCCGAAGTCGGCATCGTCCAGGTCGCCAGGGTCACCCGGTCGCCCACAGGGCAGGAGGCTGGCGGGGCAGGCTTAGAGGAGACAATCAGCGTATCTTCGGCGTAACTGCCTGTGTCGTCACCATCAATATACAAATGTCCCGAGACGTTGTTGTAAGTCCCGTCTATCGAAGCGGTTACGCTCAGGCTGATGGTGCAATCGCTCAGACCAGACACGGTGATATTGCTGAAAGACAGGCTGGTTTGACCATTCGTCAGGGAAGTCGGAGATGGCGAACTGCCGCAGCCATTATAGGTAACCGACGTACCAGAAACAGCCACGCCCGTGGGCAAATCATCTGTGAAGCTGACGTTGCTAATGGCCTGCGGCCCCGGGTTGGTGATAGTAAACTGAAGGGTAGAAACATCGCCAGGGTTGATGGTGCTCGGTAAAAAGGATTTGGCCAGCGTGGCATTAACGACGTTGGCATAACGCACAGAGACCCCGAAATCGGCGTTGTAGTGAAAGCTGGAACCGGAAAAGTCATAAATCAGGGTACTGAGCGGTTCGGGGTTGACGAGGGGCGAACTTGGCACAGCAATAATCTTGACTTTGTAGGTAATCGTCACATTGCCCCCGGCCTTACCGGAATCCAGGCAAGCGCGGTAGTTGGGGCTGAGAGGGTTGTTTTCCCACAGACAACCGTCGCCGTACAACCTCGTGTCGGGGTTGTCAACCCGCGGCGAGCTGTCTGCCGAATACGTTGAGGTCACTGCTTGGATCTGGAAGATCGTATTGGGGAAGTTGATGAAGGTTTCGATTTGTTCATACCCATTCGTAGCCGTTCCGGCCACCAATTTGATCCAATAGGTGCTGCCCTTGACCAGAGTCATGCTGCCGCCATTGGGTATACTCGTGTAGGCAACGCCGTCTTGGCTGAGCTGAATATCGGTGACAGCATTGCGCGATTGAGAAATGAGGTGCTCCACGAACAATTCGCGCGGCGTAGGCGTACTGATGATACCCAGCCCATCGGCAGTGACCTCGATGTGGTAACGGCGGACCGTATCATAAGCATTGGCGTCTCGGGTCACCTCCACCTCGAAATAGAAATCCTCGCAGGTATCGGGATCGGTGGCAGGAATACTGGCAACCAAAAGGGTGGAATTGGTTCCCGGGCGGATATTGATATAAGAATTGGCCGAATCCCAGACAAAGCTGGCGCTCACATTGGTTGCGGCGCTATCCCCCGTATTGCAAACGCGTACGCCTATGGGGAAATGGTTAGGGCCGACATTGACATTGTTGCTGTCCAGGCCGATGATGTTCCAGGTAATCGGCGTTACGCTCAGGGATGCCGCAGCGCGGGCGACCAATCCCGTCGGGAATACCAACCCGCACAGGGTTAATATCGCTAAGAAGTTACGGAACAATAGCTGAGAATTCGAAATTTTTTCATGGCGTTCCTCCATTGACGCAGATATAAAAGCAAACTCTTTTTGTTAGTAGACTCGACGGTATGATTGAGCCGGATACAAAGCAGTTTCTCAATCAAATTGGGATGAAGACATCAAAGGTTTCCCCGCATTGTCAGGACTTTGCAAAATTTTATTCACACCACCCTCATATTACAACACAGCTTGCTGTCCAAATCACCCTTTTATGTCCTTTACAATCCTTGATTTCGTGCTAAACTCAAGGCATTCGAAGGAAAAAAGGCCATGAACCACGACATCGAGTTATTTACTATTACTAACTTTGCTCAATTTGTCTCGCATTGGGCGCATGACCTGCGCTCACCGTTCAACCATATTCTCGGTTTTACCAAGATCGTCCTGAACGGCCAGGACGGCCCACTGACCGACCTGCAAAAAGAAGACCTCAGCACTGCTTACCACAGCAGCTTGCGCGCCATGACGCTGGTCAACAACCTGATTGATATCGCCCGCATCATCGAGCAGCAAAAAGAGATCAACCTGGCCGATGTGCGGGTCGCTCAGATCGTCGAGCCGGCGCTGCACCAGTGGAAAAAAGCCAACCCGACGCGGGAACTTCAAATCGAGAATGCCATCGAAAGCAATGCAACGCTCGTCCGCGCCGACGAAGCGCAACTTCGTCAGGCCATCATCGCCCTGATAGCCTATCTGGCTGAGTTCGTAGAAGCTCCCGTAGCTCTCAGCCTGCGGGCCGAAAATGAACCCGATTGGTGCCTCATCACCCTGCAAACAAAAGGCAAGAAGGCCCACCACCCCTCAGCTTTCGACCTCGAAATGTACGGTTTCATCGGCCGCTCGCTTATCGAATTGCAGCACGGGAAAATCCGGCAATGGGGCGAGACCGATGATGGCGCTGTGCTTACAATCGCAATGCCCTTGGCCCAGGCGGACTAATCACCTCTCCCTTCCTAGCCGGCAGAAAAACAAGCGACGAAGAGCAGCTTTCTCTCTCCATCGCTTGTCTTTGGTCGAGTCATCCTTCCCCCAATGCTGGCAGCGCCCATGTCACAAAGCCCAGGCCAGCATGATGCCAAAAATGGCGACAACAACGCCCAGGTGCAGAAAGAGTTGACTCGAAACCAACCACCCCAAGCCAGGGAAGAATTGCAACAAGAGGTTGAGCAAAACCAACCCCACGCCGATAATGGGCAATAACCCCTTACGAGCAGCCAGTTTGTTCGAAAGCCAATCCAACAAGTTGTTCAGTTTCTCGTTCATAGCAGGCCTCCTCAGTCGTCAAAAGGCAGGGATTCAATCCATCATTTGACAAATGCATGATAACGCGCCAGCAACCGGTTGGGGATGCGCCCCTGGAGAAGTACGCCGCTGGCTGTATTTTCCACCCGCTCCACCTGCCCCTGTTCGTGAAACAACGCGATCAGATTGCCTTGTTGATAGGGCAGATACACCCGCACGGGGGTAAAAGCTTCGTACAATTGCTCAGCAATCTTTTGCAACAACTCGGGCAGGCCATCGCCCCTGAGCGCCGAAATCGCCACCGAGTTGGGATAATTCGCCAGGGCTTTTTGCGCCCCTTGCGGGTCGGGCAAACGGTCAATCTTGTTCAGGGCGGTCAAAACCGGGATGTGAGCGGCGTCAATATCCTGTAAGGTCTGATAAACCGCCAAGGCCTGCGCCTGAGCGTTTGGATGAGTGACATCCACGACATGCAGCAACAAATCAGCTTCGGCGATTTCCTCCAGGGTGGCCCGAAAGGCCTCCACCAACTGTGTTGGCAGTTTCTGGATAAAGCCAACGGTATCGGTGAAGAGAGCCAAATGGCCGCCGGGCAGCTCGACGCGCCGCGTGGTGGGGTCGAGGGTGGCAAACAACTGGTCAGCTACATAGACGTTAGCGGCAGTCAGGCAATTGAGCAGGGTGGATTTTCCGGCGTTGGTGTAGCCAACGAGGGCGACGACAGGGATATTGGAGCGCTTGCGATGCGAGCGGTGCTGCTGGCGGTCGGCGCGCAGTTTTTCGAGTTGGTCTCGCAGGCGCGCCATGCGTCGGCGGATCTCGCGGCGGTCTACCTCGAGCTGAGTCTCGCCGGGGCCACGCAAGCCCACCCCGCCGGCGCTTCCCGTCCGTCCACCGCCGCCGCCGGTTTGCCGTGCTAGGTGTGTCCAGGCACGCGTCAAGCGCGGTAAACGGTATTCGTACTGCGCCAACTCCACTTGCAGCGCCCCTTCGCTGGTAGCCGCATGTTGGGCGAAGATGTCCAGAATGAGGGCGGTGCGGTCGAGCACACGCAAGGCACCGCCAAATGCCTGTTCCAATTCGCGCAGATGGCGAGGCGATAACTCGTCATCGAACAAAATCACCTCGGCCTGGGCCGCCTCAGCCAGTATCTTGACTTCTTCGACCTTGCCAGGGCCGATGAAAGTCTGCACATGGGGCTTGTCCAGACGCTGCGTGACCTGCCCGACGACGACCAAGCCGGCCGTATCGGCCAAAAGAGTCAGTTCGTTGAGCGAATCTTCCAGCGTCAGCAGAACATTCTGGCCGCGCAGCTCCACCCCCACCAGAAAAGCACGCTCGCGCGCCGGGGCAGTGGGTTCAGCGAGTTTTTTTGCCATACAGTGATTTTTGTCGCTCTGCACCAAGCAACATTTGAAACAAGCGGGCAGATTTGTCGTCTGGCGGCTGGGTGAGGATAGGCAAGAGGATGTGGAAGGTCGAACCAGGGCATTTGGCTTCATCGTAGCCTTCGGATTCGACCCAAATGGCCCCGCCATGAGCTTCGATGATACCCTTGGTAATGGGCAAACCCAGGCCAGGCCCTCCGCCTTTGAATTTGGTCTTGCCGCTCGAATGCAAAGCCACATTGCCCAAGCGGCCAAATTTCTCAAAGATGCGGGGCTGATCCTCCGGATCAATGCCAATGCCTGTGTCGGCAATGGTGATTTCGATGAAGCCGGGCAGCAAACGCCCGTCAACGGTGATGGCACCGCCATCGGGTGTGTATTTGATCGAGTTCAAAAGCACATTGCGGAACGCCTGCCGCAAGCGCTCGCCGTCGCCAAAGGTCATTTCATTGCTGCCGGGGAAATCTCGTATCGTCAGGACCTGTCGTCGCGCCGCCACGGTCTCAGCCAACTCGCGTTGCAGCGCCGCCAGCAGGCGATTGAGCCAAACCGGTTGGAAGTTGAGCGACAGCAGATTGTTGTCAATCACCGAAACATCAATCATGTCATCTACGATGGCGCGCAGGCGGCGTGCGCCGGCGTCAATCCCCCGCAGATAGAGGTCTGTGGGCGGCTGCTGACTGTATTCTGGCGGCAGGATTTCACGCAGCATCGAGACATAGCCTTCGATAAGCGTCAGGGGTGTTTTCAGCTCGTGGGCAGCGATGGCAATGAAGTCAGACTTGCTGCGCTCCAACCGTTCCAGTTCCACGCGGGTCTTTTCCAGCTCGCCGGAGACATGCTGTACCTGCCATTGCGTCTCGCGCTGAGAAGCGAAGGCCAAAGCATGGGTGTAAATCGGCAGCATAGCCACCAGAGCTTCCCAGGCCTCAGCGGCAGTCAATTCGGCCTGCAGAATTTCCACTGTTGTCAGCAAGACCTTGTTGAGCAAAACCGCCAGGGTGGTATCACCCGTATCATCCAGATCAGTATGCGAGCGGGCTTCGCTCCATTCAACCAACAGCGGTTCGAGCTGACGCGGGTCATTCTGTTCAATGGCCTGCAATAGCAAATCGTAAAAACGGTTGATTTGCTGCAAGAATCTCAGCCGCACCCCCTGGGCGCCGGCCAGGCTTTGCGAGACTTGCGAAACCCATAGAGGGCGGACCTGGATGAAAGAAGTGATAGCTGACATTAGGTATAGTTTACGATAGGAGCAGTATTTTGCCAATAGAGCTTCAGTCACCAGTGAGCCAGGCCAAGAGCGTCTCGCCTACGGCATCCAGACTTTGGGCAGAAAGCTTGTCGAGCGTATCGGCCGTGGTATGCCAGTAAGGGTAATCGAAATCAATGATGTCCACCGCCGGTATGCCAGCCTGCAAGAAGGGGGTATGGTCGTCGAGCATGTTGTATTTGTATTGGGGGATGAATTGAGTGTACCCCAGGCTGGCGGCTGTCTGCCAAATAGCGGTGGACAACGCCGCGTTAGAATTGCGCTCCAGGTAGATGTTCAAATCCGCGTCGCCGATCATATCCACAATCACCACCGCATCGGGCCGCCCAACCAGCTTTTCCACGAAGCCTCGTGAACCGAGGATCCAATCCCAGCCGGGAATCTGGCCGTTGTCTTCAGCATCGAAGAAAACCAGCCAGATTTGTTTGTCGAGTTTTTTGGGTAAGGCACGCGCCAGTTCGAGCAACACAGCCACACCCGAAGCGCCGTCGTTGGCCCCTGGCACGGGCAAGCGGCGCGCATTTGTGTTCTGATCCTGGTCTGCCCACAGACGCGAATCATAGTGTGCGCCAAGGATAATCCAGGGCTGGCCCTTGCCGCGACGAGCAACGACATTGCGAATGGGGGAAGCAGCCGCAGTGTTCTCATCGAGCAGGGCATAGGGAATCTCCTGGATTTCGACTTGCCACCCTGCCGCCCGTGTCTGCGAGACGATCCACTCGACCGTTTGGCGATGAGCGTCGCTGTCAAAGATACGCGGTCCGAGCGAGAGCTGGTAAGCGGCATCAGCCAAAGCGCGGTTTTCGTCGAAAGTCGGCGGGGCCGTCATCGTTCCGCTGGCCAGGTAAGCGACGGCTGCGCCCAACACGAGGAGGACGACAGCCACGCCGAGGGTTCTTTGGGTTTGGTTTGGTTTGGTCTTTTCGATATCTCTCATATTGACTATGCGCATCAAGCCAGAGGGTCAACCCTCTCGCAAAACGTCTCCAGCGCCGCCAGGGCGCGCTCGCCGTACTTTTGCCCTCGCTGGCGTTTGCCCACCCCCACCAGCGACGGCAAAATGCCGAAATTGGCCTTCATCGGCTGAAAATCAGCCGCCGAGGCGCTGGTGATATATCGCAGCAGGGCGCCCGTCATCGTCTCAGCAGGCAATTCCACGGGTTGCTGACCTTTCAGCAGGCGCGCCGCATTCCATCCCGCTAGAAGCCCTGTGGCTATGTTACCCACGTAGCCCTCCACGCCAGTAATCTGTCCGGCAAAGAACAGATCGTGGCGAGCGACGAATTGCAGCGTGGGACGCAGCAAAGCTGGCGAGAAAATGAACGTATTGCGGTGCATCTGCCCGTAACGCACGAATTCGGCCTGCTCCAGCCCCGGGATCAGACGCAACACCCGCCGCTGTTCAGGAAAAGTGAGATTGGTTTGGAAACCTACCAGGTTGTAGAGTGTGGCGGCAAGATTGTCCTGGCGAAGCTGGACAACCGCATAGGGCCGGCGTCCGCTGCGAGGGTCTATCAACCCCACGGGGCGCAGCGGCCCAAAGGCCAGCGCCTCCCGCCCGCGGCGGGCCAAAACCTCGATGGGTAAACACCCCTCGAAGAAATGATGTCCGCCGGCGCGCACACCCCCTTCCAGCTCCATTTCGAAATCCCGCAAGGGAATGCGTTCGGCAGAAATCAAGGCGTCTACAAAGGTGGTGTACTCGTCTTCCGTCAGCGGGCAATTGATGTAATCGCCGTCTTCATCCTCCCCGCGCCCGTAACGCGAGGCACGGAAGGCCACCGACAGGTTGATCGAGTCGAGGGTGACGATAGGGGCAATGGCATCGAAGAAATACAGGTGTTGGCGGCCAGTCAGGTCTTGAATGGCCTGTGAGAGACGGGGGGAGGTGAGCGGCCCGCTGGCGATGATGGCGGGGCCGGCGGGGATTTCGGTCACTTCTTGCCGTACGATGGTGATATTGGCATGGCGGCTGAGAACCTGAGTGACGCTGGCGGCAAAAGCGAGACGATCAACCGCCAGAGCGCTGCCTGCCGGAACAGCGCTGTCATCCGCCAGGCGGAGCAGCAGCGACCCCATGCGGCGCAATTCAGCCTGCAAGACACCGCTGGCGCGGTCGAGCAGACGCGAGCCAAGCGAGTTAGAACAGACCAGCTCGGCAAGCTGCTCGCTGCTGTGGGCGCCGGTGGACACGAGGGGGCGCATTTCATACAAACGCACACGCAAGCCGCGCTCGGCCGCCTGCCAGGCCGCTTCACTGCCCGCCAGCCCGCCACCCACAATCGTCAAGTCAAAGGGTTGTTCTGCGATTTCCATGCCAGCCAATTTTACCCTACACAAATGCCTTTCGGCCGAGGCAACGGGGTGAATTTAGCCAATTTTCAGGGTGGTTATTTTTCTTTCACCACGAAGACACGAAGGCACAAAGTTAGAAAACTTCGTGTCTTGGTGACTTGGTGGTTATTCTTCTTTCACCACGAAGACACAAAGGCACGAACCGAGGATAAAACTTCGAGTCATTCATGTAATTCGATGAAAGCCAAAAGGGTAGTAATTCCAGACAGTTTGTGTTATATTTGTAAGAGAAATATCCCCATGGAGGAACCTACATGCCACATATTGGTATACCTGAACTTATCTTGGTCTTGGTCATCGTCATCATCTTGTTTGGCGTTGGCCGAATCGGGAAAATAGCCGGTGAGCTAGGCAGCGGCATCCGCGCTTTCCGCGATGGCCTGCGCGGCGATGACAAGAAAAACAAGGACGAAGACAATTCTGACGCTTCGACGGAGGACAAGCCCTGACGGTCGAGCCAGTTGCCCTTCACTATCTCGAACACAACCCCACAGGCAAGCCAACCGTTGTGTTGTTGCACGGTCTGGGCGCCACTAGTCAATCTTGGGACTTGCAAATACCCGCCTTGACACAGGCGGGGTTTCGTGTCATCGCGCCGGATGCGCGCGGCTTTGGGTGTTCGCCGTACCCGGGCGGCAACCATCGCATTGCCGACATGGCCGACGATGTCGCTGCGCTGCTGCAGAGGATAGATGGCGCTCCGGCGCACGTCATCGGCATCTCCATGGGTGGGACGCTGGCCTTGCAACTGGCGCTCGACCATGCTGAGCTGGTGAGGCGGCTGGTTTTGGTCAACACTTTTGCCAGCCTGCGTCCTGATCGGCCCAGTGTGTGGTTGTATTTTGCCCTGCGCATGTTGCTGGTAAATACGGTTGGGTTGCAGGCGCAAGCGCAGACGGTTGCGCGACGCATCTTCCCGCGCCCCGAGCAATCCTTTCTGCGGGAGACGCTCATCGCCCAAATCTGCCAGGCAGACCCGCGTGGTTATCGTGTGACGATGCGCGCTCTGGCGTTGTTCGACGTCACCCGCCGTCTGGGCGAAATCCGCGCCCCCACGCTGATCGTCAGCGGAGCAGACGACACCACCGTGCCGCTCAAGAGCCAGCGGCTGCTGGTCGAGCGAATCAGCGGCGCCCGTCACCTCGTCATCGCCGCAGCCGGTCACGCCGTCACTGTTGAACAGCCCCACGCCTTCAACCAGGCAATCGTCGAATTCCTGACGAGTTGACGGCAGGCGGCTGACAAACGGCTAACAAGCTGATAGTTTCTGACAGAAAGCAAAGGCATAATGCTGGGGTGACCCTTAACGAAACACGGAGAGAGAATTATGCGCGAAGTAGCCATCATTGGCATTGGACAAACTGTTGTAGATGAGCATTGGGACAAATCTCTGCGCGAGTTAGGCGGAGAGGCCGTGTTAGCGGCCTTGAAAGACGCCAATCGTGAGCGCGTGGATGGAATCTTCGTCGGCAATATGATGTCGGGCATTCTCAGCCACCAGGAGAGCCTGGGGGCGTTGATTGCCGACTGGGTGGGGCTGCGCGGCATCGAGGCGTACAAAATCGAGGGCGCCTGCGGTTCTGGGGCAGCGGCCTTGCGCACCGGCATGATGGCGGTCAGCTCCGGAGAAATGGACTCAGCCGTGGTTGTGGGCGTGGAGAAAATGACTGAAAGCCTGCCCACAGAGACCACCGCGGCGCTGGCCACTGCAGCCGACGCCGATTTCGAATCGGCGCAGGGTCTGTCTTTCGTGGCAATCAACGCCCTGGTCATGCAACGCTACCTGCACGAATACGGCTGGAAGCATACAGATTTTGCCCCCTTCTCCATCAACGCCCACGCCAACGCTGTACACAACCCCTACGCCCGCCTGCGCGAGCCGATCACCCTGGAAGACTACCACAACGCCCGCATGGTGGCCGATCCAATCAACCTGCTCGATGCCTCGCCCACCGGCGATGGAGCAGCGGCTGTGGTCATCGTTCCAGCAGAGAGCTTGCGGTCCAACGGCAAACCCGTGATCACCATTGCCGGCACGGCAACCGCCACCGATTCGGTTGCCGTGCACGACCGTCACGACCCGCTCTGGCTGGCAGCCGCCGAACGATCGGCCAAAAAAGCGTATCAGCAAGCCGGCGTTGGACCAGAAGATATTGACTTCTTCGAATTACACGATGCCTTCTCGATTATGTCGGCGCTCTCGTTAGAAGCTTGCGGCTTCGCCGAGCGCGGTCAGGGGCCGCGCTTGGCCCTGGAGGGGCAAATCCTGCCTAGCGGGCGCATCCCCATCTCCACTCGCGGCGGACTGAAGGCGCGCGGCCACCCGGTGGGAGCAACCGGTATTTACCAAATTGTCGAGGTCGTCCAGCAATTGCGCGGCGAGGCCGGCCCCACCCAGGTAGATGGCGCTAAAATTGGCATGGCGCAGAACATTGGCGGCAGTGGGGCATTGATCGTCACCCACATTTTGAAAGCGGCCTGAGCTAGCTGCAACCCGCCAGCTTGGAGTGAAATTGACGAGAAGAGGCCGATCTCCTGCAAAGACAGCCTCTTCTTGTTTGATAAAATTAGGGCTGGCGCAGCGCATCTAAAAGACGATTACACTGAAGGTGACATGAGTCAAGTCCTCGTTTCGGGCCTCATCAACATCGAAACCACGCTGCGGGTCGAAGGTTTCCCTATCGGCTACTCACCGGTGCGTTACCCCTTCTCCGGCGTAAACAGCACCGTTTCTGGCGTGGGCTACAATGTGGCCAAGGCCTTGCATACCTTGGGAGACTCTGTCCATCTGCTTGCAATCGTCGGCAGAGACTTTGCCGCAAACGTGGTACGCCAGACAATGGCCGCCGTGGGTCTAACAGACCAGTATGTTGTTGCCGGCGTCGAGCAAACTGCCCAATCGGTCATTCTGTACGACCCAAGCGGCCGCCGCCAGATCAACGTGGACTTGAAAAACTTGCAGGAAACTGCCTATCCCCAGGATCGCTTCCGGCAGGCACTCGAAGGCTGTACGCTGGCGGCGCTGTGCAACATCAATTTTTCGCGCCCGTTTCTGCACCAGGCCCGGCAGGCAGGTATCCCCATCGCCACGGATGTCCATACCATCTCAGACCTGGATGATGCCTATAACCGCGACTTCATGGAGGCCGCCGACATCCTGTTTATGAGCGACGAGAGCCTGCCTTGCCCGCCCGAAGAGTGGGCGCAGCGAGTTCATGCCCGTTACAACAACGAGATCATCGTGATTGGGCTAGGACACGCCGGCGCCCTGCTGGCAGTTCGCAGCGACCGCAGGGTGCAACATTTCCCCGCCGTGCAGACGCGTCCCGTTGTCAACACGATTGGCGCAGGCGACGCCCTGTTTTCAGCGTTCATTCACTTCTACCACAAGGCGCGCGACCCCTACGAAGCCCTGCGCAAAGCGATTGTATTCGCCTCATGGAAGATCGGCGCAAGCGGCGCAGCCGAGGGGTTTCTAACCCCGGAGGCGCTCGACGCCCTAATTCCATCTAGTGGCTACACGCATATTATGAAGACGACCACTTAG
>Ga0209018_1000379_pt1 | contig 42094 bp, 31 predicted proteins | sample YNPBryBLVA2012_FD_185814 | JGI IMG/M metagenome (GOLD analysis project Ga0209018, IMG submission 185814) | Anoxygenic and chlorotrophic microbial mat microbial communities from Yellowstone National Park, USA - YNP Bryant BLVA 2012 (SPAdes)... ...
GCCATCGTGCTGTCCACGGATTCCGAGCGGGCCGCGGCCGTCGGGCGGGAGTACGGCGTGTACGTCGTAGACCGCCCGCCGGAGCTGGCGGACGATACGGCGACGGTGGACTCGGCCGTCCGCCATGCCCTGGAGGTCTACGAGTCGGAACACGACTTCCACGCGGAGGTGGTGGTCATCCTGTACGGGAACATCCCGGTGCGGGCGGACGGGATCATCGACCGCTGCGTGCAGCACCTGCGGATGACCGGCTGCGATTCCGTGCGGACGGTCTGTCCGGTCGGCAAGATGCATCCGGACTGGATGCACCGGCTCGACGGCGACCGGCTCGTGCCCTACCGCCCGAACAGCATCTACCGCCGCCAAGACCTGGAGCCTCTGTACGTCCATGACGCCGCCGTGATCGCCGTCACCCGCGGCTCGCTGTATACCCCCCCGGCCAGCGAGGACGATTACCACGCCTTCTTCGGCGCGGACCGTAGGGCGATCGTCCAAGAGCCGGAAGACACCGTGGACGTCGATACGTTGGCGGACTTTTACCATGCCGAAGCGATCCTTCGCATTCGAAGTGAGGCGCATACCGCAGCGCCGTCCTCCGGGCCGGCACGGCATCGCTCCGTTCTCACCGGCGCCGTCGCCTTTACGCATCACGCGCGACGTTGAGCCGGACGGGGTGCAGATCGGCGAGGCATACATCGGTCCGGAGTCCGGCTCCGTGTTTGTCATCGCCGAGGCGGGGGTGAACCACAACGGTGATCCCACGACCGCCCTCAAGATGGTGGACGCCGCCGCCCGCGCGGGAGCCAATGCCGTCAAGTTTCAGGCGTTTCGCGCCTCGGCCCTCGTGACCGCGGAGGCCCCCACGGCCGCGTATCAGGAGCAGGCGCGCTCGGGCGTGTCCCAGCTCGACATGCTGCGTCGTCTGGAGCTGCCCCGGGAGGCCTTCGCCGAAATCGCCCGCCACTGCCGGCGGCGGGGCATCGAGTTCCTCGCGACGCCCTTCGGCATCGATGAACTCCACATGCTCGTCGATCTGGGTGTCCGCGCGATCAAGATCGCTTCGCCCGACCTCGTCAACGTGCCCCTGCTGCTGGCCGCCGCGGATACGAACCTGCCGATCCTCGCCTCCACCGGGGCGGCGGACGCGGCCGAGATCGACGCCGCCGTCGCCCTCCTCGAGGAGCGCGGGGCCCGGGATCGGCTCGTCCTGCTGCACTGCGTCAGCAGCTACCCCACGCGAGAGAAGGACGTAAACCTCCGACGGATCCGCGCCCTGGCCGCGCGGTATCATCGGCCCGTCGGCTTCAGCGACCATACGACCTCGGTGCAGATCGGCGCGGTGGCCGTCGCGGGCGGCGCCGTCGTTCTGGAAAAGCACTTCACGCTGGACCGTCGGCAAACCGGCCCCGACCACGGTTTCTCTCTGGAACCTCCGGACCTGGCCCGGTACATCGCGGCGGTCCGGCGGGCCGAGGTCGCCCTGGGCGATCCCGACCTTCGCGTCCTCGACGTGGAGCGGGAGGTGCGCCGCGTCGCCCGCTCCAGCGTGGTGGCGGCCGCGCCCATCGCCTGCGGCGAACGCATCGCTCGCGAGCATCTCACAATCAAACGCCCGGGCACGGGCATCGCCCCCGCCGCCCTCGAAGCGGTGGTCGGACGCGTAGCGGCCGTCGATATCCCCGCCGACTCGGTCATCCAGTGGGAGATGCTCCGGTGAGGCGGGCCGCCCCCTTGCCCGCACGTCGCGGTCGGCGGCGGCGGATCTGCGTCGTCACCGGCACGCGCGCCGAGTACGGCATCCTTCGGACGATCATGCGGGCGATCCGGGCACATCCCCGCCTGCGCCTCCAACTGGTCGTCACCGGCATGCACCTGCTCCCGAGGTTCGGGCGGACGATCCGTCAGATCCGCGCGGACGGATGGCGGATCGATGCGACCGTTCCCATGCAAACCGGCCAGGACGACCCCGCCGCCGACGCCGAGGCCCTCGGCCGGGGCATCGCCGGGCTCGCGCGGGTCCTTCGACGCCTGCGAAGCGATGTCGTGCTCGTCCTCGGAGACCGCATCGAAGCGTTCGCGGGTGCCGCCGCGGCGGCCTGCGCTCGGATCGTCGTGGCACACGTCCACGGCGGCGATCGCGCGGCCGGCGACGTGGACGACTCCCTTCGGCATGCCATCACCAAGCTGGCCCACGTTCATTTCGCGGCCACCGCCGACGCGGCGCTGCGCCTGCGACGTCTGGGCGAGGAGCCACGGCGTATCTTCGTCGTCGGGGCGCCCGGGCTCGACGAGATCCGCTCGATCCGCCGCCCTTCGACCCGCCGGCTGGGCGAAATACTCGGATGGAGTCAACCGCGCGAGTTCGCGCTGATCGTTCAGCACCCCTGCGGCCGTCCGCCGCGCATCGAGCGCCGGGATATGGCCGCGACCCTGGCGGCGGTCGCGGATACGGGTCTGGCGGGCGTCATCGTGTATCCCAACAGCGATCCGGGCCATTCAGGGATCATCGCGGCGATCCACGAGGCCACGGGGATCGGTCCGCCAAGTCCGCGCGATCGAGGCTCGATGGCAGCCGGGTTCTCGGACTGGATCGTCATGCCCTCGATCGACCGAACGACCTATATCCGACTGCTCAAGGCCGCACGCGTGCTCGTGGGCAATTCCTCGTCGGGCATCATCGAGTCCAAGACCGCGGGCGTGCCCGTCGTCAATATCGGACCCCGGCAGCGGGGCCGGACGCGGTGTGGCCCGAACGTGATCGATTGTCCCTACGGTCGGTCGGCGGTGCGCCGGGCCATTCGGCGGGCCCTGGCACGTCCCGTTCGGTCGGGCGGCGGCGTGTACGGCGACGGCCGCACCGGGCGTCGGATCGCCGCGATTCTCGGCCGTCTGTCAATGGACGCGGCTTTTCGCCGAAAGCTCATCACCTACTGAGCCGAATAATCGATAGGCAACCGGCGCGGGGCCGCGCCGCCGGCGGGTCCGGGCGCCCTTCCTCGCTTGTCCTTCGGGCCGCCGCAGGCGGTTGCCTTCGGGAGTCATTACGTGACAGCGCAGGCCACGCAGCCCATCGTGGAGGTCCCTCCGGTGGTGCGGAAGGCGTTGTCGCTCGTGGGCGACATCGCGACCCTGCCGGAGGTCACGGTCAAGATCATTGCGATCGTTGAGGACCCGCGGAGCACCGCGCGCGACCTGCACGAGGTCATCAAGACGGACCCCGCCCTGTCCAGCCGGTTGCTCAAGGTGGTCAACTCAGCTTTCTACGGCCTGCCCGGGCAAGTGGGCACCATCGACCGGGCGATCGTCCTGCTGGGCCTCTCGACGGTCAAGAACATCGCGATCGCCGCCTCGATCGCCCGCCTCTTCTCCAGCACCGAGCACATCTCCGCGACCTTCACCGCGAGGGACCTCTGGCGCCACAGCATCGCCGTGGCCGTCCTCGCGCGCCGGATCTATCGCCACGGCTTCGCCCACCAGCCCGACGCCGACGAGGCCTTCCTCTCGGGGCTCATCCACGACCTGGGACTGCTCGTGGAGCGTCAGGCCTTCCCCGACCAGCTCGCCCAGGTGATCGATCGGGCGGGCGAGAGGGGCGGAGGGTTCTGCGCCATCGAGGAGGAGATCCTCGGGGCCAATCACCAGGTATTCGGCCAGCATCTGGCCGCCAAGTGGAAGTTCCCCAATCGCCTCCGCGTCGTGCTCGGCTACCATCACTGCATCGAAAACCTCAGCCCCGAGCATCAGACCATGGCACGGATCATCCATGTGGCCGACTGCGTCGCCGCCCAATGCCAGGCCGGCTTTCCGCTGACGGCCTGCGATCAGACCCTCACGCCGGAGTTGATCGAGTCGACGAACCTGTTTCCCGAGGTGCTCGAGGAGTTCAAGGCCCACCTCGAGGAAGACATCGCCGAGGCCGAGTCGACGTGGTCGCTCTGAGCCGAACGGAACCCCGCCGAAAAACCGTTCAGATGCCCCCCGGGGACGATTCTCCGGCCCGCGGCTCGGGCGCGATAGCCCCGGCCCGGGCCCGTCGCAGCGCCTTGCGCAAGAGCCCCCCGCACGGTCGGCCGGCTCGCGACGATCCTCGACATCGGATCCGCATCGACCCGCCCGTTCCATGATGAGCCGGGCGGCTTGCCCGCCCCATGGCGCGGCCCTAAGCTTGCCTCCCATGATCGCAGCAGCATGGCCGCTGATCCTCGTTCTTGTCCGCGCGAACCCGGAGCGGCCCCTGGTCCGGCTCAAGGGCGCCGACTTCGCCGGAGGGGCCGCCGGGCGGTTCGGCTCGGTCCACTTCGACATGAGCGAGGTCAACTATGTCTACGCCCGACCGACCGGCGAGCATTCGCGGATGACCGCCGTGTTCGACCTGCCCGGCGATCCGGCCTCGCCGCTCTGCCTGCATCTCCAGGCCCGCGACGATGACGCACAGGCCCCCTGTCCGATCGAGGTGACCGTCAACGGCAAGGTGATTCTGCGCGGCCCAAGCCCCTTCCCCGCCAATGAGTGGGCCTGGCGACGATGGGTCATTGCGGACGGAATCCTGCGGGCCGGTCGCAACGAGATCGTCATCTCCAACACGGCGGAGGTCGGAACGCTGGGGATGCCCCCGTGGTTCATGGTGGCGCGAGGCGCCATCGCCTCGGGGAGCTGGGACCCTCTTGCCCCTGCGCCGGTCGAGGAGGATTTCTTCGTCCGGCTGCCGGAGGAGGTCCGCGAGCTGCCCGAGCCGCTGCCTCCGGGCCGCCCGGCCGGCTTCGCCGTCCGGGGCATCAAGGGGTGGAACTGGCGGCCGGATCAGTATCTGGCCGAGATCCCGGTCCTGGCAAAGTACCGCATGAATTTCCTGATGAACTGCTACCTGTCGATGTTCGACACGCAGCGGGAGGCGTGGAACTCGGGCCGGGCCAACCGCTGGTGGGAGCCGCTGCCGGAGGCGAAAAAGAAGGCGTGGGAAGAGGTGGTTCGGGCGTGCCGCGCCGCCGGGATCGACTTCTGTTTCGCCATGAACCCGAACCTCGCCTCACCCCGCCCGCTCGAATACCGGAACCCGCAAGACCTCGATGCCCTCTGGCAGCACTACGCCTGGATGCAGGGCCTGGGGGTGACCTGGTTCAGCATCTGTCTCGACGACATCACCCACGGAATCGATGCCAAGGGCCAGGCGCACGCCGTCAACGAGATCTTTCGACGGCTGCGGGCCGCGGACCCGGGAGCGCGGATGGTCTTCTGCCCCACCTATTACTGGGGCGTCGGCGAGGACCCCCAGGCCCGAACCTATCTGGCGGACCTGGCCACGGAGCTCCACCCTGAGGTCTACGTGTTCTGGACAGGGCCGTCCGTCGTGCCCCAGAGGGTTCCCCGCACCGCGGCTGAGGCGTACCGACGCCACGTCAGGCATCGTCTCTTTCTCTGGGACAACTATCCGGTCAACGACGCCCACCCGACCCTGCATCTCGGGCCGCTGACCGGCCGGGATCCCGATCTGGGCACGGTGGTGGACGGCTACATGGCCAACCCGATGTGTCCCCAGAACGAGATCAACCGAATCCCGCTTCTGACCATCGCCGACTACACCTATAATCCGGTCGACTACGACCCCGGACGGTCGATCGGCCAGGCGATCGTCCACCTGGCCGAGACGGCCGAGCAGCGGAGGGTCCTCCGGGATCTCGTCGAGATGTATCCCGGGATGCTGTTGGCGGGCAAGGGCACGAGTTGGAACCCCGTGCGGGAGTGCTTCGGCCGGCTCATGGCGATGCCCCACAGCGGGTACGTGGCCGGGCTCTACGTGCGGCACGCCGAGGATGTGCTGGCTCGCCTGACGAAGGCGTTCCCGGACCGGTTTGCGGATGCCCGGGAGACGCTTGCCTCGGACGTGCGCTACATGCGGCAGAGCTACAATCGCAGGCTCGCGCGGTAGTCGTTCGCGCCGCGCTCCGCCGGTTCTCGGGCCGATGGCGAAGCGATAGAATACGGGCCCGGCCCGATATCTGAGGTGACACGGGCTTTCATCCTGTGGCACGGGGCAGGATGCCCACGGCACAGGCGGACGGAACAGTCTCACAGGACGCATGACAAGCAAGCAGCTGAGAAAGGCCGCCGGATCGAGGCCGTCTCGTGCGTGGGCCAGCGGCCTGGTCCACGGTCCGCGATTCGTGGCGGCGCATCCGGAGGTCATGCGGACCCCACCCGAAGCCTCACGAACTTTCGTCGTCATGTTGGCCCGCGATGCGGACGGCGCGACGGCCCCTCTCCCGGTCGCATCCGCCGACTTCGAGGGGCCACCTTCGTCTCGAAATGGTCGAAGGCGCTGCGGTGCCTGAGACCTTCTGGAGAACGCCCGGTGTCCAAACTGATCGCCCCGCACGGTTCGTCCCAGCTCCGGCCGCTTCTGCTGAGCGGCGAGGCCCGCAAGGAGGAATTGCAGCGAGCCAGAACCCTGCCCCAGGTCCGCATGACCAGCCGCGAAACGGGGGACCTCATCATGATGGGCATCGGCGGGTTCACCCCCCTGACCGGCTTCATGACCAGCGCCGACTGGAAAAGCGTCTGTGACGAGATGAAGACGGCCTCCGGTCTGTTCTGGCCCATCCCGATCACGCTGTCCGTGGACCGGGCCACGGCCGGCAACCTCCACGTGGGCTCCGACGTGGCCCTCGTCGGAGGAGAGCCCGAGGAGATCATGGCGACGATGACCGTCGCGGAGAAATACATCATCGACAAAGAGCACGAGTGCCGCGAGGTCTTCCGGACCACGGATCCGGCACATCCCGGCGTGCGGATGGTCCTCGAACAGAAGGAGGTGAATCTGGCGGGTTCCGTCCGCGTTCTGAGCGAGTCCTGCTTTCCTGCCGAGTTTCCGGGCATCTACCAGCGACCGGCCGAGGCCCGGGCCCTCTTCGAGGCCCAGGGCTGGACCACCGTGGCGGCCCTGCAACTGCGCAATCCGATGCATCGCAGCCACGAGTACCTGGCCAAGATCGCCATCGAGATCTGCGACGGCGTGTACATCCACCAGCTTCTCGGCAGACTCAAGCCGGGCGACATCCCGGCGGCGGTCCGAGTGCGGGCGATCCAGGTCCTCGTGGACAACTACTTCGTGAAGGGCACGGTCCTCCAGGGCGGCTACCCGCTGGACATGCGCTACGCCGGACCGCGCGAAGCCCTCCTGCACGCGCTGTTCCGTCAGAACTACGGCTGCTCGCACATCATCATCGGGCGCGACCACGCAGGCGTGGGCAACTACTACGGTCCCTTCGACGCGCAGAAGATATTCGACGAAATCCCTTCGGGATCGCTCCTGATCAAGCCGCTGAAGATCGACTGGACCTTCTGGTGCAACCGCTGCGACGGGATGGCCAGCATGCGAACGTGCCCCCACGACCCGTCGGATCGCGTCCTGCTGAGCGGTACCGCCGTCCGCAAGGCCCTCAGCGAAGGCCGCCCCCTGGACCCTCACTTCTCACGGCCCGAGGTGGCCGCTGTGCTGCGTGAGTACTATGCGTCGCTCGGCGCGGGTTGAGACGGACGGATGCCCGGCGGAGCGTGCGAGTGACGGAGGACGGACCTCCCGGCGCGGATGCTAGTATTATGCAATTCCGCCGTCGCAGATTCCGGGTGGGCCGGCTGGCTTCTCGGACGCTGTCCGAGTCTTCACAAGCGCGTCATACGGTCGCGGGAAAATCTTGACTTTTTCTGCGGGATGGGGTCACGAAAGACTGGCCGGGACAGCCGGTTTGTGGTATATTAGTTGTGGCAGTTGACTCCCCGCACTGACTCCCCCAGGCGAAGGCGGCACTCGTTGACTGGTTCCGGTCCGGTCGAACGGACCTTTTTCTCGACCCGCAAGGGTCGTGGGGCCGTATAAGACAATGGGAGGCGTAAGTCCGGCGAAGGCTTGCGGCCGCGGCCCGTCAGTGGCCGAGGGGGTCGGTACCATGAGAGCGCCTGCGAAATCCGCTCCGCCCAGTGCCCTGCGGTGCATTACGCCGACGGTTCAGCCGCCGCGAGAGGAGATCCTCGCGGATCTGTGCCTCGAGGACCGCGAGTTGCTCGCGCAGATCCTCTCGAGCCCGTGCGAATACGTGGCCAACCCGTTGTTCACCAAGGCCGGCGCTGAACGGACGCTCTTCGGAGGCCGTTCCCGCCTGGCCTCGCCGACCTCGACCTACTTCGTGGAGACCCGGGCGGCCGGTCTGGATCGGCAGGGCCGAGCGACGCTGACGGGCAAGCAGGAGCAGTACCTGTTCCAGCGGTTCAACTACGCCCGCTACCGCATGTTGAAGATCCTGCATGCCAGCCAGGCCAAGTCGCTCACGGGCCGGGATGTCCGCACGCTGCTGGCCTGGGCACACCGAGCCCTGATGGCTCGCAGCGAGATCGTCCAGCTCAACGTGCCCCTGGTCCTGGCCATGGCCAAACGGACCCGGCTCAACGGGGTCGATTTCGGCGAGCTGATCAGTGAGGGGAACATGGCCCTCCTGCGGGCCGTGGACAAGTTCGACTGCGCGCGGGGTTTCAAGTTCAGCACGTATGCCTGCCGGGCGATCCTCAAGAGCTTTTCGCGCGTGGCGATGCGCACGAGCCGGTACCGCGGACGGTTTCCGACGGAGTTCGACCCGACCCTCGAACGCGGCGATCTGATCGAGCAGAAGCGGGACGATCAGGTGGCCGAATGCGTCAGCGAGCTGCGGGACATCCTTAACCGGAACCTCGCCGACCTCAGCGACATCGAGCAGACCGTAATCCGAGAGCGATTCGCCCTCGACCAGGCCTCCTCGCCTGATCCGGTCTCGCCCAAGACCCTCGAACAGGTTGGCGCCCTGATCGGCGTGACCAAGGAGCGGGTCCGGCAGATCCAGAACAAGGCCCTTCAGAAGATCCGCGCGGCTCTTGAGCAAGGCATCCTTGCGGCCTGACCGGCCGTCCGGAACGGGTGCTGGGACGCCTGCGAGGGCACGCACCGCCACCACCTAGCGGATGGGACGCGGAGGAAGTGCCGTACGGATAGCGCCACGGTACGGGCGGCGCGCACTTGTCGCCCGGGGCGGAATCACAAGCCGGTCAGACCTGAAAAGTGGAAGACGAGCCGATGGAGGGATTCGAACCCTCAACCCCGGCTTTACGAAAGCCGTGCTCTACCGTTGAGCTACATCGGCGAACCGATCCTCCAAATCTACCGACCGCCCCGGGATTCGGCAAGTATCCCAAGCCGCCGCGACAGCCGGCGGGCGCGGTCGGTCGTCGCATAAAAATCCCGTGCCTCTGGGGGAGAGGCACGGGACCGTTGAAAGGGGACACGACAGCTTCCGTAACTTATATATGATGCTCGGCCCCGAAAATCAATAGGGCAAAAGCAGAAAAGTTTCGCGGCCGGTCCCGGCAGGCGGCCCGCTTGCCCACGGTGAAGCCTTTCTGTGCAGCGGGCAGGTAAGAGACGTGCCGGCGGCCGGTGTCCCCCGTTTATCCGACGTTGGGGGGAGGGTTGTTCTGCTCCGCCGGCGGGCGCCAGCGAAGGTCCGGACGGCGGGCGGCGGCAACCTCATCGAGCCGTGAGACCGGCGTGCTGTGGGGGGCCTCGTGGAGTCGCTCGGGGTGGGTGGAGGCCTCCTCCGCGATCCTGGCCATGGCATCCGCGAAGGCGTCGAGCGTAGCCAGCGATTCCGTCTCCGTCGGCTCGATCATGAGGCAGTGGGCTACGGGCCAGCTCATCGTCGGGGGGTGGAAGCCGAAATCGATCAGCCGCTTGGCCACGTCGAGTTCCGTCACGCCGTGCGACTGGAACCTCGGTACGCAGATGAACTCATGGGCATAGGGACCGCGGAACGGCAGCTCGTAGAGGCCCCCGAGCCGCGCCGCGAGGTAGTTGGCGGCCAGAACGGCCTTTTCGCTTGCGTCCCGCAGCCCGTCCGGACCGAGCGATCGGATGTAGGCGTAGGCGCGAATCAGTACCCCGGTCTGACCGAAGAACGCCCGCACCCTTCCGATCGACCGGGGCCGGTCGTGCTCGAGGGCGAAGCTCCCGTCTTCGCGCCGGACAACCTGCGGCACAGGCAGGTACGGCCGGAGGTGCTCCGCGACGGCCACCGGCCCGGCGCCCGGTCCGCCGCAGCCATGGGGCGTGCTGAACGTCTTGTGGGTGTTATAGTGCATCACGTCGACGCCGAAGTCCCCGGGCCGGGCGATCCCGAGGATGGCGTTCATGTTGGCCCCGTCCAGGTAGAGCAACGCGCCAGCCCCGTGGACGATCTCCGCGATCTGGGCGATCTGCGCGTCGAACAGGCCGGCGGTGTTCGGATTGGTAATCATCAGGGCGGCCGTGTGCGAATCCACCTTGCGTCGCAGGTCGTCGAGGTCGACACGGCCGTTGGGAAGCGAATCGACGGCCACGGCATGCCGGCCGCAGACCGTGCAGGAGGCCGGGTTCGTTCCGTGGGCGGTGTCCGGCGTAAGCACCTTCGGCCGGTCCTCGCCGCGGTCGCGATGGTAAGCGTTGATGATCATCAGGCCGGTCATTTCGCCATGGGCGCCGGCAGCCGGCTGAAGCGAGACCTCGGCCAGGCCGGCGATCTCGGCGAGAAAGACGCGGAGGTGGTAGAGCAGCTCCAGCAACCCCTGCGCGTCGCGGTCGTCCTGAAGCGGGTGCAACGCGGCGAAGCCCGGCAGCGCGGCCGCGCGCTCATGGATCCGCGGGTTGTACTTCATCGTACAGGAACCCAGCGGGTAGAAGTTCGTGTCCACGCTGAAAAGCCGGTGGGCCAGGCGCGTATAATGCCGTACGAGCGTCGGTTCCGGAACCTCGGGCAGGGCCGGTGCTTCCCCGGCCAGAAGCTCGGGCGGGATGACCGCCGCCGGTTCGACCACCGGGACGTCACAGTCGGGCAAAGCAACGGCCGAAGAGCCGGGAATGCTCTGCTCAAACAAGAGAGGGGTCTCGGTGTTCATGTGCGCCTCTCAACTCAGCAAAAACCTGATGGCATCAAAGCTCGTCACCCGGGTCCACCCCAACATGGGCCGCCACCCGGGCCGCTCAGGCCGGCCAGTTGAAGACGCGGTCCATCTCATCGCGCCGCGACGGACCAGCCCGCCGGAACCGGGCTTCCCGTGGGCATCCCGCAAACCGCGACGATCACAGCACCCGCCGCTCCGCCGACCCATGCACCCGGCATCGAGGGGGCGCCGGGAAAGCCCCGCATCACCGGGCGCCCCCGAGGGACTCCCCTAACGCGTCGATCTCTTGCCTGCTCCTCTTCTCCGTGACGGCCACGAGGAAGCAATCGCTCATATCAGGATACCACCGGCCGAGGGCCGGCCCCGCCAGTATCGACCGCGAGCGGGCGGCCTCCAATACCCCGGCTACGTCCTTCCGTGTTCGAACCACGAATTCCTTGAAGAAAGGACGCCCCGGAAACCGCAGCTCAAAGCCATCGATCCGGCTTATGCGGTCCGCCGCGTAATGCGCCTTGCTCAGGCACAGCGAGGCCACCTTCGCCAGCCCGCTCCTGCCCATCGCGGCCAGATAGACGGCCGCCCGCAACGCCAGCAACCCCTGGTTGGTGCAGACGTTGCTCGTAGCCCGCTCACGGCGGATATGCTGCTCGCGGGTTTGCAGGGTCAGGCAGAAACCCCGGCGACCCTGCCGGTCGCGAGTCGCCCCCACCAGGCGGCCGGGCATCCTCCGGACGAAGACCTCCCTGCACGCCAGGAAGCCCAGATACGGTCCGCCGTACGAAAGCGGAATGCCCAACGGCTGGCCTTCGCCGACGACGATGTCGGCTCCGCAGGCTCCCGGGCTCTTGAGCAGCCCGCAGGAGATCGGATCGACCGAGGCGATCATCAGTCCCCCGGCCTCATGGACGATTCGGGCCGCCGCCTCCAGGGGTTCCACGATCCCGAAGAAGTTCGGCGACTGGAGAATGACGGCCGTCGTCCGGTCGTCCACGTCCCGCCGGAGGGCATCAAGATCCGTCTGCCCATCGGGGGCGGGCACCGTAGCCAGCTCGATCGGAAGGTTGGCCATGTAGGTGGCCAGAACCTGCCGCGTGTGGGGGTGCACAGCAGCCGAGACGACCAGGCGTCCGCGGCCGTTCGCGGCCCGAGCCATGAGAGCGGCTTCAGCCGTCGCCGACGCACCGTCGTACAAGGAGGCGTTCGATACGTCCATACCGGTGATCTGGCAGATGAGGGTCTGGTACTCGTAGAACGCCTGGAGGGAGCCCTGCGAAGCCTCCGCCTGATAGGGCGTGTAGGCCGTAACGAACTCGCTCTGACCGGCCAGGGCGTCCACGACCGTGGGGATGAAGTGGTCGTAGGCCCCGCCGCCGAGAAAGCAGCATGCCTGATGCGTGCCGGTATTCTTGTGGGCCAGGGCCGCAAGGTGATCGAGAATCTCCGGTTCGCTGAGGGCGGGCGGTAAGTCGAGGGGCCGCCGAAGGCGGAGCCCCGCCGGGATGTCGCGGAAGAGGTCCTCCACAGACCGGACGCCGATCCGCGCAAGCATCTGCTGTACGTCGGCAGGTGTGAGCTGGGTGTATCGCATGAAGGCCCGTGTCCTTGCGCAAGTCCGGCATGTGGTCCGGACGGCCCCTGCGTCAGGCCTGGCCGATCAGCTTTTCGTACTCCTCGGGGGAGAGCAGCGCCTCCAGCTCGGCGGGGTTGTCCATGGCAATCCGGACCATCCAGCCGGCGCCGAACGGGTCGCTGTTGACCAGCTCGGGGGCCCCGGACAGGTTCGCGTTCACCTCGATGATCCGCCCCGTCACCCCCGAGTACAGTTCGCTGGTGGCCTTGACGGACTCCACCTCGCCGAAGCGCTCCCCGGCCTTCACCGGCGTACCCGGCGACGGCAGATCCACATAGGTGATGTCCGTGAGTTCATCGGCGGCGAACTTCGTGATCCCGACGGTGACGACGCCGTCCGACGGCTGATGCCACTCGTGCGTCCTGCTGTATCTTCGATCCCGGGGGACCGGCATAGGTATCTCCTCCGATGGCCAAGGTCGGTAGGTTTCGCACGTCCGGGGCCGTACGTCAACGCGCCCCCCGACGCGGCGGAGGGGACCCTTTCAGGCCCGGGTCCCGCGGTCGCGGCGATAGAACGGCAGGGCCACCACCGTGGCGGGCTCTTCATGCTCGCCGATTTGAACCGCCAGGGACGTCCCGGGACAGTCATGCCCGACCTCCACGTAGGCCATAGCGATGCTGCGACCGAGGGTAGGCGCAAACGTCCCGCTGGTCACCTCACCCACAACCCGGCCGCCCGAGCGGACCGTGCCGTGCTGCCGGGCGATGCGCCGGCCGGCGAGTTCCAGCCCGACCAGCTTCCGCGCGGGGCCCTCTTGCGCCACGGCCCGGACGGCCGCCGCTCCGCAGAAGTCCTTCTCCAGATCGACGCACCAGGCGAAGCCGGCCGTAATCGGATCCACGTGTTCGTGGAGTTCGTGACCGTACAGAGGCAGCCCGGCCTCGATGCGCAGGGTATCCCGGGCACCCAGCCCGGCCGGCTGCACGGTCGGGGGCTCAAAGTCGTCGTGCGGCTGCGTAAGGAACATCCACACCACCGAGGCCGCCGACGCCGGCACGATGACCTCCATCCCATCCTCGCCCGTATAGCCGGTGCGAAAGACCGTAAAGGGCATCCCCAGGTAGGTGCCTGTGCGAAAGCGATATCGCCGGAGGTCTGACAGCGGCACCGGCACGCGGGCGGCCGCCTGGGCCATCGTCCCGGGTCCCTGGACGGCGATCATCGCAGTCCGATCGGTGATGTCGTCGAGCTGAACGTCGCGCCCGAGGGCGTTCCCGGCGAGCCAGGCCGTGATCCTGGCATGGTTGCAGGCGTTGCACACGAGCAGCCACCGGTCGTCGTAACGGGAGACGATCACGTCATCGAGGATGCCCCCGCTCTCACCGCAGACGTGGCTGTAACGGCATTGACCCGGCTGCATGTCTCCCACCCGGCGGGTGCACACATACTCGAGCATCGCCCCGGCATCGCGCCCCCGGATCTCGATCCGCCCCATGTGCGAGATGTCGAAGATCGACGCTGCGGTCCGCGTGTGACGGTGCTCCTCGAGGATGCCCCGGTAAAGCAGCGGCATTTCCCAGCCGACGAAGTCGACCATGCGTGCGCCGGCCTCCACGTGCCGGTCGTACAACGGCGTGCGCTTCAAGGGAGGGCCTGGCATGTGGACAGGTCCGTTGTGGTGCTCGCGCCGGCCCGTCCGACGGCCCGTCGGAACCTCGCACACCCCGAGCCGGCGAAACCCCTGCTTACGCGAGCCGGCAGGTGCCGTCAACCTCCCCCAGCCATCGGACGACGGTCAGCCCTCCGTCAGCCGCCGCCGGGCCACTGCGACCGCCCGGGGCGAGATGTCACAACCCAGCCACCGGCGGCCCAGGCGCCGGGCGGCCAGGAGGGCCGTTCCGCTCCCGCAGAAGAAGTCCGCCACGAGGTCGCCCGGGTTGCTGCTGGCACGGACGATCCGCTCCAGAAGGGCCAGCGGCTTCTGACCCGGCCAGCCGGTCCGCTCCCGCGAGACCGTCGAGAGAAAAGGGATCTCCCACACATCGGTCAGAGCCGGCCCCTCGGCGTGGAAATACAGACGGCCCCGCCGGGTCATCTTGTACGGCCGGCCGTGTTCGTCCAGCTTCATCCCGTCGGTTCGGAAGCGACCTTCGCGGAGGACGTGAAACGTGTGACGGCCGCGGGAGCGTGCATAAGCCAGGATCGTGTCGTGCTTGCGGGCGAACCACGCGCGGGACAGCCCGCCGGTGCGGTAGCTCCAGATGATCTCGTTCAGGAAGTTCCCGTAGCCGAAGATCTCATCGAGGAGGACTTTCACGTAGTGAGCCGCGTGCCAGTCCAGATGCACGTAGATCGTACCGCTCGGTCTGAGGAGCCGGTGCATCTGGCGCAACCGCGGTTCGAGGAAGGCCAGATACATCCGCACGCCCCCGGGCCAGCGATCGTCGTAGCGGTGCGCGGGATTGTGGTCCACCCGCACCCGGCCGGTGCCGAACGGGGGGTCGGCGTAGATCAGATCGATGCTGCCGGCCGCCAGAGCCCGCATGAAGGGGAGATTGTCGCCGAGGTGGATGACTTCGGAGGGGGTCTCGGTTCCGCGTGTGCCGGCAGGATGTCGCGACAATCGGCCAACCTCCGGACGTCTCCTGTGCGGACCGCGCGCTTACACCGCCCCGGGGAGGATCCCGGACCACAAGGCCCGGCCGGGCCCGGGCCGAGCGGGACCCGTCGATCGGACGCCCGTCACCCGCCCGACGAGAGCCGCCGGAGCATCTTCCACAGATCGAACCAGCCGCCGATCGTGATGATCACCCCAAGACCGAAGTAGCCGAACACAGCGGCATACATGACGTACGTCCAGAAATCGGTGAGGGTGAACGCATCGCCCGAGACCTGGCTGAGAATCATTCGATATCCTCCGGCGTCACGGCAGCCTCGGCTTCGGGGGTCGCCAAGCCGGCCTGCTCGGGGCCGTGGGCCGGCCCGGTGGACGGGCGGCCCGTCCGGATCCGCTCGTACAGGAGACTCCCGACGACCATCCCCAGAACGCCCAAGGGATAGCTGATCAGGCCGACCCAGGCCTCGGAAAGGTAATCGCTGAGCCTCGGGATCCACCCGACCGGCTGGTAGCTCTTGTCCGTGATCTGCGGCTCGAGAATCAGAGACGTAATGTGCGTCGCCAAGTACAGCAGCCCCGGCGCCGCCCCGGCGACGAGTCCTGCGAAGGCCCCTCCGATGTTGGCCCGCCTCCAATACAGACCGAAGCCCAGCAGGGTGGCCGCCCCGGCGAAGTACATCGTGCCGGTGACGGCCAGGAAGTTCCACACGCTGCTCTTGACCTGGTACCACAGGCCGAACACCAGCAGATAGGCCCCGAGACACAGGATGAAGAACCGGGTGATCCACAACCGAACGCGGTCTCCGAGAGGCCGCCCGCACCATCGGGCCACTGAACCCAGAAGGTCCTCCGTGAGCACCCCGCTCCAGGCCAGCAGGTATCCGCTGTGCGTCGACATCAGGGCCGCCAGCATGCCCGCCAGCAGCAGGCCCGAGACCCCGGCCGGCAGGATGGCCGCCATGTACCGGGGCATGGCCTCGATGTCCTTGACCTCGTGGAGCATGCCGCGACGGGCGAAGTACGCCATCGCCGCCACGCCCCACAACATCGGGATGATCGCACGGCCGAAGAAGTTCACCGCCGTAAACGACCACATGGCCCGCGCGGTCCTGGCGGAGTCCGCCGCCGCCGTACGGAAGGCCTGCGTCTGCCAGCAGGAGCTGGCCGTCCAGTGCAGGCACTGCCACAGAACCCAGACGGTCCCCAGCCCCAGGACGACCCGCCCCTGGGAAACCGACTCGAACGGGTTCATCCCGTACCCGGGTCGGTGCTCGGCGATGGCCGCGGCGATGCCCGCGGTTCCGCCCGTGGTCGGTTCGGTCAGCACGAGATAGGTGGTGACCGCCATGCCCGCGGTCAGGACGATGAACTGAATGTAGTCCGTGACCACGACGGAGACCATCCCGCCCAGCAGCGTGTAGCCCAACACGAGCACGACGAGGATGCTCATCACCAGGTTGACCGAAGGAATCTGCCAGCTCCACCCGCTGGCGGAGCTGAGGGTCAGTTCCGGCACATTCGTCAGGAGCCGCACGAAGTCCGCCTCGACCCGCAGAAACACCCCGTAGTTCAGAATGCCGGCCGTCGCCAGGATCAGGCCTCCCAGCAGCCGGACGCCGCGCCCGTAACGCCTCTCGTAATACTCGGCGAAGGTCGTCACGCCGGACTCGCGGAAGCCTCCCACGAGAAAGCCCGTCAGGCCCACGAACAGCGTGGTGACCAGCGCGATGACCCCCACGGCGAAGACCGAGAACCCGTTCAGGAACCCCAGCTGGGCGAAGTACATGACGGTGATCAGGCCCATCTCCGTCGCGGTCAGCGTGGCTGTCGCCAGGAACACGGACAGCGTCCGGCCCGCCACGAGGAACTCGCCCTGACCCCGGATGTACTTGCGGAGCAAAAAGCCGGGCAGCGTGCCGATGATGATGTACGCGACGACGATCAGCCAGTCGTAACCGGTGAAGGCGGCGAGCATACGCTCCTCCCGTGCGGGCCACCCGCAAGACCGGGGCATTGTCCAAGGCCCCCGCGGGGTTGTCCAGCCGACGCTTGGTCTTTCCCGCCGATCCGCTTCTAATCCCTTCGTGACCGCAACGGCCCATTCATCAGGGTATTCAGAGGATCGGGCGGCCGCCGATCGGCGCGCGCGGACCTGGCTGCTCGGTGCCGTGCTGCTGACGACGACCGTCGCTCTGGCCTCCACCGGCGCATACCACGACGATGACCTCAAGCACTACCTCTTCGCGCGGTGGGCGCGTCACGACCCCGCCTACCTCGTGCACACCTGGGGCCGGCCCGGCTTTACCCTCCTCTACGCCCTCCCGGCACAAATGGGCTGGCGGGCCTGCCGTCTCGTGTCCGTCGCCCTCTCGGCGATCGCCGCGTGGGCCGCCTACCGGTCGGCTCGTCGCCTCGGGCTCACCCGAGCGGAATGGACGATCCCCCTGCTCTACGCACAACCCCTGTTCCTCCATCTGGCGACGACGACTCTGACGGAGACCCCGGCCGCGGCCTGCCTGGCGCTGGCCACGTGGGCCATGTCGGCCGGGCGCCGCGGGCTGTCGGCCGCGGTCTTTTCCGTAACGCTCATCACACGACACGAATCCGTCGTGCTCCTGCCGGTGTGGGCCTGGGCGCTCTGGAGGCGGTCCGCGCCGGCGGCAGGACCGCACGAAACCGGAGCGCCGCCCGTCCAAGATCCCCGAGCCGGCATGCTTGCGGCCTGGGCGCTGCTCCCGTGGGCTCCCGTCGCGTACAACCTGATAACGCGGGCCGCGTTCGGTTACTGGCCGGGGGAGATCTTCGTGCAACCGGCCGGTGCGACTCATTACGGACGGGGTACGCCGCTGACCTTCGTCGTGAAGTTCGGCCTGATGGCCGGACCGGTGGTAGCGGCCTTCGCCCTTGTTGGTTTGCGGCGGCTCTGGGACGTACGCGCGGCGCGACCTCTGGTCGCGGGGGTCGCCGCCTACGTCGCCGCACAGACGCTGCTCTACATGTTCCAGGCGTACGCAACCGGAGGATACGCCCGGTTTCTCGTGCCGCTTGCACCGTGGATCTCGATCGCGGCACTGGCCGGCATCCGTCACGGACCAGGCTTGCCCGAGCGGCCGGGCATCCCGGAGAGCAGCGTCCCGCCGATGCCGCCTTCGCAGCCCAAACCCGGCCAGAGACGGGCAAGCGGATCGGCGCCCGGTGTGCCGATCGCCGCGGCCGCCTTGTGGTTGGCAGCCGAGGCGGAGCTGGCATGGAATCCCGTCCCGCGACTGGCACCGTATGCGTGGCTTGTCCGGGCCGGTGTGCTCGCGCTGCTGGGGGCGCTGGCCCTCAGGTCGACCTCTCGGGCACCGCAGCTGAGCCGGGCCCTGATCGCGCTGGCCCTGCTCGGACCGGCGGCGTGGGCGGCATGGCCGCACAGGCTTCGGCCGCGCGAGCAGGCGATCGCCCGGGCGGTCGCCGAACTGCGGAATCTCGGCCTGCTGGATCGGGACCTGTACTCCACGTCGGACTGGACCTACCTGTTCGCCGACCGCTGGTACCCGGCGCCGACGCGGCCGCTCTACGAACGTCTGGCGAATGCCGCCCCCGGGTCGATCCTGGTCTGGGAGCCCCGTTACGGACCGTCCCCCGACTTCGATCTTCCGCTGGGAGTGCTTCGCGCGGACCCGCGATGGAAGGAGTTGCCCCTGGCCGTTCCCGCCGAGAAGTCCGGTTCGGTGCACGTGTTCGAGCGACGGTAGCCGCGCCACGTATAATGACGCTCATGCGCAGGGCTGTGGCCCGGATTCTGGACGCCAACCTCAATAGGGCCCGGGAAGCTATGCGGGTGATCGAGGACTTCGCCCGATTCCTCCTCGACGACCCCGCGACGACCCGGAGCCTCAAGCAGATGCGCCACGACCTGGCCGCCGCGGCGCGGATCTGGCCGCCGGCCGAACTGCTCGCGGCACGCGACACGCCCGGAGACGTGGGCACGGTCCTCACGACCCGTGCGGAACGGCAGCGTCTGTCGCCTGCCCACGTGGCCATGGCCGCCGCCAAGCGTCTGACGGAAGCCCTGCGCGTACTCGAAGAGTACGCCAAGCTCGACGATCCGCCCGCCGCCGCCGCCTTCAAGCAGATGCGCTACCGTGCTTACGGCATCGAGAAAACGCTGGTCGAAAGGCTGCCCCGGGCGCCGGCGCTGGCCGCCGAACGATTCTCGGCGGTGCGACTCTACGTTCTGATCACCGAGTCTCTGTGCCGCGGTCCGTGGCTGAAGGTCGCCGCCGAGGCCATCGCCGGCGGGGCCGACTGCCTTCAGCTTCGGGAGAAGGAGCTTGACGACGCCCAACGGGTTGACCGGGCGCGCCGCCTCGTCCAGCTCTGCCGCCGGCACAATGTGCTCTGCGTGGTCAACGACCGGCCGGACATCGCCCGGGTGGCCGGGGCGGACGGCGTGCACCTGGGCCAGACGGACATGACGGTCGCGGATGCCCGCGCCGTCGTCGGCCCGGACGCCATCATCGGCAAGAGCACCCACAGCCTGCGGCAGTTCCGCGCCGCCCTCCGCGAACGGCCGGACTACCTGGCGATCGGACCGATGTATGCTACGGCCACCAAGCCCCAGCGCCACATTCCCGGTCCGCGCGTGCTCCCGCAGGCGCTGGACCTGGCCCGGTCCATTCCGGTGGTCGCGATCGGCGGCATTACGGTCGGGCGTCTCGGTCCGATCGTCGAAGCCGGCTGTCGTCGCGTGGCCGTATGCTCGGCCGTGGTGGGTGCGGACGACCCGCGGGCGGCGGCCCGCCGGCTCAAGCGGCGTCTGAAACGAGGCCCGTAGGCCGATCGGAATCGGCGGAGACCACGATGTCGATTCCCCCGCCCGAAAGCGACGAAATCATTCGCACCTCCTGGCGGCTGCCGATCCCGCCGGGCTGTCCAAGATGCGGTTACAACCTGACGGGGCTTCCGGGCAACCGATGCCCCGAGTGCGGCCGGTGGTTCACGTGGCGGGACGTCGAACGGCGGGCTCATCGGATCTGGGTGATGCTCCTGCGGCTGCGCCACGCGAACCAGGACGCCCGGGCGGGAATCCTGTTCGCGGCGGGGGGGTTGCCCTTCGTGATGCTCGTCGTCCTCCTCGGGGTCAGGGGTGTGGTGGCGGTGACCATCGACCTGGCCGTACTGTTCGTGGGACTGATCGCCGTGGTGCTGGGAACGCAGGTGTTTCAGGTGGCGCGGCTGCCGGCGTGGGCCAAGCGGCAACTGCCCGAGCAGCCGAACGTCGCCCTGGGCCTGACGACCTTCCTGCTGGGGCTCGTTCTGATGGGCCTGAGCCTTTTCGCCATGTTCCGATAGGCGGCCGCTCATCCGGCGCAGGCGGCCGGCTGGATTTCCCGCAGGATTTCGTCCGTGGTGCTGAAGCGGGCGCCGGCGCAACGGAGTTCATCGCACGTCCGCTGCGCGCCCTCGACGCTGACCGCCGCGACCGCATCCACAACCAGAGTCACGGGCCGCCCGCGTTTCCGCAGCCCCATCGCCGCCGCCCGGACGCAGTAATCGGTCGCCACGCCGAACACGATGTAGCAGCCGACGTCGATCTCCTCGATGATCCGTGCGAAGTTCGGGTTGCCGAAGACGTCCAGCGTCGTCTTGCGGAAGATGATTTGATCGTATCGACCGAGCAGCTCGGCCGGATTCGGCACCAGGGGCGCGGGTTCAAGCACCGCCCGGTTGAGCAGCAGCGTGGCGTCCAGCTTCTGCTGACCGGCCGTTCCGCGGACGCAGTGCGGGGGAAACTGCGCGAACTCCGGATCGTCGGGCACGTGCGCATCGGCGGAACTGAGGATCGGAATCCGTCCCGCGGCGGCGACCACGAGACGCCGCAGGTTCGGGACGATCCGCTCGGCGCCCGGCACGTAGAGCCGGCCGGACGGGGCCAGGAAATCAAACTGCGTGTCGATGTCGACGAAGATGCGGTCCCACCAGGGCATGGCACCCCCCGCGATGAGGCGGCCGGCCCTCCTGCTCCGCCGGCCGATTACTCCCCCGCGGTGTCGTCGGGCGCCGCGCCGTCGGGTGTCGCCAGCGTCGGCGCAGGCGTCCGGTCTGCCGGCGGGGACTCGGCCCGTGCTTCCGGGGGAATCCGGGCGGGGCGCGCCTCGCCCGCCGGCCGCGGCTCCGACGTGCCGGTGAGCCGGCGGCGCCGGTTCAGAACGCGATCCATCTGCCGGAAGGCCTGGCGGAGCCGTTGCTCGTTCTCGACCAAGGCGATCCGCACGTGCCCTTCGCCGTTCTCCCCGAAGGCCCGCCCCGGGGCCAGCGCCACCTCGGCCTCGTCCATGAGCCGCATGCAGAAATCGATGGTACCCTGGCCGGCCAGGTGTTCCTCGGCGACCCGGGCCCAGACGAACATGCTGGCCCGCGGGATCTCCGCCTGCCAGCCGAGCCGGCGGCATCCTTCCAGGACCACGTCGCGACGGGCCTGGTACAGCCGGGCCTGGCGCTTGACGTCCGCATCGCACTCCCGCATCGCGATGATGGAAGCGATCTGGATCGGCTGGAAGATGCCGTAGTCGTAGTACCCCTTGATCGTCGACAAGGCCTCGACCATCGTCCGGTTTCCCGCACAGAAGCCGATCCGCCAGCCGGCCATGTTGTACGGCTTGCTCATCGTCGTGAACTCGACGCCGTACTCCTTGGCTCCCGAGGCGCTCAGGAAGCTCGGCGCCCGGTAGCCATCGAAGCACGTCTCGCCGTAGGCGAAGTCATGGATCACCGCGACCCCGAACCTCCGCGCGAGGGCCACGACCTGATCGAAGAACTCGGGCTCGACCGTCATCGCCGTGGGATTGTGCGGATAGTTCAGGATCATCAGCTTGGGCCGCGGGAACAGGTGCCCCACGACGTACGCGATCCGCTCGAGGAAGGCCTCGTCATTGCCCAGAGGGACGCTGATCACGTTCGCCCCGGCCATGGCCACTCCGTACACGTGGATGGGAAACGCCGGGTCGCCGACGACAGCCGTGTCGCCCGGTCCGAGCATCGCCAGACACATGTGGCTGATGCCTTCCTTGCTCCCGATGCACGCGACGATCTCGTGCTCCGGATCGAGCGTCACCCCGTACTTGGCCTTGTACTTGCGGGCCACGTCCCGCCGGAGATTGAAGATGCCCCGGGAGACGCTGTATCGGTGGTTCCGAGGGTCCTGAACCGCCTCGCAGAGCTTCTTGACGATCGGTTCGGGCGTCGGATCGCTGGGGTTGCCCATCCCCAGATCGATGATGTCGATGCCCTGCTGGCGCTTCTTGTGCTTGAGGGCGTTGAGCCGCGCAAAAAGGTAAGGCGGCAGCCGCTCGAGCCGCTCGGCTGTCCGAATCTGAAACTCGCTCATGCTGATGATTCTACCAGAGGGGCACCCCCGCTTGAATGAGCCGGCCGTGGCGAGGCCCACACGCCCCGGGCGCATCGAAGCCGGTTCAGTCGAACCGCATCATCGCGGCGTAATCCGCCAGGCGGCGCTCGATCTCCTCGCGCGTCAGGCGCAGCATCCGATGCGACCCGAAGTCCTCGATCGTAAACGAGGCGGTAATCATCCCCCGGGCCAACGCCCGCCTGAGCTCCCGCTCATCCCATGTGCCCCGCTCGGCCAGGTAGCCCATCATTCCGCCCGCAAAACTGTCCCCGGCCCCCGTCGGGTCGCGCACCTGCGTGGTGGGATAGGCCGGCAGGGCGAAGACCCACTCGGACGTGACCAGCAACGCGCCGCTCTCGCCCTTCTTGATGACCACGAACCGCGGTCCGTAACTCAGGATCCGGCGACCGGCCAGGACGAGATTGCTCTCCTCGGTCAGCAGGCGGGCTTCCGCATCATTGAGGATGGCCCCGTGCACGAGGCCCAGCGCCCGGCACAGACCCTTCCGTTCGGTGCGGATCCACAGGTCCCGCGTATCGGCGACGATCAGCTTCGGGCCCGTACACTGCCGCACAAAATCCACCTGAATCTCCGGGTGCGTGGCCGCCACGAAAACGAACGGAGTATCACGAAACGCCGGCGGAACCCGTGGGGCCGCCTCAGCCAGCACGTTCAGATCGACACGGAGCGTCTGAGCATCGGCCACCTCGCTGGCATACCGCCCCGACCAGCGAAAGGTCTTGCTGCCCTTCCGGCATTCCAGCCCCGTCAGATCAACATTGATGGACTTGAGCGTCTCGCGAAACCGCGCGGGAAAATCGTCGCCCACGACGCCGACGAATCGCACCCGCGTGAAGAAAGCCGCGGCAAACGCGAAGTGCACCGCCGACCCGCCGAGCACTTCGGCCGCCTCGCCCCCGGGCGTATGGAGATCATCCAGCCCGATCGTGCCGGTCACCAGCAGACTCATGCGTTCCCTGTCTCGATACGCGGCTTCCTGCGACGCGCCCTCCGTCCTTCGGCAGCGCCGAGGGGGGCGGCAGGCGCCTCAGAGTTCCGTGTTCCACCACTTGATCAGCGCCCGGCCGATCGCGCTGTCCATCAGGTAGCTCTCATAGAAGTACGACCCGCTGGCCTCCGGATGCGTCAGGATCTCCAGTTCCCGCTCCAGCTCCTGCATGCAACCCTGGCCAACCGTGCAAAGCGTGCCGGCGGCCAGCAGGCCCCACCGGCAAATCCGCAAGACGAAGCGCGATCGCTCCATAGGACCCTCGCAACGAAAAAGGGCCGCCGCCCCTCTGCCGCGGGGCTTGCGGCGGCGCTCCGCGAAGCTCACGGCTTCTCGGTGCACGTGCATACCATCCGGCCGCAGCCGGGGCAACCCGTCCCGTACTTGCTGCGAATGGCCTCGCTCAGGTCGATCCCCTCGACATTGGCCAGCGTGGCCAGCCACGCCATTACGTCTGCAAACTCCTCTTTTTTCTGCTCGTGCGTACCCTCGCCGATGGCGGCCGCCAGCTCGCCCATCTCTTCCATCAGCCACAGGAAGGTTCCGGCCGCCCCACGCTGGCGATCTTTATGCGAGTACATCTTGTCGATGAGTTGCTGGAAGTCCTGCAAGTCCATGATCGGCCAAGTGTAATGCGCAGCCATGCCCCGCGGCAACCACGAAAACCCGCTGCCGTCCGTCGCGATTTAGAGATTTTTTTCACGATGAGGCTGGACAGGGCCGATGCATAATGGTATCGTGAAATATGTCACGATCGCCAAGGCCCGACCCGAAGCCCAATCCTTGGCGAAGGGGTGGAGGTCCATGACCCCTCGTAAAGACGAGTGCACATATCGCCCCGGCGAGGGCACCTGTTGGAGGCCGGACTGCCCGCGATGCTGCGTCCGCAACTTCCGTGACCAGTTCGCCAGCGATGTGCCCGTGCTGGTGAACGGACGCCGCCGGTACCGAACCGCCCGACAACGCCAGCCCCGGCTCGCTCGCCTCTTGGCGCGGCTGCGAGGGTAACCGCGCCGCCCCATGCTTGCAACGATATCCCCGAAGGAGTTGCGGAGCGCCCTCCGCGCGCATGCCGGCCCCGCCGCTGCGCAGTCCGATTCGCCGGACGCCTTCGTCCAACCCGCCCCAACGGGGCCTCTACAGCCTCCAGATGCACCGAGGCAGGAGGGCCTTATCTGCGTCGGCGTCCAGCCGGACCCGGCCGGACCTGCTCCTTTGCCAGCCCACGGCCCAATAGCCGAATCCCGGAGGCACCGTGAAGTCGGCGCGCCGGAACGCGCGTCTCAGCGGACGTCGTCGAGGTCGCCGGCGTCGCGCAGGTTCACCCGCGTCGGGCGGATGGCCGTGATCGTCCACTGCCGTCCGCGCCGGATCAGGTCCACCTGCCACGCGCTGGGTATGTTGACCACCGGTGTATCGCCGACGCGCCCGCTGCTCATCGCCCGGAAGCGGGTCGTCGCCCGCTCGCCTCTGACATCCACCTCGAACCCGTAAAGCCGCGCCCTTTCGACGGTGGTGCCCGAGAGGCGATCGCGAATGAGGGCCATCAGGGCGGACTTCGTCCGGCGCCCGTCGTCGTACTCGGGATCGATCGCCCGCTCGATGCGTTCAAAGTCCGGCTCGATCACCGCTTCGGCCAACCCGTTCATCAGGGCGATGATCCGCTCGCGGTCCGTCACCACGATCGCTTGCAAAAGGAGCAATATGGCCGAGACGCTCACGCCCGCGAGAAAGGCCTTTCGCCGGGCGGCCGACAGCGTCCGGCGCCACAGCACGAGCAGGACCAGGCACCCCAGGGCGCACAGGATGGCGAGGCGGTAGGGGCTTTCCAACAGCAGCTCAACGAGGGAATCCAACGGCCACCGGTGCCCGCAGGGCCTTCATAAAAAGCCGGCGTGAGGTCCCGGGCGCCCCCCGGCGCACGGGAGCCGACTTCGCTTACGGTTCCTTCATCTCTCTAAGGCTCGGAGCCGCGCGCCGGCCGCCACAAGGTCGCTCGGATCCAGCTTCCGCCGGAAGGGCGGCCACGACGCCCCCGGATCGTACCACCGGTCGAGCACGGCTCGCCACTGGGCTGCATTCCGCACGCGGATGAATGCGGCCTTGACCTCGTCGCGGCACGGATGGTACTCGGCGTACCGGATTCCGAACTTCCGCATGATACGGCTGCCACGAACCTCTCCATGGAGCTCCACCGCGTGCCGATAGTGCTCGGCGATCACATCGGCCTGCTCGGCCACGCTCGGGGGCGGCGGCAGCGGCTCGCCCCGCAGCAGGGCCCGACAGTCGCGGAAGATCCAGGGGTTTCCGATGCACCCCCGCGCGATCGCCACCCCGTTCACGCCGGTCTCCTGCATCATCCGCACCACATCCTCGGCGCAGAACAGGTCGCCGCTCCCGAGCACCACCGCCCCGGGGGCGTGTCGCCTCACGCGGGCCAGAAACTCCCACCGGCTCGGTCCCACGTACCGCTGGCGCACGGTACGGGGATGCACGGTCACGGCGGCCACGCCGATCTCCAACGCCCCGTCGAGGATGACAAAGAAGTTCCGTTCGCTCTCGGGCGAGTCGTCCATGCCCCGCCGCATCTTGAGCGTAACGGGCCGCCGGCCCCCGACGGCATCGTAGACCGCCCGCACGATCGCCAGCGCCGTCGGGGGATCGCCGAGCAGCCAGCCCCCGCGGCGCCGGTTGAGGACCTTGCGGACCGGGCAACCGAAGTTGATGTCGATCACGTCGTAGCCGGCGCGGACCATCGCGTCGGCCGCGTGAGCCAACTCATCCGGCTCAGAGCCCAGGAGCTGACCGCCGAGGGGATGATCGTGGGGCGCCACGTCCAGGATGCGCCTGCGCTTGCGGCCGCGAGATAGAACGATCCGGTCCAGCACGACCTCATTGAGGGCGTACGGGGCGCCGCAGCGCCGGGCGATCCGCCGCATGGGCAGATCGCTGTACCCGCTCAGGGCCGCCTGAATGGCGGGACTATCCAGCTCCAGGTTTCCGATTCGCAGCACGTGCCCGAGTCTAAGAAGCCGCCGGGGCCCGTTCAATCGCAGGACCCGTCCGGGCTCCGTCCACCCCACGAAGCCCTCCGCCTGCGGCTTGCGGCGGGCCGTTCGACCGGCCCGCCGCTGCTATGGTGCGGACAGGCTCGTACCGGTGCTACACTCTCGGCAGGGGAACCACGGCAATGGGACCTTTCCGATGCAGCGCTGGGAATCTCGCATGTCAGGTCCAACGCGAGTCGCGGTCGCCTTTTGCGGCTGGTCCCTGGCCGGTTGCGCGTCGGCCATAGGCCCCCGTGATCCGGTGGTGCCGGTCGGACTGCGCAAGCAGCTCCTGCTGGACGACTACGTCATTGCCGAGTGCTCGAACGTCACCCGCGAACTGGGGCGCGTGATCAAGGCCAACGACGGTCGGCCCATTCTGACGGCCGAAGAACCCTGGGAGGACGCCGACCTCCTGCGCCTCGGATCGGTGTTTCGCGATGGCGGGCGATTCCGTATGTGGTACGCCTGCGGCGAGCACACCGCCTATGCCGAGTCGCACGACGGTCTGCACTGGACGAAGCCGAAGCTGGGCTTTTATGAGTACGGGGGGAGCCGGGAAAACAACATCGTGGACCCCCGGGGCTTCACGTGCTTTCTCGACCCGCACGAGACCGACCCGGCCCACAGATACAAGGCGGCCTACGCCCACGAGACCGTGCGGGCGGCTCTGGCTCACTCGCCTGACGGATTCCACTGGACCTCGTACAACGGCGGCCGGCCCGTCACGGGCCGCGCCGCGGACACGCTCAATCAGCTCCTCTGGGACGAGGAGTGCCGCGTGTATCGGCTCTATACCCGCACGGACTTCGGCGAGGGCCTGTATGCGGGCACGCTCGACGAGAACCGCGGCACGCGAGACATGACCAATCCGGACGTGAAAGCCGATCCCACCGCTTGGACGACGGTCCGGCAGTGGAAGTTCGACCGCGAGGGCCGCTGGGAGTACAAGCGGCGCCAGGTGTACAGCCTGAATGGCTGGCGATACGCGGGCGTGCACTTCGGACTGCTGTGGTGCTACGAGTGGCCGGGGATGCTGGGCGAAGGGCCGTACGACCTGCACAGGCGGCACGAGCGCGACATCATGAACTTCTACATTCTCACGGCGCGCGGCGACGAGATGTGGAACCTGGACTGGATCTACGCCGAGAAACCCTGATTCCCCGCGGCCCGGACGGCAGCTTCGACAAGGACTGGGTTCAACCGGCCACGAACATCGTAACATGGCAGGATCGGCATTGGATCTACTACAGCGGGAGCCGGGAGCGCCATGACATCTACCGGATCCGCGAGGGCCAGTCACGCTGGCAATGCGCGATCGGGTTGGCAACGCTGCGCCTGGACGGGTTCGTGTGCCTGGAGGCGAAGGACGAGCCCGGACTCGTGCTGACCAAGCCCTTCCGGTTAGAGGCCGGAACACTCGACATCAACGTGGACGCCGGCCGCGGCGAGGTCTCGGTGGAGGTCCTGGACAGATCCGGCCAGCCGATCGACGGCTACTCACAAGCGCAGGCCCGGCCAGCCCGGGCGGTGGACGAGGTCCGCTACCGCCCCCGCTGGGAGGACCACCCCGATCTGTCCGCCTTGCGGGGGCAGGTGGTCCGATTGCGATTTCGCCTCCGAAACGCCAGGCTTTACGCCTTTCACGTGCACCGATAGCAACGGCCACCCCGGGACCTGCGGACCTCCCCCCGAAGGCAAGGGTCATCTGCCCCAAGGGCGGGCGTCGCGACGGCGCGCTCAACCGGCCCCTTGTGGGCTCCGGCGCAGGGTCTTGCGCTCTGGATCTCCCCGTGGCGGGCTATACCCGCGTCCGACGACGCCGGGCCGCCAAGCCCAAGGCGGTCACGATCAGTATCGCAAGGCTTGTCGGCTCGGGCACCGCGAAGATATCGAGCGCGTCGAGGTCGTCGAAGAAGTCCAGGCCCAGCTCGTCGTAGCTCGCGAACAGGCTTCCCCCTTCCGTCCAGCGCCGGGTCGGATCGAACTCCCGCTGGAAGTCGGTGTAGTAGATGTCGCCGGGCTTGGCGCGGTACTCGTCCTGGACCGACTCGGAGAAAAAGTCCAGCGAGAAGAGCATTTCGTCCAGGCCTTTGTCCAACCACCCGTTGGGCTCGAGGCCCCCCCCGGGGCCCAGATCGCTCAGAACGAAGTCGTCAATCACGTCGCCCGGGCGCAGGCCAATGTCCCGGAATCCGTCCGCGAAGACGCGAAACGAGAAGTCGCCCGTCGGATCGAAGTCGAACCCGTCGTGCCTGGGATCGCGTGGATGAGATACGAAGATCGAGTGCGGACGGAGATCCCGACCCGCATCGAGTGACTCCGAGCCCTGACCCAGGCTGAAAAAGACCGGTTCGTTGTGCATCCCGTCGCCATCGGGATCGACACTCAGCCGCAGATTATCCACCTCAAGGGCATCAAGATCGTCCTCGGAACCTGCGTCGATGCCGCCGCGCGTAGCCGGGGCCTGCAACCCGAGTTCGCCTTCGTCTTTCCACAGGAGATTGGTGGCATCCCGTGCCGGATCCAGGCGCAAGGCGGGGTACTTTCCGAACTTGTCGAGCCGCGCCGACTTGAAGATATCGCCGGCCGCCTCTTTCCCGGGGCTGCCACCGCCTGGATTGACCGGCGGCCAGATGTCCACCGGACCGCCGACGGGTGACTCGAGCGCCTGGAACCGGACGGCCGAACCGGGCTTACCCGTGGCCGACGGATCGACCGAGAACACCAGCGTACTCTTCTCGTTCCCCGTGCCGTCGCGACCCCAGGAGAGCCCGACCACGTCATCGCCGGGACGCAATCCCAGCACGCCCACAACATTTTGGTAGATCATCGCCGGGGCGGCCGGCGGGGCGTTGAACGGCCCTACGCGGCTGCGCGTGCCGAGGGCGCCGCTGAGTCTGGCCATGTTCGTGCCGTCCCCCGAACTTACGAATATCTCCCCCTCGGTCCTGTAGCCGGCCGGTCCGGCCGACCCCAGGGCGTTCACGTCATTGGGGAAAGGGTGGCCGCGGAACGGCCGCAACCCCTCCGCTCCCGATGAAACGCTGAACGCCAGGCCGTCGCTGGTCCCCGCGCTGACGGCCAGGGCGTACGTGGTCTTGCTGCCCCCGGCCGCATTGCGTACGCGTATTTCGTATCGGCCTTCGTCGCGGACGTTGAAGTAGATGTGCTCGACGTTGTCCACGCGGCTGTTGGAGACGGCCACCACTTCGTTCGTCCCGCGTTTGACGAGTTCGAGGGTCAGATCCGTCAGCGGCCGGACGTCGTAGCTCTCCACCCGGCTCGGGTCCTGCCCCGTCCGGAGAGTAACGTCCCGATCCCACGTAATTGTGGCCGTCACCAGAGACCCCGGCTTGAGCGTCTGACCCAGGAGGTTCAGCTCCCACCGCTGCTCCTGGTTCGGCAGGATGGTATCGCGACCGATCAGACCCAGATCCGTGTTGGCTCCGGCCGACTTGTATTGACGCACCGCGGCCAGCGCATTGAGCGCGCCAATGCCCATGCCGTCGTGCAGCGGGTTGCCGTTCCCCTGGCCGACCACCGGTCGTTCGGGCCAGGTCCGCGCTCCATCGGTCGGATCCACGACGTGTTTCGATGCGCCGTTGAGCAGCGCCGCCTTGACGAACAGGTGGTTATTCGACATGCCCGTCCGGTTGGCGTGCTGGTTGAGCAGCGCCGCCGCACCGGCCACGTGGGGAGCCGCGAAGCTCGTCCCGTCCACCTGAGTCTGAATGACGCCGTTGTTGTCCCGGTCCTGGATGCCCGTGGCCCCCACGATACGGTCGCCGGCGCCACCGTAGGCGCCGGCTCCGCGCGTGTCCCAGTAGGGTTCACCCGCCTGCCGGACGCCATCCCCGTTGAGGTCAAAAAAAGGATCCTGGGGACCGGGCTGGCCGTCGCCGTTGACGAAGGCGCCGCCCGTAAAGCTGTCGCCCGTAACGGCGTTATTGTCGCCGACGACGTAGCCGGCCGAACGGATGAGGCTGCCCGGCGCCACGAGGTCGGGCTTGTGCCGGCCGTCGCGCGTCGGCCCGCGCGAGGAGTATCGGGCCACGTTCACGTACTCTTCGGAAGGGTTGATGCCTCCCCAGCCCAGAGCGCCCACGGTCAAACCGTTGAAAAAGTCGCCGGGGACCGTGATCCGGTGAGCCCCGGGACCGCCGTTGCCTGCGGCCTGGACCCAGAGCCAGTCGTACTTCTGGACTGACCAGTCGATCAGGAGAGCCTCGGGCATGTCGCCGCTCTCGTCCATCAGGAAGTTGGTGCCCGCATCGTAGTAGCCGGCGCTCATGTTGATTACGTCGGCGCGCGGATGCGTCGCGAACCAGCTGACTGCGCCGAGCAGCTCCGCCGCGTTCTGAGGCCGGCGATACTGCGTATAGCCACTGCTGAAGAGCCGCGCTCCGCTGGCAATCCCCTCGATTCGGGCATTGGTACCCGAAGTCAGCGCCGAACCGACGAGAATGCCCGCGACATTCGTCGCATGGTTCCCCACAGGGACTCCCACCACGCGGCGACGCACGGTACGTCCGGTCAGCATGCTGTGATCGGAGTTGGGTTCTTCCGGCTCGAGCTGCCCTATGACCACGCCGGCGCCGTCGTGGCCGTACATCCGCGGATCCTTGACCAGGTCGATGCGAGCCCCGTCCCTTCCCAAGGAGCGATCAAGGGCCCGAAGCGGTCCGGTCGCGATCGCACACCCCAGAACGCCAACCACCACAGCCCGCCGGCGCAGCGGATCCGTCGATCGAATGCATGGCCGCATGCTCTTGCCCTCCATAGAGATGACCCTTAAAGACGCGTGCTTCGAACGCGCGCTTATAGGCGCGGTGGGGCTGAGGTCAAATCTTGTGCGGCACGAAATCCGGCCTGCGTCTGCTCCCAGCAACGTCGGATTAGAGAGACGCCGCGCAAGCGGACAGGACGGGGATAATCGGCCCGCGCTTGTCCGTTTGGGCCGCGTGCCTGGTCCCAGACGGGGTGTTCGACGGGTCCGATCCGCGCACCGGTCGAATCGGCCAGAGCACGGAGTGCGCTCTCTGCGATGCTGGCCGATGCTGATCGTGACATCTTTCACGGGATACCCCGCCCGTCGCATACATGGGCACGCCCATGGCGCTGCCGGAGCGGACCAACTTCCGGGGAGGATGCACCGCCGGCCGGCCGATTCCCGATGCGGGACGTTTGACCGGCCTCTGCAAACGTCCAACGGCGAAGGCTGCGTCTGTTCCTGACCGCCGTAAAGCCACACAGGACCAACGCCCTGTGGCGGAGATCCGCCCGTTCGGACTTCCCACGGCCCAGCTCGGTTCGTATAATGCACGCTGTTGAGATCGAGGGTTGCCCGTTGCCGGCGGCGCTCGCCCAGAGGCCGCCGGGCGACAAGGCATGGATGGAGCCAACAATAATGTCACGGAAGATCCCCTCCTCCGCCCACCCGGCACAGCCGCACACAACCAAGGCCACGGCTGGAAAAACGAGCAAGTCGCACGGCCCCGTCACCGACAGCAAGACCAAGAAGCACCCGGAGCCTGCGGCCAAGCCGACGCCGTCACGATCCCCAGCCTCGCCACCCCGCCCGGCCGCCAAGGCGCCGGCGACCAAGCCCACTCCGGCGGCGCCGATTGCTGCACCGACGGGGCGGCCCGCGCCAGAGGATGCCTCACAGAAACTCGCTTGGGACGTTCTGGCCCGGGCCGAGGCCGATATCGCCGCCGCCGTGGAGTCCCTGAATCGGCAGATGAGCGCGGCAATGGCCACGATTACAGAGCTGGCGATCTCCCAGCGGGGCCCGGCGGAAGCGGTGGTACGGACGGCGCCGCTGGATCGGGCGACGGCTACGTTTCAGCGCCTGGTCGCGGAGGTCGTCGACGAGCACCTGTGCGAGATGCTCCCCCCGCTCGTGACGATGCGCAACGAACTGATACAGTGTCAGACGGCCGGGGGCGCTACCAGTGACTTCTGTGGACACGCCGTTGAGGTGCTCGACCAGGTTCTGGCCAACGCTCAGGTTCGGCGCTATGACCCGCGACCGGGAGAGACCTTCGACCCGCTGATCCATCTGGCCGTCGGCGAGGTACAACGGCAGGATCTGCCGGACGGCGCGGTCGCTGAAGTTCTGCAACCCGGATTCCGCTCCGCTCGCGGCAAGGTCCTCGTCGCCGCCAAGGTCAAGGTGAACCGAAAGGGGTAGCCGTCGCCGGGGCCCCGGCCCCCCGTCCACGCGGATCGGCCGTGGCCCCGACCCCGGTGAGCGACGGCTTCGCGTCGTTTCGCGGAGCATTGCCATGGCCCGATTGGGCATCGACTTCGGAACCACCAACACGGTCGCGGTCCTTCACGACCGCGGCATGTTTTCCGTCGTCCATCATGCGGCGAAGACTCAGGCCGGCACCGTTGTTCAGGAGGTCTATCCCTCGGCCATCCTGGTCGACCGCGCCGGCGGACGTACGTGGTACGGAATCGAGGCGGACCGTCGATTCGGCCAGACCGGCGGTCGGGATGACGTGTTCATCCCGTCGCTCAAGCGCCAGCTCCGCTCCTATGCGGAGGGGCGCAGCGTCGAACTCGGGGAACCCGCCGGCCAGGGATCGGACGGCTCGCTCGACATGGCCGGCCTGCTCACAGGCTTTCTGCGGTCCTTGGCCGCCTCGATCCGCCGGTCCCAGGGGTTCGCGGAAGACGAGCGTCTGGAATGCGTCATCACGTGGCCGGCCAACGCCAACGGGGCACAGCGCCACATCACACGACGGTGCTTCCGCCAGGCGGGTTTCGAGGTGATCGACACCCTGAACGAACCTACGGCCTCGGCGATCGAGCTGGCCGACTGCCTGACCGCCGGCCGGGGGTCGGAGGCTTCTCCGGAACCGCAGGGGGTGGCGGTGTTCGACCTGGGCGGTGGGACGTTCGACGCCTCGGTGGTCTGGATCGACGGAAACGACTTCCAGGTGCTTGCCTCATCCGGCATCGGCGATCTGGGCGGCGACGATTTCGACCGCGCGCTGCTGGACATGTTCCTGGAGAAGCTCGGCATTGCGGACCGGTCGCTGCACCGGCTCACGCGGCACGCCCTCCTGCGGCAGGCCCGCTCCCAGAAGGAAACCATCAGCGCGGGCATGGTCCGCAGCCTGTTCCTCAATCCGGCCGACTTCGGTCTGCCCGGACGTCCGGTCACCATACCGGTGGATCGCTTCGAGGACCGCATCCGGCCTCGGATCGCCGAGGCGATCGCGACGCTGGAGTCGGTGATCAAGGCGGCGGCCGCCCGTGAGCCGCGGCTTCGCCCGAACCGGATGCTCATCTACCTCGTGGGCGGGTCCTCGAAGCTCCCCCTTGTGGCGCGCATGGTGGCCGAGCGCTTCCCGTCCAGCCGCGTGATCCTGACGGACAAACCGTTCAGCTCCGTGGCGATGGGCGCCGCCATCTGCGCCGCCGAGCGGGTCACCTATCGCGACGTGTTCGCCCGGCACTTCGGCGTCGTGCGGCTGCGGGACCACGGGCGAGCCGAGACCTTCGACACGATCTTCCCCGCCGGAACGCCCATCCCCCGACGCGGGGAACCCCCGCTGGAAAAGCAGAGCTGGTATCACCCGCAACACAACATCGGGCACCTGCGGTATCTCGAATGCACAGCCCTGGGGCCCGACGGGCTCCCGGCCGGCGACGTACGCGCGTGGTCGGACATCCTGTTCCCCTACGACCCGTCGCAGCCCCTGCATGCCCCGGCCGATAAGAACGACATCGTCGCGACGGATCGCTTCTCGGCCGAGGCCGTGTGCGAAATCTACCGCTGCGATGCGGACGGGGTGATCACGGTGGAGCTGCGGCGGCCCGCCCGGCGCGATTCACGCGTCTACGAGATCTACCGTGATTGACCGGGCCGATACCGGGGACCGTGCCGGCGGCCCCGAGCCGTAGTCCCCATCAGGCGGCTCGCAAAGATTCCTCACTACGGACTCAGCCCGGTGTGGGCGTGACGCCCGTTTGAGGGGCCGGGCCGACCTGGCGGACCGCCCGGCCCGCCACGTGCGGCCCCACCACGGGCCACGGCACCCGGAACGAATCCCACTCTACCGCGAACACCCGCGCGGCCCGGATCAGGCGGTCCGTCGGACGATCGGGACAGCAGCCGCCCATGACGAGCCGCCAGAGCGGCCGCACCGCCCGCTGCACCCGGTGTCCCAATGTCCCTTCCGGCGCAGCCACATGCTCGAGGAAGACGAACCGACCGCCCGGACGAAGCACCCGCGCCACCTCCGCCAGACACGCCGCCGGATCAGCCACCGAACAGAGGACATGCGTGCAGACGACCGCATCCACGCTCCCGTCCGCGAAGGGCAGTCGCTCGGCCCTGGCCCGCACGATCCGGGCATCCGGCCGCCGTTCTCGAAGGTGGCGATACGCGAGCGGATCCGGCTCGGCCCCGATCCACCAGACCCCGGGCCCGTAGTAGCCGAGATTGACGCCCGCGCCCGGGCCGATCTCGAGCACCAGGCCCCGCAACGGACCCAGCAGCTCGCGCTTCCGGTCCGCAAAGATGCGTTCGCAACGCGGCCAGAGCCGCGCGAGCATCCACGCACGAAACGATTGCGACCAGCGTCTCATCGTCACCGGGTCGAGCGACCGCCGACCCGCCGGACCCGGTGCCGAGCCCGACGCCGGGAGGCCACCGACCCGACACAAGCCTCCCACGCAAGTCTGCGCCCCGGCGGTATAATACGCGTGCTGGGGCCATCGGGGCGAGCGTGCCGCCGGATCCTCTCCAAACACGAATTCAGCAGGCCGCCGGCTGCCTTCAGCGGGCCGCCCGCGCAACAACCTGGCTCTGCGGGATGTGGATCCTGCTGAGCGCTGCCGCCGCGACCGCACTGGTCGACCTCCTCTGGCCGCTGCCCCCGAGCATCCGATCCGCTGCCTCCCTGGGCCTGGCGACGGGAGCGGCCATCGTGATCGGGCTCGGCGTCGTCGCCGGGTACCTGGCGCGGCGTCGCTCCGTGGACGGCATCGCGGTGCTCCTGGAAGGCGGCCGCCCCGAGCTGGCCAACGCCCTGGTAAACGCCGTTCAACTCTCGCGCGAGCTGGCCGCCGCCGGTCCCTGGACTACGAGCCCGGTGCTGGCGGCGGCGGAGATCCAGCGGGGCCGGGCTGCCTGCGGTCTGGTCGCGCCGGCCGCGGTGGCCGACCGCGCCCGCCTGAAGCGTCATCGCTCGATTCTCCTGATCATGATGAGCGGTCTGGCGGCCACGGGCCTCGTCTGGCCGGACTTCTGGGCGGCGGCGGTGCCCCGTCTGGCTGATCCCGCCGGCGACCACCCTCCCTATTGTCGAACACGCTTCGCCGTTCGATACGAAGGCTCGAACCCCGACGGGCTGATCTACCACGGCGACAGCGTGAAGGTCGTCGTTGATCTGGCGGGCTCGGTTCCGGAGTCCGCGTGGCTGGTCGTCGAGCAGACCGGGGGCTTGCGACGCGTCGATCTGTTCCGCAAGAGCGAAACGCAGTGGTTCGTGCGGTTCGAGAACCTCCAGGAAGACCTGCGGTTCCGCGTGCATGTTTCGGACGGCCACAGCAAGCGCCAGATTCTCGCCCTGGCGCCGGCTCCGCGGATCACGCAGGCGGTGGTGGCATATGTGCCGCCCGGATACACGGGTCGCCAGCCTTATGAGGAGCCCATCACATCGGCGGGCATTCGTGGCCTGCGCGGCACAAGAGCGGAGATTCGGCTCCGTGCCAATCGACCGCTGGCCGGCGGAACAATCCGGTGGGCCGACGGCGGGACGGGCGTTCCGGGCGTTCTTGTGCCGTCGGAACCCGAAGGTACCGAGGCACGGGCCGTCCTGACGATCGACCGCAACGACCGATTCACCGCAACAGTAACGGCCACGAACGGGATCGAGTCCATCGATCGAGTCGAGGCCGCCGTCCACGTCATCGAGGACGCGCCGCCGACCGTCGGCTTCGACGAGCCGGGCTGCGATGCCCTCGCCGTGGAAGACGCGGCCGTACCCCTGGTCATCCGGGCCGCCGACGACATCGGGCTGCGGCGGGTGCGACTGCATCGGACCGTCAACGGCGGATCCAGCCAATCCCTCGATCTGCCCGTCTCGCCAGGCGAGGCGACCGTCCGAAAGACCTGGTTGCTCGACGCGAGAGAGCTCGGGCTGCGGGCCGGCGATGCCGTCGAGTACTACGCGACGGCCACCGACACGCATCCAGATCCCCCCCAGAGCACCGACACGCCCGTGTACCGCATCTCGATCGTGTCCCGCGCCGAATACACGGAGCTCCTCCGCCAGCAGGCCGGGACGGACTGGCTCCGGGAACAATACGAGCCGCTGATGGGCGAGTTCCGTGAGATCGCCCGACGCGTGCACGAGATCGGGAGCCGGATGGAGCACGCCGCCGACGAACTGACGCAGGCCCCCGGCAAGCTCCCTCTCGCCCCGGAGTTGCGTCGTCGTTTCCAGGACCTCGCCGAAGCCGATCAGGCCCTTCGCCAGAACGCCGCGGATCTGACCGAGCGGATGCAGCGGACGGCCCAGGCCCCCCCGCTCTACGACGTGCAGGAGCACCTCAACCGTCAGGTCCGCCAACTGGCCGAGGAGCTGCGAATCGTGGCCGGACGCCAGACCGGCCGCCGACTCGGCGAGGAACTGGAGCGCCCCGAGATGACCCACGAGCAACTCGTCCCGGCCGTCGCCCGTGCCCTGGCCGACCTGAGGGAAGACATCCGGCGGCTGGCCGGACCGGAAAGCCGGGACACCTGCCGGGCAATCGCCGAGCCGATCGAGACGCTGGAACAGGTCTGTGAGCTCACAGCCCTGATCGAGGAGTTCAAGAACCTCGCGAAGCGGCAGCAGGATCTGGCGGTTCGAGCCAAGCGGCTGGCGGACGGCAGCGAGTACATCGAGCAGGACAAGCCGGACTTCTCCCGTTACGCCGAGGCACAGAGCCGGATCGCGGAGCAGACCGCCTCCGTGCGCAACGGGTTCGAAACCAAAGCCCGTGAAGTCCGGCAGTTCGCAGAGCACCTCGCCGCGGAGCCCCCCCGGGAATCCTTCGACCGTCCACCCGCGGATGCCCCGGGGTCGCAACCCGTCAAGCGAAACGAAGAGGATGCCCGGCCCGCCCGTGCCCGGCGCCTGGATGCCTTCGCCACCGGGGCCGCTGAGATTGCCGCTCACATCCGGCAGCTCGGCGTCGAGGCGGACATGCGAACCGCCGCGGAGCGGCTGGCCGCAGGCGACGGCGAGCGGGGCCACCGGGCCGCCCAGCGCGCGGCCGACAAGATGGCGTCGATGATCACAAAGTGCCAGGCCATCGGGGGCGACGGTTCCGCCTGTCTGAGCCTGGACATCGTGGAGTTCGGCCAGTCGCTGGAGCAGATGATGCAGTCGATGCGCCCTGCAATCGCGGCGACCGGCAACGGCGCCGGTTCCGCAGGACAGGGCCAGGCCGGACAGGCCGCCAGCGGGGCCGACACGATGGTGTATGGTCCCCTGTCGCCCGGCGGGGGCGCGGCCGGCGACTCCCAGAAGCGAACGGTGAACGCCCGGATGGCGCTGCCCCCCGAGGCCGCGCCACCGCTGCGCGTTGAGATGATCGCCCCCGAATCCGTTGTAGAGATCGATGTGGGCCCGGTGGGGCGAGAGCCCGTTCCGGCGCGCTATCGGGACCTGACGGAGGCCTACTTCCGGCGTCTGGCGGAAGAGGACCGCTGATTTCCGCCGGCCAGCAGACGACCATGATGAGCTCGACGCCAACAGTGCCGGTGGCGATTCTGGTCGCCGCGATGGCGGCGGCCGATCGGCCGCCGGCCTCGCAACCGGCTCCCGGGGTTCCGCTGTCCGCCGGCCCTCCGGGAGAGGGGCAGATCCGCTGTGCGAATCTCACGTACGGGAAGAACAAGACCAGCGTCTGCTTTTCGGACAGGTTCCTGCGGCAGATCGCCCAGGACTCGACGATCCGGGCCGATGGTCGGTTCTGGAACGTCAGGCTTGAGACGGATGAACTCTTCAACTACCCGTTCGCCATCATGACAGGCGAGGGCCCCTTCGAGTTGACCGAACCCCAACGACGGAATCTGAAGCGATATCTGGAGCGCGGGGGTTTTCTCCTGGCCTCCGCCGGTTGCAGCAGTCCGGAGTGGGACCGCTGCTTCCGCCGGGAACTGGAAAAACTGTTCCCCCACCGCAGGCTCCGCAAACTGGAGATGTCGCACCCCGTCTTCCATACCGTGTACGACATTCGGGAGCTGAAGCTCAAGAACCCCAGGGCGGCCGCTCTGGAGGGGCTTGAGCTCGACGGCCGGCTGGTCGTGATCTACAGCGAACAGGGTCTCAACGACACGCCGAACGCGGGGAAGGGCTGCTGCTGCTGCGGGGGCAACGAAATCCTCAATGCGCAGGCCGTCAACGTGAACATCCTGGCCTACGCGCTGACGCACTGAACCCGGGGCCCGGGCCGACGTCGGGCCGCCGCCCGCGCAAAGACGAGCGCACGGCCCCCGGTAAAGGGGGCCGTGCGCTCCTATCGACACGGGACGCCGCTTCGCGGGGGCGGCTGGTCCCGGATGCACCGGACTCTCACGGACAAGCGGGAGGCGGCGGGTTGCCCGGCCCGTTGAAACACACCTGGAAGACGGCGAAGTCGCTTACGTCCACGTCGCCGTCGTCATCCTGGTCGAAGCACGTGCAATCCTTCGGATCGCCTGCCCAGGGCTGGCCCGGTCCGTTGAAACAGACCTGGAACTTCGCGAAGTCGTTCACGTCCACGTCACCATCCCCGTCGACATCCTGCGCCGGATCGTTGCAGTTCTCGATCGGCGTCCACCAGATCGCCAGGCCGTCGATGTCGTCGGCCAGCGGCCGGAGGAACAGGAAGTGGTTTCCGGTGAACAACGACGCATAGACGGCCCGCGGGTCAAGCCCGCCCGATTCGTCCGCAAGGGGCGTCAGCGGATCGTCCTCGTCCACGCTGAACAGGAGTCCGAGCACCCACCCGCCCATCTCCTGGTTCCACAGCCACGCGAACTCGAACGCGTCCACATCGGTGCCCACCCGCAGACCGAGGTGCCGCGTCCCGTCGATCACCTTCGTCGGACCGAGGGGCGTAACCTCGTAGATCGCGCCGGGATCCAACGGGGCACCCACTGGCATCGTCCCCGTCGCCTCGTGGTCGCACGTGAAATACCAGAACGAGCACGACTGCATGGGCTGATTCTCGCCCACCGGCACCGCCAGCGGGGTCACATCCAGCGAGTCCAGATCGTCATCGTCCTGCTCGCCGGCATCCGGGCTCGGCGCCAGACTCGGGTGCACCGTCGCCTCGTCAGCCACCGGATACATGAACCGGTACATGGCCGGCGCCCACGGAGGGGGCGCCAGGGCCAAGCCGATCACTTCGTCCCAGGTCTTGGCCTCGCCGTAGCTGCTCACGCCGCCGGACGACGGGGCCGTCACCGGCACGTCCATGAACCACAACAGCCAGCCCGGCGCCTGGTCATCGTCATACGAGACGAACAGGTACCAGGGCTCGTGGATGCACTGCGACGGGAAACGCGGGATCGGCCCCGGCGCCGGACCCTGCGGCGGAATGAACTCCCGCAGGTCCATGTCGATCTGATCGTGGCCGTCCAGGTCGAAGTAACGATGATACCACTGCTCCGGCGGGGGGAACGCCTGGCCCACCGGCACCCGTGTCGCCGGCGGAACAACCGGGTCCGGCGGGTCGGGCCACGGGTCCTGGCCGAAGATCATGGCGTCATCCTTGAATCCGTCCGCTCCGCCGGCCGGCAGCGGCACGTCCTTCCACCAGTACACGTCACCCGGATCGAAGCGCTCGTCGCCGTCGATGTTCGGATCGCTCAGCTCGCCGTCTGATCCGATATCCACCGAGAACTCCAAGGCAAACTCCGGCGGAAGCGGCACGACGTAATAGTCCTCCGTTTCGCCGTAGGCGTAACCGCCGACCGGACCCGAGCCGCCCCACCCCTCGACGGGCCCGGCGGGCGACCACTTCTGCTCGGACAGTGTGATCCGCATCCAGAGCGGCGGATCGCCCTGGCCCGACGGGGAGGGACTCCAGGCCCGGAAGGGCGGCGTCGTGAGCACGTGCACACCTGGCACCAGATCCGCGAGCGCCTGGTTCTGCACCGCCCATTCGGGCACGGAAATTCCCGGCGGGCACTGCATCACGTCGTCGAAATCTCCGTCCCGGTTCCAGTCGAACCAGACGTTCACGAAGAGCTGCACGTTGGGCAGCACGTTCACGATCGTGACCGTGTACGGCATCCGGACCCGTCGGCAGTGCGGGAGCCGCAACATCCACGGGTTCACCGCGTCGTCCATCCAGTCCTGGTCCGGCAGGTCACGCGGCGGCAGGATGTTGTTCCCGCCGTCCTGATCAGGACCGACATCGGCCTCATTCTCCAGCGAGACACCCTGTCCAAGGTACGCCACCGCCAGCGGTTGCCGGTGCAGCGGGCCGTAGGGCGGCGAGCCGGCCTGATAGACCGTCGGGAAGTTGGCCCGCACGCCGAACGGCGGATACGCCGTCATCGGCACGCCAAAGCTGTTGGAGCTGTCCGGCGCGTCGCCGAGATCGTACTGCGGCGCTTCTTCGATCTGGACGGCGTAATCCTCCACCTCCCCATCCGGGGCCGGCCCGTCCGGGGCCAAGCCGCCGGCCAGGCTCATGCGGAAGCGCGCAAACGTCCGCCCCGGGGCGGCGTCCATGGGTACCAGGAAGCTCAGGGAGTTGACGCCGGGCCAGATCGTCTGGTTGGCGAATATCTGGTCCCCGGGCTGCAACCAGCTTCCGTCGCCGCCGAAATCCAGCCAGGCGTCGAGCTTGGCGGACTCCGCCAGATCAGACGTCAGCGTGACCTCGACGGTCACCGCCGCGCCGGGATAAATGGCACCCAGGAAGACGACACCGTCCTCGTCATCCAGGTTGCTGTTGTCGTCGCCCAGGGCATTGGGGTCCGGTTGCCCGTCTGCCTCCGCGTCGATCTGCCCGCCGAGCATCAGGCCGGGCAGGACCTTGTGCCGAGCGCCGTTGGCCGCCAGCGTCGTCGGGTACGGTCGCTCGGGGGCATCGCCGAAGTCTTCGGTCACACTGACGGGCTGCGTGCTCAGGGCGAACGCCATGTCCCACGAGACCCCGTCCGGCCACTCGATCGGCATGCCCTGCTCGAAGAGCATCCCCGGCTCCGGAGCCGTGGGAACGAAGATTCGAACGGCATCGTCGGGCGCGGGCGACTCAGGATCGCGCGGGCGGGTCTTCCAGCCCCACGGGTACGGAACCTCCTGCGCGGTCGGATACATCGCCGCGATGCTCACCCAGTAGATGTTCTCGCCGGGATCCTGGCGGAACCACAGTTCCTCCGGAATGTCGCACTCGAACTTGAAGCACGCCTCGGGCGGGTGGATTCCCCTCGGGTCGAAGTCCCACCCCACAAACGTCCAGCGGTAGTCCCGGCACACGTAACTCC
>Ga0209018_1000380_pt1 | contig 42061 bp, 32 predicted proteins | sample YNPBryBLVA2012_FD_185814 | JGI IMG/M metagenome (GOLD analysis project Ga0209018, IMG submission 185814) | Anoxygenic and chlorotrophic microbial mat microbial communities from Yellowstone National Park, USA - YNP Bryant BLVA 2012 (SPAdes)... ...
TTATAAATCTCAAATCGAAAAACTCAAACAAAATGAAAAAAAATATCGATTGTTTTTCGAAAAATCTCAAGATCCATTTCTGTTAATTAAAAATTTTAGATTTATAGATTGTAATCAAGCAGCTCTGAAAATTCTGAAGATAGAATCATTTAATGAACTTTTGGATACACACCCATCGGCTATTTCTCCTGAATATCAGCCTGATGGCAAATTGAGTACACTTAAAGCAAACGAAATGATGAATCTTGCCTTAACAAAAGGTCACCATTCTTTTGATTGGATGCACAAAGCAAATGATGGGAGTTTGTTTTTGGTTCGAGTTAGTTTAACACCAATAGTAATTGACAATGAATTGATAATATTTACCCACTGGACACCATCAGAAACAAAAAATAAATAAAAAAATCCCAGTATTAGGGATTTTTTTTGGTAATTATTAGATAAATTTTGAATGTTTGTCGAGGCGAGAGGATTCGAACCTCCGGCCCTCTGGTCCCAAACCAGATGCGCTACCGGGCTGCGCTACGCCTCGTCAAAAAATAGAATACAAAATTACAAAATTTTCGTTAATTATTCGCTCAATCTATTATAATTTTAATTGTATTTTTTGATTCAATAATATCAACCTCTCAATTCGATATATTTATTACCTACTTTTCTGTTAACTCTTCGAAATAATGAATATACTCTCTTAATAATAATGAATACTTTGATCAACAAAGATATTTATAAGTTTTTAAAAAAAAATATTAAAAGTGGTAAAAAGTGGAACGTTTTCCCAATTTTTTTCTTAATTTTGTAACAAATGGTTTAATGGGAACTCGAAATGTCTGCTTTGATGGGTGGTGAAACTTTTGCAATCGACTCGAAAGGCCGTGTAAAACTGCCTTCTCGATTGTTAAAGCACATACCCAAAGAGGCAGAAAATACATTTGTTCTGACTCGCGGTCTTGATGGATGCATATTTGGCTACCCTTTAAACGAATGGCAACAAGTAGAACAAAAAATACGCTCATTAAACCAATTTGAAGGAAAAAATCGCAGCTTTGTTCGCCACTTTTTGATGTTGAGCGAAGAAGTTACTCTCGATGGTCAGCAAAGACTAATTTTACCTAAAAAATTGGTGGAATACGCTGGTATAAAAGACGAAGTGAAAATTGTTGGTGTGATCGATCATATTGAATTCTGGGATCCTCGAAAATACGATGAATATATTTCGCAGCATTATGCTGAATTCGATAAAATTAGTGAAGAAGTAATGTCGCGTACCTAATGAGCGATACACCTCAATACCACAAACCGGTATTGCATCGAGAAGCGATAAGTTATTTGATAACCGATCCAAACGGGTTATATATCGACGGAACACTTGGCGGTGGGGGACACAGCGACCTAATTTTGCAGCGATTAGGTCCAAACGGTAAATTGATTGCATTCGATAAAGATATCGATGCAATCAACTACTGTCGAGAACGATTTAAAGGGATTTTAGCTCAAAGTGTTCCACAATTGGAATTGAGAAACGAAAGTTTCTCGAAGGCATGCAGCTTAGCTGAAGAGTTTGGTGGAATTCAGGGTCTTCTGCTTGATCTTGGCGTCTCCTCCAAGCATTTCGATAGCTCGTCGGGGGGCTTTAGCTATCGAACGAATTCCCAACTCGATATGAGATTTTATCCGGTTGGGCAAACGGCAGAAGACCTTATTAATTCAGCTAGTGAAGAAGAGCTTGAGAGGATTTTTCGCGTCTATGGCGAGGAAAAATACTCTCACAAAATTGCCCGACGAATTTGCAGCATTCGTCGGGTGCGGGCTCTCCGCACAACTTTCGATCTTCGTGATGCAGTGATTCAGTCAGTTCCAACCCATAATCCAATGGACAATCTATCCCGAGTTTTCCAAGCAATTCGTATTGTGATTAATCGAGAATTAGAAGAATTAGAAAATACTCTCTCTTCGATTTTACCGGTATTGAAAATTGGTGGTCGGATTGTTGTTATTTCATATCATTCCCTTGAAGATCGAATTGTAAAGCAATTTTTCAAAGAACACTCAGAGCCAAAAACTCATCAAAATAAATACAAACACGAACAAAAACAATCAAATAACGTGCCAAAGTTGAAAATTTTAACAAACAAACCTGTTATTCCAACAAAGGAAGAGCAACAAGAAAACATTCGTTCACGAAGTGCAAAAATGAGAGTTGCAGAAAGAATTTGTTGACTTAGAATTTCCTTGTTTAAATTTAATTGCTTGATAGCATATTTAAGATTATTTTTTGTAATTTTGTAATTCTTAAAATTCTTGCCTCCTTAGCTCAGTTGGTAGAGCAATTGACTCTTAATCAATGGGTCGCAGGTTCGAGTCCTGCAGGGGGTACTCAATCAATTCATTAGGATTTTTTCTCGAGAGGATTATTAAATAACCTGTCGTGTTTTCCCTAAGCAATTGTAACTTTTTCTCCCAATTTAAAACTTCGTTTAGTCTCATCAAAAGAAATTTTGCCAGCTGAAACAAACGCATCGTGTTCGAATATGACTGTCCAATCGTTTTCCATAATAATCGGAAGCAATTTGCCTTTTTCTTTCAAAGTTGTTAAAGGATAATTATCATATGCCAAAATATAAGGCAAGGGAATATGTGCTGAGGTTGGAATAAGATCTGCTAAATATAGGTAGGTTGTATTTTCATCGGTAATTTTTACCATTTGCATTTTTGGGGTATGCCCATCAACAGTTATTAATGTAATACCCGGGAGTATATCTCCATCACCATCCAAGAGTTCGAGCAGTCCGTTTTCTTTCAATGGTAAGTAGTTCTCTTGGAAAAAGGATGCCGCATCCTTCAATGTCGGGTTCATTGCGTGATTGTATTGTTCACGTTGAACATAATATTTTGCATTGGGGAATGATGGCACAACTTTACCATTTTCAATTGAAGTTGCTCCTCCACAATGGTCAAAGTGTAGATGGGTGAGAATTACATCCGTTATATCCGTTGGTTTTAGCCCATATGGCTCTAAAAAATTATTAGGCTCGGATGTTTCAAAATTTATGTCGTAGATTGATTTCTTTTTGTCATCAAATTTTGTTCCATTACCGCAATCAACCAATATGTTTCGTCCATCCTTTTGGATTAATAAGATTCGCGCTTGTAATGGTATTCGGTTTTTTTCATCTCCAGGATTATAAGCACGTTCCCATAAAGTTTTGGGTACAACGCCAAACATTGCACCTCCATCCAACCGAAACTGACCGGTTTCTATAAGATATATTTTCATTTTTTAGTCCCTATTAAATTTAATGCACTTTTAAACGTTTTTACCTTTTTTGTATTTTTAATCTATTTTAATTATGAGTGAACAAGTCCGACAAATGTTTGCAAAGGTATCTCCTAAATACGACCTAATGAACGACATTTTATCTTTTGGAATTCATCATTTGTGGAGAGCGATAACTGTTGAAAGAGCAAATATTATTCAACCAGTAAAAGTTTTGGACTGTGCAACTGGAACAGGTGATTTGGCGATTGCTTTCAGCAAAGAAATTACAAAAAAATCTATAAAATACAAATTTAACATCAAAGAATGCGAAATTATTGCCACTGATTTTTGCCCCGAAATGTTCCTATTTGCAATTCCAAAAGCAAAGGATTTATTGTTGCCTATTCGATTTGAATTTGCCGATGTAATGAATCTGCAATATCCAGATAAATATTTCGATATATCGTCAATATCCTTTGGCATACGTAACGTCGACGATCCCCAAATTGGGGTGGCCGAACTTGCTCGTGTCGTTAAAAGTGGTGGTAAGGTGATGATTTTAGAATTTGGTCAACCATCGGGGTGGATTTCCAAACCTTATAATTTTTACAGCAAAAAAGTTATGCCTTTTTTGGGAAAATTAATAGCAAAAAATCCCTCTGCATATACATATTTGCCCAATACAGCGGCCAAATTTCCATCGGGAGAAAAGTTTGTGGAAATAATGAAATCAACTAAAAAATTTAAAAGTATTGAATACTATCCCCTTTCTTTTGGTATAGCATATCTTTATATTGGAATTGTTGAATAAAGATATTTTATATTTATAATAATAAATGTCGTTGGTATTTTCTTTAAAATAACAGAAAAAAATAATAGTAATTAAAAAATTGAGTTATGTGAAAATAATCTTGATAATATCCTGTTTCTGATTTATATCATTGTTATTTTATAGTCAAGAATTACATAAAGATTTTTAAATTAACAAATTATATTTTTTGAAATATATCAAAAAAAAGGTTAAATTGACTACTAAAAGCAAAAATATTTTTAATATTTTGTATGAAACTAAAAAATATAAAATGAAAAATAAGATTGAAAAACTAAAAGCAATATCCGAACCTAATCGAATTAGAATTTTAATGATGTTAAGGCAAAAGCCATTATGTGTTTGCGAAATCACTGCAGTGCTTGGATTATCGACTGCAACAGTTTCTAAACACCTTTCCGTACTTAATCAATCAGGATTTGTTAAAGATACAAAAGATGGCAAATGGATTAATTATTCACTAACTCCAATTGGTGAAGATCTATTTGTAGATGATCTTATTAGTTATTTGATAAAATGGTTTAGCAACGAAAATTTAATAAAACGTGATTTTGAAATAGTTAAAACAATTGATCGTGAAGAATTAATTTGTAGTCCTAACAAATGTTCTTTATAGTTTTTTTTCTCGTTTTGTTCTATGATAAAAGTAAATTTCATAATTTTATACATTTAGAATAATAAAAAAAGAGTTTTATGAAACAATATCAACCTACTGGTGTAATAACCGCAATAATTACTCCTTTTAAAAGTGATTTGTCAATTGATTTCGAGGCTTTCGAGAAATTAATTGAATTTCAAATCAAAAACAAAGTGGATGGTATAGTTGTTTGTGGTTCAACTGGCGAAGGTGCAACTTTATCTATTAAAGAAAAAGTAGCACTTTTTGTCAAAGCAGTCGAAATTGCCAAAGGACGAGTGCCCATTATTGCTGGCACTGGTTCCAACGACACTCAAGCCACTATTGAATTATCAATACTTGCCAAAGAATCAGGGGTTGATGCCTTGCTTTTGGTCGCACCATATTATAATAAGCCATCGCAATTAGGTTTGCTCAACCACTTTATGGCAATAAGTGAAAGCGTTGCTATACCCCAGATTATTTATAATGTTCCTGGACGAACGGGTGTGAACATTCAACCCGAGACTCAAATCGAAATTGCTAAAAAATGTAAAAATGTGGTTGCCACCAAGGAAGCCTCAGGCGATTTAATGCAAATTATGAAAATCATCAAAAATGCACCTAAGGATTTTAGTGTATTATGTGGCGATGATGCACTAACACTGCCAGCAATGTTGTTAGGTGCAAAGGGAGTAATTTCGGTGTTCTCGAATTTTGCACCCAAGCAATTAAAGTCCATAACAGATTTAGCAGCCCAAGGCTTATTTGCACGAGCCAAAGACCTTCACTATAAATTTTTAGATTTAATGAATCTTTGCTTCATCGAAACCAACCCGGTACCAGTTAAAGCAATTTTGCAAGAAATGGGATTAATTCAAGCATTTGTGCGTATGCCACTTGTTCCAATTGACGCTAAAAATTTAGAAATTATTCGCAATGAGCTTAAAAAATTAAAATTTATAAAATAACGTAACATTTAACTTTAAAAAATCCCTAACTGATTATCCATGCAAAAAGAACAAAGTTCTATACAAAAGAAAATATATCGATTAGTTGAGCAAATCACTAACGAAAAATTTGACGACGAAATATCTTTTCTCACCAATTTAGTTAAAAGAGTGGTTGATACTCCCGATTTTGAGATTATTGGTGGAAGAATTTGGCGAAAAAATACTGATGATAATACCTATTCCATTGTATTTCAATATGGTAATGTAAAAAAAATTCCTGATAATTACACTTTATCGGTCGAAGATCAACCTGTTTTGAAAGAATTATGGCAAAAAGGCACAATGCTTCGACGCGAAACCGACCAAGTGCTCAAAGATAGTGGAATTTTTATTTATTCAGTCACTGGAGTTGGCGAAATTATCAAAACACCATATGGTCGATTTTATGAATATGTTTTAGGTTTTAATGCTGAACAAATTCTGCAATCATTCTACGAAACACTTTCGATCATAAGCACCGTTGCATCAGCAAGGTTAAAGGATTACAGGTTAACAAGATATCAGGAAAAAATACAACGAGATATTCACAAAGCAGCCGATATACAACGTCGATTACTGCCAGACCACTTTGTTTCTTTCTCGGATTTTGAAATTTATGGAATATGCTTGCCCGATAGCGAAGTTGGAGGAGATTACTTTGACTATTTCGAAAGTTTAGAAAACGAGGAAGATCGACTTGGCATATTGGTTGCAGATGCTGCCAGCAAGGGTTTGTCGGCTGCAATCCAAGTTTTATTTGTATCGGGAGCTGTCAAAATGGCTCTAAAATTCTCCCCAAAAATTTCAGCAATGTTTTACAATTTAAACAACTTAATTTACGAGACTTTTCCACTGGAAAGATTTGTAACTATGTTCTATTGTGAGTTGACCAATGCATCCAACCGACTGGTTTTATATGCAAATGCAGGGCACGTCGAGCCAATCCACTATCGAGACGAGAACCAAAGTTTCCGTTTTTTGGGATCAACTGGTGGTATATTAGGTATTGTACCAAATCAAAAATACAATGTCGAAAACATTAGATTGAAGCAGGGCGATATATTGGTGATTACTACCGATGGAATTACCGAAGCACAAAATGAAGCAAACGAATTCTTTGGGCACGAACGCTTGCTTGATATAATTAAAGACAACAAAGATTTATCTGCTAAAGAAATTGCTTTACTCATTATGGAAGGGGTACAAATCTTTTCCAATAATTCTTCATACAATGATGATAAGACAGTTATCGTCATTAAAAGAAAACCAAAACAATAACTATGTTCGAAGGCACTATTCCCAAATTAAGAAAAGATTTAGACATTCAACCAATAAAATACGAAAATCAAGATTTAATTTTGTTGCACGACCGAAAATCTATTGCAAAAGCTCCTGTGGTGGTTACCCCTGAATTATTCACTATCCTGTATTTCTTAGAAGAAAATTTAACCGAAGCTACTTTTCGAGAAGTTTTTCGCCAAGAATTCAAAATAGATAATGTTGACAATATATTGCAACAAATTAAAGATCTGGATGAATTAGGATTTTTGGAAAGTGAAAAATTAAAAGAATTTCTAAAACAAGACGAAGCACAGTATGCCAATGCTATCGAAAGGCCAATGATAACAGTTGGGCGTTCTTATCCTGAAAGTAAAGAAGATTTTTTAAAATTTATGGAGGATTTATTCCAAAAAAAGCAATCCAATAATAACCCAAAAAATAGCCGAGGTATTATTGCTCCACATTTGGATTTATCTTTGTTGGATTATTCTCATCGAATATATGCAGCAGCCTACGACGCTATTTCACAAACCGAAGCAGACACCTTTATTATTTTTGGCACATCCCATTTTGCATTTTCAAGTTTTTATATGTTCACCGAAAAGCCCTATTCAACCCCATTAGGCAAAATAGAAATCGATTTAGAAATGCAAAAACAAATTTTTGAGCAATCTACCGAGGCTTTTGGTGATAATTATTTAAATCTTTTACGGATAAGACAAATTGATGAGCAAGCCCACCGATGGGAACATTCTATCGAATATGCTGCTGTGATGTTGAGTTTTTTGAATCAAAATAAGAAAATCAAAATTTTGCCAATATTGGTTGGATCTTTCCACGAATTTTTATTAAAAAAACAAAAACCAATCGAAGACAAATTAATAAACCAATTTTTAGAGATCATTGGAAAAGTTGCAAGTAACTCTGGGAAAAAGATTTGTTGGATATCAAGTGTTGATTTCTCACACATTGGATTGAAATTTGGTGATGAATTCGATGCAATCGACAAATTGGAGGAATGCGAATGGGAAGATAAAATTTACATAAATTCAATTACCAGTTTAAAGCCGGATTTATTCTTCGAAAAAGCAATAATAGATCAAGATAAATGGAGAATTTGTGGACTATCTCCGATATATTCCCAATTGATAGCGATGAAGCCCAAATCTGCAAAGTTATTGGACTATAATCAGTGGTACGAAAAAGAAACTAAATCTGCTGTAACTATTGCTGCAATTAGCTTGGATTAGTTGCTTTTTTGTCGGGAACACCCATTAAGCGAGAAAATATTCGTAGACTTGTGAATTGTTCAAGAGCAATTTTGAATACAACAAGTAATGGCACCGAAAGCATCATACCCGGGATTCCCCAAATAAAACCCCAAAAAACTAAACCAAAAATAACAGTTAAAGTATTGATGCTCATATTTGTGCCCATAACTATTGGTTCTACAATATTTCCCATAATAAAATGGGCCAATATTAGAATTATTAGGAAGTAGAGTACAGAGTTGAAAGTTTCGAATTGAATTGCTGCCATTAAAGCAGGAAATGCAGTCGAAATCACCGAACCTACGGTTGGGATAAAACTTACGATAAAGGTGATAAAACTCCAAAACAATGCAAATTTTACCCCAAAAGAAACACAAACAATATATGTGATTAAAGCCATTACTATGTTTAAAAGTGATTTGATTACCATATACGAGGATATAACTTTCTGAATTTGCTCGTAAGATTGAAGTATTCTCCTTTCGGGATTAAAATCTTCTACATATTCAAAAAACTTTTTGTAGTTGGACATTCCAGATAATAGCACTGCAAGATAGAGGAAAAACATTACTGCCGAACCAGTGAAGGATGAAAGCAAGCCGAAAAGCTCACTTGCTCGTTGACTTATCCAAGCAGTATCCATTTGTTTGATGATTTGCTTGTAAAGTCGGTTGAAAGATAGTTTTGAACCAAAAGTTGAATTAGCCCAAGCAAAGATGTTGTTGATGCGCTTTGTAATTTGCGTTGATAGATATTCGCTATCGGCAATAATGTCGCTTAAAGTGGATTGAACAACCAAGAAAATTCCAAAAATTACCGCAAAGATGAACAATACGATGAGTGTTATCGAAATAAATGTTGGAATTTTTATTTTTTTGAGAAAAATTACTACGGGTTGAAATATTGCTGCAACGAAAAATGCGAGAAACAGTGGTAAAAGAATACTTTGAAGTAAATGTAATAAAAAGAGAATAACAATGATGAAAAGAATTATTAATATTGTTTTGCTTGAGTTATCCATAGTTATATATCAATCACCCGAAAGAATTGCGGGACGGAGTCTTTTGCCAATTAATTCGACTGCAGAGTAAATATCTTCGTCGGTAATGTCCTTGAAAATATCTTTAACTTGGTATCGCGGATCTGGCAATTTTAATTCAGGAATATAAATATAGGCGTTAATTAGAAATTTTTTGTGTTGTATGTTAAAATTTCCAGATATTACTTTTTGGCAATTCAATTTCTCTACGACCTTCCACATATCGCTTGCATATTGAGGATTGTATGGATTGATATTTAACTCTGCTAATAGGATTTCGATTGAATCAATTGGAACTATTCGATAATTAAATTCATTGGGGTCTTTGGAAATTAAGTATTTGGCAAGTGAATCTTGTAGCTGATAGCTCCAAATATTGTATTCCATTCGGCCATCAGCATTTTCGAATGGTAATATAGCAACTCGAATTTGTCCAACTGGTTGGGAAAATGCATAATTAAAAAATAAAAATATTGTTAAGATAATGATTTTGATTAAATTACGAAGTTTCATTTTATTTATTCCTGATATAAACCCTTTTCTATCAGAAATTGTTTTGCATCTTTGAACATTTGGATAATTTGATTACCTAATGTCAAAGATTTCTCCCAATCTTCGGCTTTTGCAAGAGCCATCAATTCGATACCTTTCTGAGCGATTTCGTCGATACCAAATTGAAAACAAGAACCTTTTAGAGTGTGAGCTAATCGATATAAATCTGTGGAATTTTTGGTTTGGATATATTCAGGAAGCTTAGATTCCATATCGCTAAGCCAAGTATCAACAAATTCGGGCAAAAGTTCCTGAACAAATGGATCATCTGGTATTGTCATATATATTATTCCTTTTAATTAACAAAAAAATAAAAGTGCTGGAAGTGCTGTAAGCCGAATTCTGTAGTCTATTTAGGCAATAGACCGATAGTGATTTATCTAGGCAAAATGTTACCATTTTGCTCTTATATAGCGGGCTACCCGATTACATACTTCCGAGCAAGAAGTCGTATATACACTTTGAAGGTGGATATACTCGTAATCTGCTTGCCCTTGCTCCTTGAGGGGTTTACCAAGCAGTTGTTGTCGCCAACAACTCGGTGGGCTCTTACCCGCACCTTTTCACCATTGCCAAAGCGATAATGCTGTGGCTGTTTGTTTTCTGTGGCACTTTCCGTGGATTTCTCCACCTTCCCGTTAGGAAGCTCAATGCTCTGCGGAGTTCGGACTTTCCTCTGGAATTATTTTGAAAATATATTCACACTTTGGTTGAATAACCTTCCACCAAAGTGTTGTTTTAGAGATAATTCCAGCCACTATCCACACTTCCAGCGATAACTGAAAATTTCAAAGAACACTAAAATTCTAAATTTTAAAACGAATAGAGACAATGCATTATTTTTCGTATATAACTGGTTCACACTCGCATTGCTGTTGAATTATTTGTTTTGCTGCTTCGGCAGATTCTTTGGATGAATAATTACCAATAACAACTGCATAGCGTTTTTGTCCGTTTATTGTTTTTTCTTCGATTGTTGTTCTCAATCGTTTTTTCAAAAACTTTTCTTTTTCGGCTTCTGCAGTTTCTAATGTGCTATAAACTCCAACTTGTAGACCGTAAGTAACAGGTCCGGATTTTGATTCAGTTTTTTCTACTTTTGGTTGTTCAGTAGTTGTCTTTTTGGGTTGTTGGGTTTGTTGTGCTTCTTCTTTTTTTAGATTGTCCTCGATTTGCTTAAGTTTTGAATTTGCTATACTTCGAGCAGTACGGACAACATCGGTAGCAGGTGGCAAGTATTCACTTGTTGGATAGCGTTTTCGAAAATTATTAAGTTCGTATTCTGCTTTGTCCACATCGCCTTTGACAGCATAATACTGCAATAATCGCCAGTAGGCATCATCAGCCCATTGACTTTCAGGATATTTTTGAACGATCTCTTTGTAGATTTCTACTGCTTTCTCGGCATTTTCGGATACGACAGCTAACAACAATTTCACTCCTGGATCGTTGGGGTATTCCACTAGCAAATCGGGCAATGCTGCTAAAACCTCGTTCATTTTTCCTTGTGAGTACAATTGCAGGTATTCTGTTATAGTTTTTTCTTGCGAAATAAGTTGATTTAAACTAATAAAGGTCACAAGTATAATTATTAAAAATTTCTGTTTCATATCTGCAAAATTTAATTGAGTAAAATTAGCAAAAAACTATTAAATAATCAAATTCTGTGTAAATTTTAACTAATCTACAAAATGATTTCTTGTAGTTTAAATTTTAAATTTCTACGACTATGTATAAAATGGGGAGATAATTTGAGGATATGATTTGTACCGAGGGAGGGATTTGAACCCCCGACACACGGATTATGATTCCGTTGCTCTAACCAACTGAGCTACCCCGGCTTAAAGAATGATTTAAAGAATTACAAAATTAAGAAATTTCATAATATTATCAAGAACTTTCTAAAAGTTTTTTGATTTCATCACGCAATTTAGCAGCAGCTTCGTAATTTTCTTCTTTTATTGCTTTATCCAATTGACTTTGCAAGATATCTAATCTCTTATTACCCGATGATTTTTCGGTAGGTTTGGGTTGTTCTTCGGTGGGCTTGACAAAATGTTGTTGTTCAGTTGATTCATCGGAGTCGGCAGTAATAATTCCCGATTCTTCCATAATTTCGGAATTAACATAAATTGGAACATTCATTCGGACAGCAATAGCAATTGCATCACTTGGACGGCAATCAATTCTATAAGTGCCGCTGTCCAAAATCAATTTGGCATGGAACGTTCCTTCCTCCAGTTCGTCGATATATACTTCGTTTAACTGTGCTCCCAAAGTTTCTAAAATAATTTTGATTAAATCGTGGGTCATTGGGCGCGGAGGAACTATACCTTCTAGCTCAAATGCAATAGCTTGCGCTTCGAATGCTCCAATAATTATTGGTAATCTACGATTGCCATCTAATTCTTTTAAAACAAGAGCAAAAGCATTGCCTCCAGGCGTTGCTGAGATTCCTAAAATTACAACTTGAATTTTATCTAAGTCCATATACTTCTTTTTTTGATTTTTTTGACGAAAATTGTAAAGAAAAATTTATTCTTTTTCTGTGTTATAAAGAATACTAATAATTTTATCTGCTACAATTTTACTCGATCCAGCAGAATGGTAAACATATTCTTTGGCTATTCTCCCTAATTCGCTACGAAATTCGTTGTTTAAGATTAAAAATTTTAACCAATCAGCTAATTCTTTAGCATTTCTAACAACTTTTAGGGCTTTGTTTTTTTTCAAAAATTGAGCATCAGTTGATTTAGATAAATTTGGACCAGAAATTATTGGCAAACCAAAGCCGGCTGGTTCGATAACGCTATGAATGCCTTCACCAAAAGCCCCGCCAATATAAGCAATATGTCCATAATAATACAATCCTAATAAATAGCCAATTTCATCAACAATGATGTCCTTATCTTTTAGTTTTTGGTGTACCCATTGGCAACCTTTGTCTAACAAACATTGTCTTATACGCGATGAAAGTGCGTGAGCTGGTATTTTATTTGTTAAGTTATCAATATGTTCCTCGGTGGGTTCGTGGGGAACATAAATTACTTTGATTTGGGCATCTATTTGTTCACGGACACTTTTTATAGCGGGTAACAAAATTTTTTCGTCTTCTTCCCAAATACTTCCGGCAACAATTACCAACTCCTTAGTGTCAAAAATTCTTCGATCTAATACCTCGTAAATTCTTGCTTCTTCAACTTTTTGAATAATTCTATCAAAGCGCGTATCAGTTAATGTTCTTATTTCTGCATTTATTCCCAACTTTTCAAAGAATTCAGTATGACGGCTTCCGGTGGTAAGTATTGAATGAAATAAATCATAATTTTCTTTTAGAAAAGCACGAGTTAGCCAACTAGTTCGATATAAATTGTTTGTAGGCATTGTAGCATTTACCAATATCGTTGGGATATTAAGTTTTTTTAATTCCAATAAATGGTTTCTCCAAATTTCGTATCTAACAAATATTGCAATATCTGGATGAATTGCTGCAACAAATTTGGCAGCATTTTCTTTGGTATCTATTGGCATATAACACATTTTATCAACATATGGATAGTCTTGTTGATTTTTATATCCAGATGGTGAGAAAAAGCTTGCAACAATGTAAAGATAATCTCGATTTTTCTTTAATTCTTCTATAACTGGTTTAATTTGCTCAAATTCGCCCATCGATGCAGAATGGATCCATATAATTTTTTTGTAAATTGGTATATCAGCAAAAGTATCCCATAGTGTTTCAATTTCTTGCTCTCGCTCTATGAACTTACTATTATTTTTCTTTATTTTCCTAAAATAGAAAATAAGCAAAGGAATGATTATTTTGTTGTAAATAAAATCTAACAACTGTTTTATCCCTATTTTGCAATAAATTTTGCTTGACGCTTTTCTAAAAAAGCTGTTGTACCTTCTTTGAAGTCTTGCGTGCCACACACTTCACCAAAAACCTTTGATTCGTAGGCTAAACCATCAGTTAAAGGCAATTTATCTGACATATCAATGCAATCTATGGCAGCTTTTACTGCCAATGGTCCTTTACTCAACACTAAATTAACGAACTCTATTGTTCTATCCATCAAATGCTCGTGTGGAAATACTTCGTTGACCAAGCCAATCGATAAAGCAGTTTGTGCGTCAATTGTTTTGGCCGAAATAATGAGTTCAATTGCCTTTGCTTTTCCTATTAAACGTGGAAGCCTTTGTGTTGCACCATAACCTGGAATAATCCCCAAATTAACTTCGGGTTGTCCCATTTTTGCTTTGTCACTTGCAAATCTTATATGACACGACAAGGCCAATTCCAAACCACCACCTAAAGCAAATCCGTTAATTGCAGCTATGACGGGTATTCGAAGTTGCTCTAATTTCAACATTACATTTGAACCAATTTCGGAGAATTTTTTTCCGCTAATTACATCGCTTTTACTTAATTCCACAATGTCTGCTCCAGCTGCAAATGCCTTATCTCCAGCACCAGTTAAAATTAATGCGTAAATATCTGGATCGAATATAATTTGATTGATGGCGTCCTCCAACTCCGAAAATAGCTCAAAATTCAAAGCATTCAATTTATCTGGTCTATTTAATGTAATTATGGCAAAGTTGTTTCTTTTTTCGAAAATTATAGTACTATAATTCATTTTTAGCTCTTAATTTTTAAATTACATTATTATAATTTTCAAATTTATTAAAAATATATTATGATTAATTCGAATTATACAAAATTTATTTTAATCCTATGCTCGATCTTATTACTTTTTATTTTTTCAGTTGATGATTTAGATGGAAAAACAATAAAAAAAAGAAAAAGAAGGCATCGCACTAAAATTGTGAATATTCAAATTAAGCAAGAAAAAATACTTGTAGATTCAATTTTAAATTCGGGGCTTATTTACCAGAATATATTGTTGGGAGACGGGAAACGCTGGTTTAAAGTTTATTTGACCAAAGTTGACTTAAAAAATCCGATAAATCAAATTTTTGTAGGGAAGTCGAAAAACAATATTTCGGGGTTAGCAAACTTTGTTGATTTTATTTCTGATAATTCAGGATTAGCGAATATTCAAACTATGATAAATGCAAACTTTTGGAGTGCATATAAAAACTATCCTATTGGTCCATTATTTATCAATGGAGAATTGGTTACATTTCAAAGATATAAACAATGGTCATCGTTATTTTTTGATGTAAACAACGTTCCATATGTTGACAACTTTGATATAAGGGGTAAGGTAATTGTAACTCCAAATTTGGAATTCGTAATTAGTTCGGTAAATCGACGTCGCGACAGCATTTCGGTATGCTTTTATAATCATTTCGTTGGAGATACAATTCCCTATGTACAACCCAAAAATATCCAAAAAGCTTTAGACTCGGCTTATTTTGCATGGCTTCAGGAAAAATCTCTATTTTTAAATGAAGATGAGACCGAACAAGATTTTGATACTCTTGCATTTGTCGAAGAATACAAAGCCTTGATAAGGCAAAACGAAATTGAAAACCTGACTACAAAATTATTATGTAAATATCTCGATCCACCAACGATTAACAAATCGAGTAAGGTTGTAATCAGTAAAATAACAAAAAATCACATTGAAGTCCCAAAAGGTTATTGTGTGCTCACCTATGGTGGTTTTCTCGAAGCCATTTATGCCCCAAAGATAGGAGATACTTTACAAATATTATTCCAAACCAACACCCATCAAAATATTGAATTCAAAAACGGGATATCCGGAACACCAAGAATAGCTCGTAAAGGAATTTACAAAAACGAAGCACAAGCCGAAGGAAACAACGGGAAAAGGTTTATTAATCATCAATTGCCTCGAACTATGGTTGGATACGATAAAAACAAACAATGGTTTTATATGGTAGCTATTGATGGAACGAATTCTCAAAATGGTTATTATGGAGCAAGTTTGCGTGATTTGGAGAAAATTGCAAAACACCTAAAACTTTACGATGCAATGAATTTGGATGGTGGTGGCTCAACTGCCTTTATTATCAATGGAATGAATAAAATGAGGAAAACCAACCCATATTCATCCCGTAAGTTATCAGTATATTTGGGTGTTAGAACGCTAAACTAAATCAAATAAATTGTTTCCTATGAATTCTCAATTGAAAGGAGTTTTTTTAATATTCGGAGAATTCTTTTTGAACTTTTTCCGTCTCCATAAGGATTTTTAGCAGTTGCCATTTTTGAATATAATTCCTCATTGTTGACTAATTCAGTAATATTAGCGATAATTTTTTCCTCTTTAGTTCCAACCAACATAGCAGTGCCGGCTTGGATGCCTTCGGTTCGTTCAGTTACCTCTCTCATAACCAAAACTGGCTTACCCAAACTTGGGGCTTCTTCTTGAACTCCTCCAGAATCTGTCAAAATAAAATATGATTTATTCATAAGCCAAACAAATTCGGGATACTTTTGTGGTTCAATTAAAAATACATTCGGTAATCCGTGTAAAATTTCTTGAACAGGTTCTTGAACATTAGGATTGAGGTGAACAGGATAGATAATTTGAAATTCAGGAAAAATTGAGGCAATTTTACGAATTGCATTGCAAATATTCCTAAAAGGCTCACCAAAACTCTCTCGACGGTGACCTGTAACGAGAATTATTTTGCGATCTAAATCAATGAAATTAAATTTTTTGATGAAATCTTCTTCTAGCTTTTCAATAATTGATTTGGTTAAAAATAATGTGTCTATTATTGTATTACCAACCAAGAAAACATTGTTTTTAATATTTTCTTTGCGAAGATTTTTGACTGCTCTGCGAGTAGGGGCAAAATGGAAATCAGCTAATCGGGAAGTAAGCGCGCGATTTATTTCCTCGGGGAAAGGAGAGTATTTGTTGTTGCTTCTCAATCCTGCTTCGATATGGGCAATTTTTGTTTTGGTGTAAAATCCGGCCAATGATGCTACAAAAGTTGTTGTTGTATCTCCCTGGGTTATTATTAAATCAGGATTAAAGTCATCGAAAACATTTTTAATTTTTAATAGAATTTTACTTGTAATGTCGAATAATGTTTGATTTGGAGACATTATTGCCAAGTCATATTCGGGTTGAATTTCAAAAAAATTCAACATATCCCAAAGCATTTCTTTATGTTGCGAAGTTACGCAGATTTTTGTTTCGAATAATTCGGAATATTTTATGAATTCTTTATAAACAGGGATTAATTTTAATGCTTCAGGGCGAGTTCCAAAAACGATTAAGATTTTTTTCATAAATTATTTATTCTCGATTTTAAGTTTTAAAGCTGCAATTTCGTCTCGCAACTCGGCTGCACGTTCAAAATCCAAATTTTTTGCAGCATTTTTCATTTCCACAAATAATTGATCGATTAGTTCTGATAAATGCTTTTTGGGTAGTTGTTCAAAAATATCATCCAGTTTAGATGTTCGGTTAGCAAGAATTTGTTTATTTTTCTTTGTAGATGAACCTTTATGTATATCGGCAACCGAAGTAGCATTGAGAATTTCTTCGATGGATTTGTAAACAGTTTTTGGATTGATACCGTGCTTGCGATTGTATTCCATTTGAATTTCTCGTCTACGATTAGTTTCGTCGATAACTTTTAGCATAGAATTGGTGATTTTATCGGCATAGAAAATCACCATTCCTTCCTCGTTTCGGGCAGTTCTTCCTGCAATTTGCATCAAAGAACGCTCACTCCTCAAAAAACCTTCTTTGTCGGCATCCAACACGGCAACAAGTGCAACCTCGGGTAAATCCAATCCTTCACGCAATAAATTAACACCAACCAACACATCGAATTCGCCCAATCTTAGGTTGCGGATTATATCTACCCTTTCTAATGCATCAAAATCCGAATGAATGTAGGCAACCTTTAAATTCAAATTTTGGAAATAATCAGCTAAATCCTCGGCCATCCGTTTTGTGAGTGTAGTAACCAATGTTCTTTGTTTTTTTGCAATTCTTATGCGTATTTCGTCCAATAAATCATCTATTTGGTTGTGGATTGGGCGAACCTCAATTTTAGGATCCAATAATCCCGTTGGGCGTATAATCTGCTCGACGATAACCCCTTCGGATTTTTCCAATTCATAATCGCCGGGTGTTGCACTAACAAAAATTGCTTGGTTAATAAGCGATTCGAATTCGTCAAATCGCAAAGGACGATTTTCCAGTGCGGAGGGCAACCTAAATCCATAATCAACGAGTGTTTGTTTTCGGGAGCGATCTCCATTATACATACCACGAATTTGGGGTATCGAAATATGGCTCTCGTCGATTATTAACAAATAATCTTTTGGAAAATAATCAAAAATGCAATGTGGGCGTTCACCAAATTCACGTCCCGATAAATGCATCGAATAATTCTCGATTCCAGAGCAATAACCAACTTCTCTCATCATTTCCAAATCGTATAAAGTTCTTTGTTCCAATCTTTGTGCCTCGACATATTTTTCTTGCTTCCTTAATTCTATCAATCTATCGCTTAATTCATCTTTAATTCTTGCCATAGCTCGAGCCAGTTGATCTTGACTTGTAACAAAAAGCTTTGCTGGATAAAGCGTATAGCTCTCGTGCCTCTCGATAACTTTGCCAGTTAAGGCATCTATAGTGGATATTCTATCGATTTGGTCGCCAAAAAATTCAACTCTTATTCCAATCTTATTTTCGTATGCCGGCATAATATCGATAACATCGCCCCTAACGCGATAAGTACCACGTATAAAGTCTGTATCGTTCCGAGTGTAATGCAAATCCGAAAGTCTAAGTTGGAAGTTTTTACGCTTTATTTCGTTGCCAACCCTCAAAGGAAATAGAAATTTTTCGAACTCTTCTTTTTTGCCAATGCTATAGATGCTACTTACTGATGCGACAACAATCACATCCCGGCGACCCTCGACTAATGCGCTAGTGGCACGCAAACGCAATCTATCAATTTCATCATTTATCGAGAAATCCTTTTCGATATAGGTATCGGTGGTGGGTAAATAAGCTTCGGGTTGATAATAGTCATAGTACGAAATAAAGTATTCTACTGCATTATTAGGAAAGAAATTTTTGAATTCACTATAAAGCTGAGCTGCAAGAGTTTTATTAGGCGACAAAACAAGTGCTGGGCGTTGAACGTTTTGGATAACATTCGAAATTGTGAATGTTTTTCCTGAACCTGTTATCCCCAAAAGCACTTGAAATTTATCACCTCTAAGAATGCCCTCAGTTAGTTCTCTGATGGCTTTTGGTTGATCTCCTGAAGGTTGATAATTCGATACTAATTGGAATTGTCTCATTTTTTGTGAATTACTTTACCTAAAAATATAAAATTAAGTAAAAACAAAAAATTAATCTGATTGATTATTCGTAATTTAGTATTATTTTCAAATAATTAAATTAAAAGATGGAAAATAATCATTACCAGGACTCGATATATTTCTTTGGAGTTGTTGCAAAGTATTGGAAATTTATTTTCTACTTTACATTGGCAGTGACAATTATATCTACAATAGTTGCATTTTTACTCCCAAAATGGTATGCTGCAACTACAAATTTAGTACCTTCAAGTTCCTCGCAAGAAGGATCTGGAATTGGTGGTACTGCAATCTCGTCGGCTCTAAAAGAATTTGGATTGACCAAAATGACTGGTGCCTCGGGTGGAGAACAATATTCCTACATAGTCATTTTACAAAGTCGAACAGTAATTGATTCAATAATTAATAAATATCATTTGGATCAAGTATACGACATTCCAAAAAAGGAAATGGTTGAATTGCGGGAAGAATTTTTGGACAACTTAGAGGTTTCTTACGAAAAGGAAGGTAATTACACAATAACCGTTTGGGATACAGATCCACAAAGAGCAGCCGATATTGCCAACGATATGGTGCAAATTGCTAATGCTCACTTTGTGAATATTTACCGTCAAGATAGTCGATTATCCAAAGAATATTTCGAATTGCGCGTAAATTCAATTGATAGTAGTCTTACCGAAATTGGCAAGGCTATGAGTAAATTTACAAAAAAAACATTGCTTTTTTCGCCCGAAGACCAAGCTCAAGCAATTGCAAAGTCACTTTCGGATTTAAAAGCGGAACAAGTGAAATATGACATCATATATAACTTTTACAAATCGAACTATGGTGATAATGACCCTTTGGCAAAATCTTTCAAATCAATGAGCGAAGAATTAAATCAAAAATTGAACAATCTGAAAACCCAACCTGGATTTGCTGGCAACTTTGCATTAAACGATGCTTCGGCAGTTGCAGTTGAATATATACGGCTATATACCGACTTCGAAACATTAACCAAAGTTAAAGCATTTTTGGTTTCGATGCTCGAAAAAATTCGAAGTGACGAAGTAAAAAGCATACAGAGCCTTTTAGTAGTCGACAAGGCCATTCCTCCCGATAAAAAAGATAAACCAAAAAGAGCATATATAATTATTGGTTCAGCAATTGGGGGTCTTGCTTTGGCTTTGCTAATAGCATTCTCGATTAATTATTATAGAGAAATAAAAACAAGATTAAACCAGTTCAATAATGTTGAAGAATAGCAGTAAATTTCAACGAATTTGGATTTACCTAATTCTATTAACTTCTCCCATTTATTTGCGAACGGGTAGTGAAGGGGTTGAGTTTATCGACATTATTTTTGCAGCATTTTATTTTGGTACGCTTTATTTTTGGTTTTTTTGGACTTTATTTGTAGCAAAAAAAAGTATTTTTCGAAATATTGCCGATTTTTTTCTATTAACTTTTTTTGTTCTTGGATTTGCTCTTGCTTTGAATTCGTATTTGAACGGAGTTCATTTGGTAGATTCTATGCGAGAACTCGTTCTTATTTCATTCGTTTTGTATTATTTTCCAATTCGTGAGAATTTTGCTGAGAAAAAGCATTTAATTTTTTTTAGTATAATTTTTTCGATCGCAATTTTTTTAAATTCATTAGGTCAAATTTACGACTATTATCGCAATATTTCCGCTGGTTTGCAGTATGCTTATCAATTACTTTCGAGCACAAAGATAAGAATTAACCAAACTCTTTTTTCGTTTACCATATTATCGTCAAGTTTATTTATGTTGATTAAACAAAAGTTGCTAACACGCATTTGGCTTGTGATTTCGATAATATCATCATCAATTGCATTGTTGACAACCTTTTCGAGAACTTTTTGGTTAATCACATTGTTAGTTTTTGGCGTTTACATAGTAGTATTACCATTTAAACACAAAATAAGATTGGGATTAAGTGGAATTCTTGTATTAGGCAGTATCTTTTTAGTATCCCAGTTGTTTTTCAAAGAACGCTCCGATGTGGTTATCCAAGTTATTGAAAAAAGATTTTTATCTACTTCAAAAGGTATCAAAGACTTATCATTAACAGCAAGATTAAAGGAATACCAAACGGTAATTCAGAAAATAAAAGAATATCCAATTCAAGGAAATGGATTTTTCAAGGAATTTCGTTTTTATAGCGTTTTGGAACAAGAAACTGCAACAACAACCACAATACACAATGGGTATTTATTCCTATTTTACAGAGTTGGAATTCCATTAGGGCTAATGTTTATATTCTGTGTTTTTTATTTTTTTATTAAATCATTAAAAAACATATATTTAATCGATGATGTTTTTTACAAATTCGTATCGGTTGCAGCACTGACTGGATTAATCGTAATGATAATTAGTGGATTTACGAGTTCTCAATTTCTGTATCGAGATGGAACATTTTTGTTTGCTGTATCTTTTGCTTTAGTTGAAATTTCTTATAACCAAGTTCAAATTATTCGTAATAAAAGACTAATATTGCAAAATGGCTGAAAAAATTCCACAAATAAAAGCCCAATCGCACGTTTTTATTGCTCCAATTGAAAGAGCGAAGCTTGTGAAAGTAATAGTGATAGTTATATTTTTAGTGTTTGCTGGAAGGTTGTTCGAACTACAAGTAGTTTCGGGCGAAAAATTCAAAGTATATAGCGAAGCACAGGCAATAAAAAAAATCCGTATAATTCCACCAAGAGGTCAGATTTTTGATTTAAATAACAAACTTTTAGTACACAACCAAGCTTCGTTTAATTTAAACATCATTCCTGCAAGTTTTGATAGCACTTCGCTAAAATTATTGCAAAAATTAGTCGAAATAGATACATCTTTGTTAAACGAAGCTATGAAATTAAAAGATAAGTTCGAAAAATACACACCATTTACAATACAAAGAGATTTAGATTTTGCCACAATATCCCTTATTCGTGAATATCAGCAGTATTTAAAAGGAGTTTCTATCGAGGTTGTAAGCAAACGATTATATTCCGACTCAGTTCGTATGCCCCATATATTAGGTTATATAAGGGTTGCATCGGAATCTCAGTTAAAACAACGGCCATATTTAGTAAAAGGTGATAAAGTTGGTCAAGATGGATTAGAAAAGTATTATGATGAAATATTGCGAGGTGTTGAAGGATACGAAATTGTTGCTTTCAATCGCGAGGGCAAACGAGTTGAAAAAATAAGCGAAGAATTCGAAAGTCAAGAGCCAATTGCTGGAGCTAATCTTTATTTAACAATTGATTTTGATTTACAATTATATGCCGAAAAACTTTTGGGTAATAGACGAGGAGCAATGGTTGGAATAGATCCTCGCAATGGAGAAATACGCTTTTTAGTTAGTAAACCTGATTTCGATCCAGACATTTTTAGTGGAAAACTAACTCAAGAACAAGTTGATTACCTATTTCGGGACGAAAGTCATCCATTGTTAAATAGAGTTACACAAGGAGTGTATCCTCCCGGTTCGACTTGGAAAATGTTAATAAGTGTTGCTGGCTTGCAAGAAGGGATCATATCTCCCTCTTCTACATTACCTTGCGCCGGAGTTTATCATTATGGTAATCGTTCTATCAAATGTCACGGTGCTCATGGAAACATCAATATTTATACCGCATTACAGGTGAGTTGCAATCCTTATTTTGCACAATTAGCCACAAAAATTGGAATTGATGTGTTTGCCAAATATGGTTATCTGTTTGGTTTTGGTATGCCCACAGGAGTTGATTTGCCTTCCGAAAAATTTGGTACTTTACCTGATAAAGACTATTTAAAAAGAAAATTTAAGCAAGAGAATTTTTCATTCCAGAGTTTCTTGCCACTATATGGAATTGGTCAAGGAGAGGTGAGCGTCACTCCGTTGCAAATGGCTGTATATACTGCTGCAATTGCAAATAAAGGCACACTATACCAGCCAAGTTTGGTTAGAGAAATTGAGCATATTGCAATGAAAAAACGTGAAAAAGTACCCCATAAAGCAACTAAATTACCAATCGACGAATGGGTGTTTGATGTTATTCATCGGGGTATGTATAAAGTTGTAAATGAAGGTGGAGGAACTGCAACCAATGCAATTGTACCAGGCATTAAAGTTTGTGGAAAGACAGGAACTGCACAAAACAATCAGCGGGGTGGGCGCGACCACTCCTGGTTTGTTTGTTTTGCACCAATGGAAAATCCCGAAATAGCAATTGCAGTAATTGTCGAAAATGCTGGATTCGGGGCAACGGTTGCTGCTCCAATTGCACGAGATATGTTAATGAAGTATTTTAAAATTCAACCTTTCATAAAACAAGACTCTACCGTTACAATAAATCAATAGTGGTAATAAATTGGTTGTAGATGTTATTATCACTATAACTACAAATTAAATCTTGGATTAACAACATTGTTGAAAATTGAACCAAAGGAAAAGGATAATCCACCCGATAACCAATAATCATATTGCGACTCTAATTGCCTTTGACGAGTTAAAATTTCTTCGTAGCTTGCACCTTTTTTCGGTAAATTTATTTGGTCGTGTACCAAACTTATACCTCCACTCAAATCGAACGACAACCCTTTAAATAATCGAAAACTTACTTGTGAATGAATGTTTAAATTATTTAATTTAATATCACTTAGATAATTTCGCCAACTCATAGATAAATAAATTGAACCCCAAGTTTCGATTTGCTCCAATGCTGCATTTAAACTATGCAGAAAAAGTAATTCTTTTGTTTTGAGGTATATTGTTGTATCGTTATAATAATTTTGAGTAATTCCTATGCCATATAAAAATCGGAATTGGCGCCGTGTAGATTCCGAAAAGGGGTATATATTAAATTCAATAGAAGGCTTAAAAGTTAATCCAAATTTTATGTTACGATATTCGCTCGAGGAAATGTCTAAGGCTTCACCAATCGACCAATGTTCTCCCAGACTTTTTACAATAAGATTACTAAAACCATTATAGTTGTTGTTAGAATTTATCGACAAAGAATCATTTATTTGATAAATTGAGGAATTATAATTATTTGTAAAGGTGAATTCATATTTCCATTCAGGTGTAATTTTACTAACGCGAAAAGAGGACCATGAATTGATTGAACTATAACTTTTTTCTCCATTTGCATATAAGTTGGATGAAAGACGAAAAAACCAAGAATCCCAAGGATCATCAACTTTTTGCACCTTTTGTTGGGGTAATATTAGTCCAATTTTCAAATAATCCAAAAATTCTGTCTTAGCAGCATATTTAACTAAGCCTACTTTTATTATGTGGGTGGATTTATCTCTTCTGTCGTTAGCTGTTTCGTTCAGTTGGGTAAATATTTTCAAAGTATCGTTTATTCCTTCAAATCTGTTTCGTCCTATGAAAAAGAATGAATATTCGTTACCTCGCGAAGCGGTTTGTTGCGAAGTTACTAAGATATGCACATCTGCCTCTTGTTCAAAGCTTACATAGTTAACAAATTGGATATTATCTTGTAAATAGTCCAAATCGCAAATCCTACAATCGATGAATACTTTAATTGCTTTATTGCGTATTTCATCTAAACTTAAAGTATCGTTCTGTGAAAATAATAAGGTAATATTTATTAAAAAAATAAATATTAAAACTACATTTCTACGATTAATTATTTTTTCCATAGAAAATATCAAACATTTTTGGTTTATTACAAAATTAATAAGTATATATCGATAAATTAAAGATCTTGGCAAATAAAAAAGGCAGTCTTGGGATTGACTGCCTTTTAATTACCTTTTGCTGTTTATCTTATTTTGTAACGGTAAATGTTTTAGTAAGCAAAATATCTCCACTGCGGAGGACTAATGTATAAGTGCCCGAAGGAACTGTGCTGAGATTAAAGTTGATTTCGCGTGTCGAAGCCAAAGTACCGTTCATTATATCCAAAACTTTGCGACCGTTCAAGTCGATTATTTCGATATTTACATTCATTGGCTCGGAGATAGTAACTAATACTTTTGCATTGTTCGAAGCTGGATTTGGAGTAACTTCGCTTAATTGCAAAATACCTTCCAATCCTTTAACAGTCACTTTACGAACATCGCTATATGAGTAAGAACCATCTCGGTCGACCATCTTTAATCTGTAAGCATAGGTCTTACCAAATTGGACTTGATTATCACTAACTGGTCCATATTTGGTTTCGTTAGCACTATTTCCAACGGAGTTTACAGTTGCAATTTTATTGAATACGCCAATAAAGTTGTTTTCAACTGTTGCTTTTTCGACTTCGAAGTGGGATGAGTTGAACTCGGAAGCTGTTATCCAATTCAAATCAACTCGTGAGCCTGTTTGATTAGCTTCAAAGCTCAACAAGTTGACAGGCAAGATATTGCCGTCATATTGAGAAGCAAAGTCCAAAATACCACGCATTACATTGTCCAACTTGGAAAAGTGTCGCCAATCGATACCAAAGTATACAGCATTGTAGCCTTGAGTAGCAGTTATCGATCCCATTACTCTTTCGCTTTCGGGCGCATCTGGTGATGCAAAATCGCCGAGAGTTTCGTATTTATATGCAATTTGAGTTAATCCTACTTCGGAAGGAACTAAGCTTAAATATGCTGGCTGTGGATAACCGTCGTTAACATAATCTGTTGTTTTAATTGTTTCGACAATATTTCGAGCAATTCCGACACCTTTGATTGTATAGCCATCGTAATTACCGCCAGCACCCAAAGGATTGGAAGGAGTTTTATCAGTAACGTGGAAGTAATTTTCGATAAAGTCGCCGAGTGCAGTTCCGGCAGTTAAACGAGCATATTCTTGGGTAGCTACAATAAAGTTCTTCTTCTTGCTGGAATTACCTGCTAGTAAGTAACTCTCGATAGCATCTATATCATAGATGTCGAAGTTTTCGGGTGAGATTTCGTTGTCGCCTTCAACCCAGAACAGAGTACGATACATTGTATAATCCAAAGCTCTTGGCTCCCAACCATCACGATTGAAAAAGTCGTAGTCAAATCGATTTTTAGCTGGATCTTTTTCGAAGCCGATGGATTTCAATCCAGTTTGCAGTGCTGTATAGTTCAAGCGACGAGCTATTTCGTTCACATTTGCATTTGATGGCATTGTGGTCAAATCGGTGTTTGCATTAACCATCATTTCGAATCCAGACTTTTGAACATAGAATCGAACGTATTTTGTTACAGTGTTGTTATCGTTGTTCAAATCATTTTCGGATTTAACAGTAATACGGTAAACAGGTGTTACGTTTTCTTTCATAGGTGCAAAATAGTCTGGAATAATATAATTGAGACCTTCTTTGCTTAATTCATAGTATGTTTTTGGTACAAAATCGTTGCCTTGACCGTCTGCCAAATTGAAAGACAATTCTTGGAATGTAAATGGATCCATACGAACGATGTTCGAAACTGATTGATGGGCAATTCCAAAAGAGCCATCTGGATTTTGCATCTCGATGGTAACTGTAACTGGAATATTAACGGCAACCATAGAGCCCGGATTATGTAAGCGTACTGTTATATCAACTGGAGCAGTTGTCATATAATATTCTGCTTCGCTAAATAGGCGTGGAGCAGTTTGACGATAATTGCCTGGAGATACGATAAATAGTGGTTCGATATCGCGGACATACATCAAACCATCGAATTCTTGGGCACCGATATCATAAGGATAGCCGCCTTCACCGCGTGTTTTACCAGTTATATCTGTTGTAAATTCATTAGTTAATCTCATACCACGGTTGTTCAAAACTGAACCTGTTGGAGCTGGGAATGATTTTACCCTTAAATATTGTGGTAGATCCACATTTGTTACAAAGTCTTTGGTGAAATTCCAACCCGTTACCGAATTAAAGTCATTCTTAGTGTACATTTGCCATTGCAACAAACTCTTGAATTCATTGTTGTATCCTGGCTCAATAACATTTGATTCGCCATCAATTTGGTAAAAACGGAAATGAGATAAGTTTTCGTTGTTTCCTAAATAAAATGCGTTGTGGTCAGAAACAAATGTGTTTGCCGATGGGAACAAGCCTTCGTAGACCACTGCAGCATCGAACAAACTATTGGAATTATTAACTGCATTGTCCAAAATTGCAAAAGCATTGTTATAAACTTGAACTTCGGTAAAGTGCATCGAAGCAAAACAAGCTTGGTTGCCAAAATTAACGATACCATCATCTGGCAATATAATTGTGTTGTTTGCAAAGAACAATTTCTTTCCGAATGATTTAGGATTCTTTGGAGTGAATACGCTTCCAGTTCTATCATTCATAACCAAAACGCCATAGCGTGAACCATTTTGATTTGTATTTTTAATTCCCCATATGATGTTGTTGTAAACTTTGAAGTTATCGGGAATATCTGGGAAGTCCATATAACCGCCTAATGGTGCTGGATAGTTTTGTATATTTTGGAATAATCTAATTCCAGCAACTTCGCGACTATCGGCAAGACCGCTAATTTCGTTATTAATTATTGTTAGGTTGACATTGTTGTAGCCTCCTCCGAAATTGGATGGATAAGCTCCCGCCTCAATTCCATAGGAGTCTTCCGAAACAGTTGATTTAACATTGTAAATCCTATTTCCGCTAACAATAGTGTTTTCTTCGAAACCTAAGAAAATACCTGCTCGCTCAACATCCCATATAATGTTGTTAGAAATTTCATTGTTTTTGTTGTAATAACGAATATATTTCATTGCAGCAGGGCTGATCAATGGACCAATTCCCATTGTTGCGATACCATAGCCAAAGCCAGAAATTTCGTTGCCAATAAATTTGTTATTTACATTTGGCAAAGTATCTACTCTTAATACTGTTGATTCAAAAATGTCATTAGTCAAAGTAGAACGACTTGCAATACCAGCGGAGAAACCATAAATTCTGTCAGCTGTTGGAATGGAATCTGCTGTGTATCGAAAACCATCGGCCGGTGTCCATTTCATTCTTGGCAACTCAAATTTATCCGCAATTTTTGGGCTTGCATTTTCAATAATAATGTTTTTAATTGTTATATCGTGAGAACCACGGCCTAAGAAGAATGCTTGGCCTTGGTTAGATGAATAAGAATGTAGGACTACCCTTATTGATTTATTTGGACCGCCGTCAAATTCAATAAAGCCGGGAGTGTTCATATATTGCTTCATTATTGCATAGGTTGGAGCTGTATAAACGGGTGCATTTGGATTTGAAGGTGTTCTATTTTGACCGAAAAATATACCCTTACCGCTTAGTGACCATAAGTGGATTGTGATACTACCTTTTTGAGTTGCTTTTTGAGCACTCGGTTTGAAAATTAACTTGCGGGTGGTTTTTGTTACTGGATCGTAACCCAATCCTGTAATCATCGAGCTCAAATCCCAAGCTGGTGCATCTGGCGATGGTGAGTACATATGATATTCAGAATCTGTTAACTCGATTGTTGCATTACCGCCAACACCCTTTGCATATAAATCATTAGTAAGTGCTTCCAAGCTTGGTATACTTTGTCCTTGACCTACTTTCACAACATTTTGAATACCAGTAATTACTTTGAATGTTTTAGTTACGCTATTGTTGCTTGGAACATAGTCACCTTGAGCCAAAACTGTGAATGTTGCCTCGTAATCACCTGGCTCGGAGAATATAAAGCCATCGAATTCCATAATCTTCTTGTTGTATGCACCAGAAGGAACATCTTGCATAACTCCAGTGAGAGTATAAATCTTACCTGATTGCAAGTGTTTCATTACAAATGAGCATTGAACATTGGATACGTCGCTAACCCCAAAGTTTTCGATTAAACCAGCAGGTCGGATAGCTTTTCCGGCATATATTGATGATCCAGGTACTGGATTGACAATATCTATAGCACCAATTTCAACTTCAGCTTGTACTTGGAAATTATAAGCAGAAGCGTCTGGTCTTGGATATACGTCGTTGTATTCTTCCAAATCTGTTGCACTTTCTAATACACCAACGATTTCCAATCTAAAGATGTCTACTGTGGTAGAAATGAAAGTTGGGAACTCAATAGTAACTTTACTTTTGGGGTATAATATATCCCATTCAGGTTTGTCAGAATCAAATTGGACAGTGCGTGTCCATATCAATTGACCATTAGTTGCATAAATATTTGCGATTGCTTTGAATTTAGTAATTTTCTTTAAACCAACGTTTTGGAATTCAGCAGTAATTGGGATGGGAACTTCAGGCGGATATTTAAAGAATCGTGGAGCACCACTTGGTATTGGTGATAGAATTGAAGCTACGCTGAGGTCGTTCAACCAAGATGCTGTGAATTTTTTAATTATAACTTTTTCTTGTCCATTCGGTTTACGTAATGTAATCCACAGTTGGTATTCACCGCCGGAGGTGATTTTTAAATCACCATTGCCCGAAGGTGAGTAAATACCAGTTGATTTATTTATGACCACTTTGGATTTTCCAGATAAATCGATATATTGATTTCCGTCAGCATCTAAAGCTTGGTATACTGTATTTAGTGAAGGCATTGGACCTTTGATTTCGTATTTGAATGATGCACCGCTTGCTTGGGCAGCTTTGAATTCGATGAATGGTTTTTCGAAATACCATTGATAGGGATCGCCAGCTTCGTCGTACATTGTTCTTGTTGTTCCGTTATAAACTTCGCCTGCAAACAAGATGTCATTGGGTGGAGTGTCGCTTGGGAACACATCTTTCAATGGTAATTGGAATTCTAATGTATAATCTTCGGTTTCGCCATAGGCATAAACATAACTGAAACCATAAGTATAATAATCATACGCAAAAGCATTCAAGCAAGGATTTTGTGCTTGATCATAGTACTTTGCCCATCCATAATCATAAACACTGTTGAGACTGTATGGATAATAATAGGAGCCAGTTACACGCATTCTTACTTTTGTTGCATCGACATTATCGGGGATTTTTACAGCATAGGTCCATTCCATAAGATTGGAGGAGCAATATGGAGCAGCTGATTGAGTTGGATTCCAATGCTGATAGTAGCCTCTCCAAGCAGGATTGGGGTTAAGAGGATTGGTTGAGGATGGTGAATTAATCCATTCACCAGCGTCAACCCAGTCGCCATCGGCGTTCCAATCAATGAACAAACGCATCGTGTAGTAAGTGGTATATGAACTATAGCAATAATAACTTGTAAAACCATAGACATTTGCTGTTTTGATTGTAAAGAGATAAGTATCGCCTATATCTAATGATGCTGGAGGTAAAGTGTTAAAATACTTGAAGCATTCGACATTTTCGAATGTTGCGGGGTTCGTTGTGTGTTTAAAAACTTCGTAACCACCTGTTGTTTTAATTGTTACTTCGGCAATTCTAACTGAATAATAAGCATTCCATCCATAGTATTGGGCGTAATAAGCTGGGTAGCAGTAGTAGTAGATTGGTGATGTAAAACCTGTGGGAGCAGCTGGATTGCAATAGTTTGTGGGTTGGGCTTGGGCCGCACCCCAAAACATAGCAATTAAAAATACCAAAAGAGAAACAAACGATAAGCTCTTTTTGGTTAATTGGTTGTTTTTACTCATAATAACACCTTTTAATTTTTATCTAATATTGATTAATTTCAATTCTAACTTTAAAACAATATTTTTAATTTTTTGTTACAATTAATTTTTCATTGATATTTTTCATCAAAAAATAAAATTAAGAAAATTTTTTCAAAAAATGTTTATTTTATGCAAAATTCTTATACTTTAATTATTGTTGTGTGATTTTGATTTAAATTCATTTAAAAATTTATAATTTACATTTTTTTAAATTTGAAAAAAAACAAAAAGTAATATGAGCAAAAACAAATTAAACGAAACAAACGAACAAGTTCAACCAACAATGGATAAAGAAAAAGAAAAAGCTTTAAAATTAGCTATCGAGCAAATTGAACGTCAACACGGCAAGGGTTCAATTATGCATCTGAACGATCGTGAGGTGGTTAAAGTTGACGCAATTTCCACTGGTTCCTATTCAATTGATGCTGCAATAGGTATTGGTGGTGTTCCGCGTGGACGAATTACCGAAATTTTTGGTCCTGAATCCTCGGGCAAGACAACACTTTGTTTGCATGTTATTGCCGAAGCTCAAAAAATGGGTGGTATAGCAGCTTTTGTCGATACCGAGCATGCCTTGGACGTAAATTATGCTCAACGTGTTGGAGTTGATCTGAACAATTTATTACTTTCCCAACCAGAATTTGGAGAACAGGCTTTGGACATTGTGGAAACATTAGTCCGTAGCAATGCAATTGATGTGATTGTAATTGATTCGGTTGCTGCTCTAACTCCTCGAATAGAAATCGAGGGCGATATGGGTGATGCACAAATGGGTTCACAAGCACGACTGATGTCCCAAGCTATGCGTAAACTAAATGCTGCAATTGGCCGAAGCAAAACTTGCGTGATTTTTACCAATCAATTACGCAGCAAAATTGGAGTAATGTATGGCAATCCCGAAACTACAACTGGTGGAAATGCCTTGAAATTTTATGCATCTGTTCGTATCGATATACGCCGTAAGGATATTATCAAAGAAGGTGCCGATATTGTGGGTAATCGCGTTCGTGTAAAAATTGTCAAAAACAAAGTTGCTCCTCCATTTAAGGAAGTCGAGGTTGATATATTGTATAACGAAGGAATTTCCCGATTAGGGGATTTAATTGATATTGCCACCGAAAATGGTGTTGTTCAAAAAACTGGTTCTTGGTATGCTTTTGGTGAAGAAAGAGTTCAAGGCAAGGAAGCATTAAAGAAATTGCTTAAAGAAAATAACGAGTTATTTTTGAAGTTAGAGAAAGAAGTTAAATCAAGATTGTTCGGTAATTAGAATAGACCAACTAAATTACAGCATTATGCTTTCTAACTTATTTATCAAGAACTTTGCAATTATCGAAGAAATTGATTTAAAATTCGATCCCCGTTTGAATATTTTGATTGGAGAGACTGGTGCTGGCAAATCAATCATTATCGATGCATTACAGATTTTGTTAGGTGAAAAGGCTTCGCCAACTCTTATTCGCCAAGGTGCTAATAAATCCATAATCGAGGGAATCTTTGTTTTGCCTTTCGATCACCCAGTATGGGAAGTTGTGAAGGATAACGAAATTGACATAATCGATCATTCCAAAGATAATTATCAAATGATAATCCGGCGCGAAATCAATATCAATTCATCAACCCGAAATTTTATTAACGATTCACCCGTTCAACTCAACACATTAAAAGTTATTGGTGATTTTTTGATTGATTTCCACGGGCAATATTCCCATCAAATTCTTCTTAATCCCAAAAAACACGTCGATATTCTTGATTCTTACTTGGGTAACAACGATTTATTGTTAGAATATCAAACTGAGTTTAAAAAATTAAAAAAACTCCAAAACGAATACAACAATTTTTTGGAAAACAAAAAGGACTATCATAGATATACTCAATCTAAAATTGATGATTTAAATTTAATTAATTCAATAAATCCAAGGCCAAACGAAGATATTGAACTTTTGGAGGAACTAAAAATAATCGAAAATTCCGAATTATTGTTCAACTATTATACGGAAATTGCTCAATTAGTTTATGATGCTGATTTTTCTCTGCTCAATCAATTGAGCATTCTCAATAGGAAAATGGAACAAATTGCTAAGTTTAATTCCCAAATCCAAATATACTTGCAAGATACTTCGAAGTTTGAACTTATCTTGAAAGAATTAAAAAACCACATTGTTGATTTTTTCGAAACAATCAATTATAATCCAAATAGAATTGAGGAAATTAATCAAAGATTATTCAACATAAGAAGCTTAATAAGAAAATTTGGTAAAATTGAACAAATACTTGGATATAAACAACAATTAGAAAAGGAATTACAACAAGAAATCGATTATGAATCCAAACAAAAAGAATTGGAATTGGAATTAAATAATCAACGACAAATTACCGAAAAATTAGCAATGCAATTATCTGATAGAAGACTGAATAATAAACATTTATTCGAAAAAGAAATAACGGAATTACTTTCGAATTTAGGTTTTAATTTCATTCAATTCTTAATCAATATTAGTAAGGTTGATCAAAATTTAACTGTTAAGGGATTAGATACTGTTGAATTTTTAATAAGTACAAACAAAGGTGAAGAGCCTAAACCGCTCGCTAATGTTGCATCTGGTGGAGAGACTTCTCGGATAATGTTAGCACTAAAAAGTATGGCTGCAAACGACTTAAACTTGCCAATTTTAGTTTTCGACGAAATTGATATTGGAGTGAGTGGAGCAGTAGCCCACAAAATTGCATTGCAGATGAAAAGATTATCGCAAAACCATCAAATAATTGCCATAACTCATTCTCCACAAGTTACAGCCGCTGCCGATAGAGTGATTGCTGTCCATAAAGTTGAAAAAAATGATCGAACACTAACATTAACAAAATTGTTAGACGAAGATCAGATTGTTTTCGAAATCGCCAAATTTTTGTCTAATTCTAATGTTACGAATACTGCAATTCAAAATGCAAAAGAGTTGAGACAAAACACAATAAATTAACCTTCCTTTTCAACTTTAATATCATTCAAAAATTCAAAAGCATACAATGAATAATTAATCATCATCCTGATTTTTTAAATCTTTAGTAAAGTTTTTTTACGGTTTTTTAACAGTTTACATATCGTTCAAAACTTTTTAAATTAATATTTTTTAATATTTTAGGAATTTATATTAAATTAAGTTTTACTAAAAAATTAATAATTTTTAATTATAGATAAAAGATAATTATCACAAGATATTGATAAATAATGATTTATAATTTTTACTAGTAATAATATAAAAAAAAATAATTTTTAAAAAAATTTTGTTTCTAATATTTTTTTTATTAATTTAGTTGTTGCAATTTTTATGTTCCACAATAAAAAATATTTCTTTGGGGAAAGTATGAAAAAATTAACAAATGCTTTCAAAATTGGAATAGCAATGATGCTATTCTTATCGATGATGTTCGTTGCATGTGAAGGTCCCGCAGGAAAAGATGGTAAAGACGGTGCTCAAGGTCCCGCTGGTCCCGCTGGTCCTGCTGGTCCTGCTGGTCCCGCTGGCCCATCAGGTGCCGAACAATGTGGTGTTTGCCATAATAGTGGTACAGCACTACTTGAGGCACAAATTCAATGGGCTTTATCACTCCATGGTAGCGGTACAGCATATCAAATCGCTGGCAGTCGTGCCGAATGTTCTGCTTGCCATAGTACACAAGGTTTCCGTGAAGCAGTTACTGCTGGCACAGATGATGCGAGCAAAGGCTATATGGATGCTGTAACAATTACTTGTCGTACCTGCCACAACATTCATACCAAATACGATGCTACCGATTGGGCTTTGACTTACAAAAATCCTGTAACATTTCGATGGACTACAGCTGATGATGCAAACAAATCTGTTGACTTGAAGGAAGGCAACTTGTGCGCTCGTTGCCATCAAGCTCGAACTACTACACCTGTCTTGGATCTTACTAAACCAAACGATGAAGTTACTATAACAAGTTTGCGTTACGGACCTCATTACGGACCACACGCCAATATGGTTGCTGGTGTTGGTGGTTATAAAATTCAAGGTTCAACTCCATACCCATCAAACAATGTTCATACTGCCATTCAAAAAGGTTGTGTTGGTTGCCATATGGTTGATGGTGGTAATCCTGGTTTAAGTGGTCACACTATGTCGATGAAAAACGAAGCAGGTACTATGAAAGCAGCTGCTTGCACTCCTTGCCATAGTGAAGTTACAACCAACTTTAACCAAAAGGATGGAGAGTATGATGCAAACAAAAAAGATTTAGAAGAACTAGAAAGAATAATGATCGAAAAAGGCTGGATTAACGAATCTGATCATTATGTTAAAGCTTCGACAACTGCTCCATTGAAAGTAACAACACTCCAAGCTGCTGCAATTTATAATTATAAGTTCCTATCATACGACAAGAGCTACGGTATGCACAATCCAAAATATTATCGTGCTCTTTTGAAAAACACATTAGAATTCTTAAAGAAATAGTTCTTTGAATCAAATTTTGCGTATTTGTTGATATCTCCTGGGCAAAAAGTGAGGGAAGTTATTACGCCCTCACTTTGCTCAGAATGATATTTAAGAAAGTTCATAAGATAGGGAAAAGTTACTAAATTTATTAACAATATATTTTGAATAATTTATAAAATTAAACAAAATATATTGTTAAATCAAACCATTTGAGAGAAAATGAAAAAAATTACCTTAATAGTATCATTGTTTTTGATTGCTAATAGCATTATTTATGCTCGTCCTGAATATTCGATTTTGCAGTCATATGGGACAAAATGCCAAAGTTGCCACGTAAACACTCAAGGTGGAGGGCTAAGAACTTTAGGTGGATGGATGTCCCGCAACCAAACCTCTATTATTGAACCCTCAAAATTAGGACTCGGATCTTTATTTGATTTTTTACAAAATTCAAATCAGGCTCTCAACGACATCATTACCTTTGGTTTGGATGCCCGTTATCAATTTGCTCGTTGGGGTGGACCACAAAAAACAATAACTATTAACCCAAAGACAATTTACAAAAAGGATGCAAACGACTCTATTATTGTAATCAATTCATTTGATACAACCGAAACCGGACCAAAATACGATGCAATGATTATGCAACTTGATCCATATATCAGTATTAAACCAGTTGATTTTATCGAATTAGAAGGATTTTATAACTTTGCCTACGAACTGGAAACCGAGAAGCGATATCCAGGACAACAATCCTATGCTTTTAGTATGTATTTGCGTCCAGGCGAAAATTTGCCATTTTTGCGAATTGGATATTTCCAACCAATGATTGGTACAAAATGGGACGACCACACCTTGTTAGTTCGTCAGGTTGTTGGACCAACCAGAGCTACATTAGTTCTACCACACGATTATACCGAATGGGGAGCTCAATTAGAATACGAAGCTATTCCTTGGTTGGGTGCAACTTTAGGTGTTTTTGCTAACGATAACTTGCAAACAATTAAAATTGTTAATAAAGATCGTTTGTCGTATTTCTTTAGATTAGGTTTTTATCCAAATATTGATGAGTATTTGAAGGGGTGGGCAACCTTCTTTGGTGGTTATTTTATGATCAATTCGGATTTTAAAACCGATAATGGGATTTATTTTGGAAACGATTATTATGCTGTTTGGAATGCATATTTCAACATTGGTATGATTGATCGATTCTCGCTCATAACGGAATACATGGGAAGTAAAAAGCAAGAATATCGCACTTCAAGTAACTTTTCGGTTGAATTAACGTATCAATTATTTAAGGACATTGATATAGGAATACCCTTCGATGCAGCCTATATTTATGGTAGGTTTGAGCGAGGTAACACAGAATTTCTCGCTGATGACTCAGAATACCACGCTTCCCAATATGTTGTGGGTGCAAAATTATTTCCACTACCGTACATTGGGGTTATCCCAGAATATCGAATTTACGATAGAGATCATGTTGATGGGCATTTTGCAGCATGGTCATTACAAGTTCATTTATTTTATTAATTGGGAGAAACGAAAATGAAAGAAATTAAAGTAAACAGAAGAGAATTTATCTTAAATACAACGAAAATTGTTGGTGCAGGACTTGCTCTCACTGCAATACCAACTATTTTCCAAAGTTGTGATAGCGAAGAAGTTGTAACAATCAATAATGTGCCACCAGATACATTTTATGAATTGGATTTAACACCTCATCCAGAACTATTAACACAAGGTGGTGTTAAAAAAGTTAAAATTGAGGGAAAAAATCAGGGCAATCCATTGATTATAATACATCATAAGGATGGTAAATTTACCGTATTAGATTCAATTTGCAAACATATGAACTGCGCCGTTGATGCACCAACAGACTCAGAGGGTACGATTAATTGTCAATGTCATCCAAATAAATATTCTACAATTGATGGAACTTTAAAAGAGGGTCCATTTGCTGGGTTTAAGCTTACAAAATTCATTGTAGGTAACTTCGATCCCAACAAAAAAATATTAGAAATAAAGATTTAATTTCAATTAAAAAATGAAAAATAAAACAAACATAAAGAAAATTTGTTAAATTTGAAATCCATTTAACATATGTTTAACCAAATAAAAAGAGGTAAAAAATGAAAACATTAAAATCAGTAATCGCAATAGTTGTTGTGTCGTTCTTATTCACAACAATGATAACAGCTGAAAGTTCAACGGGCAAGGACATCTTCGTAAATTCCAAATGTAATACTTGCCATGCAATCAAATCGCAAGATATCACATCCAAACAAGCAGACAAATATCCAGACTTATCAAATGTGGGTGACAAAGGTATAACAGCAGAAAATTTGGTTAAGTATTTGAACAAAGAGTTCGATATAAACGGTAAAAAACATCCTCTAAAGTTCAAGGGAACTGAAGACGAATTAAAAACTTTAGTTGATTGGCTTTTGACCTTGAAAGAGAAAAAATAAGCACTTTTTTAGAAAATTTATAAAGTGTTACACTTATTACTTGTGTAGTACTAAATTGCGAAGTGAAAGAATGGTATAATTATATTAATCACAATTTAGAATCGAAAATAGATTACTTCTTTCACTTCGCAAAGCCTTAAATAAAAATATAGGTATCATAAAATAGAATAAAATAATTGTGGGACAATGACATTAAAAGCTATGAAAAAAATAACATCAATTATATTAGTTCTAGTATTCTTAGGGACAATTGTTGGTTATTCCCAAAACAACAATCCCAAGGATTTGTTTACCAAAAATAAATGTAATATGTGCCATTCAGTATCGAAAGCTGGTATTAAATCGATGATGCCAACAAAATATCCTGATTTACCAAATAAAATCTTGATGGATACAAAAATTGACGATCTTATAAAATTTATCAAACAAGAAACAACAATGAATGGTAAAAAACATGGACTAAAATTCAAAGGCAACGAAGAAGAACTGAAATCGATATTGAAATGGCTCAAAGAGTTGAAATAATCAGTTAGTTTAGCAATAAAAAGGCTGTTATTGTTGCTATAACAATTAACAGCCTTTTTTTACAAGTATTCGTTGGAGGAGAAAATGAAAAAGTATCTGTATATTGTTATAATATCATTATTATGCTATACAACAGCAATTTCGCAAAGCAATCAAGTTTGCCTTGATTGTCATTCCGAACCTGGAATGACAATGGAAAAAAATGGGAAAGAAAAATCAATAACTGTTAAGAATTCTGTCCTTAAGACCTCGGCACATGCTAAATTGCGTTGTATTGATTGTCATATCGGTTTCAATCCCGATGATATTCCGCATAAGTCAAAGATTGAACCGATTAATTGTAAAAGTTGTCACACAGCTCCCCTGGATAAACATAAATTCCATCCACAAATTGTTCAAGCCAATGGAATCGGTGGAACCCCTGATGTGAGTTGTAAAGGCTGCCACGGCACCCACGAAGTCAAAACTAAATATAGTCCATCTTCTCCAACGCATTTTACTAATTCAACTAATTATTGCGGCAAATGCCACACCAGCGAAAAAGAACAACATATCAAATCAGTTCATTTTGTGGAATTACAGCATAATAATCCCAATGCACCAACTTGTATTTATTGCCATTCACATCCAGTAACACGTAACCACAAAATCACCAAGTTGGAAATGAAACGGAACCAAGAAGAATTATGCTTGTCGTGTCATTTGAACGATAAAATGAAGCAAACAAGCTTCTCGAAATCACTTATCGACTACGACCAAAGTGTCCACGGTTTGGCTATTAAAAAAGGAAACCAGGCTGCTGCAATATGCACCGACTGCCATGGAGTCCACGATTTAGAAAAAAAGGACTCTCCAAATTCACGCATAAGCACAAAAAATGTTTCGAAAATTTGCGGACAATGTCACGTCGGTATTGCACAAGAATATAAAATTAGTGTTCACGGAATTGCTCTCGAACGCGGAAATACTGATGCCCCCACTTGCACTTATTGTCACGGCGAACACAATATTAACCCCGTAATTGATGTACCCGTCAAAATGTTTACTAATAATCAAATTAATCCCGATGCAGCCTTAAAAACCAAAATGGTATATTGCGTTAAATGTCATGCAGACGAACAGATGATGGCAAAATATAACATATTACCTTTTAACAAAGCACACGATTGGTTGCCTTCATTAGGTAAACATAATGAAACAGTTCGTTGTGTGGATTGTCATTCGTCCTATGCTCCACCAAATTTATCACATAATCTATTGCCACCCGATAAAGTCATAAAAAAATGCGAAGAATGTCATAGCAAAAACTCAGTTTTAATGGCAAAATTATACAAACACGAAAAAGCTTTGTCTCGCGAAAAATATGGTTTTATTAACGGAACCCTTTTAAGTGATGCTTATGTGGTTGGTACCACACGAAATGTGTTACTCGATTCCATTTCCATTGCAATTTTTGGTATTGTTGTTCTAGGGATTTTCTTCCACGCACTAATGAGATGGTATTTCAATAAAGGTAATTAACTGTGAAAAAAGTATATTTGTACCCACTTTGGTTACGCATATGGCATATTATTAATGCTTTATTATTTATTTTATTGATTTTTACAGGATTGAACCTTCATTTTGCGGCTGAATCCGAGAAACTAATTTCGTTCGATGTATCGGTATTGATTCACAATATATCTGGGATTCTGCTATCATTGAATTATATCTACTTTTTCGTATTCAATTTCCTTTCGGGTAACTATCGACATTATATAATTAATTTCAATAATTTGCCAAAACGAATGTATGTTCAAGCCAAATATTATTTGCTGGGTATATTTAACAAAGAGCCCCATCCTTTTATTCCCGACGAAAAAATGAAGTTTAATCCCCTGCAACAGCTTGGTTATATCGGTGTGATGTATTTTTTAATGCCGCTTATTGTTATATCCGGTTGGGCGTTGATGTTTCCAGAATGGGCTCCCGACAACTTTATGGGAATGGGCGGAATATGGCCAATGGCATTATTGCATACAATCGTTGGCTTCTTTCTATCAATTTTTATGTTAGTCCATATCTATTTAGGTACTACTGGCCACACCGTAACAGATTTATATAAAACTATTATCACAGGTTGGCACCTTTCTCACGAGGACGAAGAAGCAGTTCGTCGGAAAACCGAAAGAGAATTGAAAACCAAAGGCAAAACTTTCCCGATTATATTTTATAACCCAATTACTTTGACTGGAATTATCGTCGCAATAATATCAGCGATGATAATTTTTATTATGATGGTAATTGAATTTTTTAGTGAAAGCACAAATCCATATACTGGAATTGTTACTTTTATAATTTTGCCAACAATATTATTATTTGGGATATTTCTCATATTCTTTGGTGCTTTCAAGGAAAATCGTCGATTACTCAATGCTGGACAAGAAGCTCGTGAAAGGTTACCTATTTTAGATTTAAACAAACCTAAACATCAAGTTGCAGTTATTCTTTTTACATTAGGCACATTGATTTTGTTAACTGGTTCGATTTATGGAAGTTTTAAAGCCTATGAATATAGCGATAGTGATGAATTTTGCGGAACGGTTTGCCACAAAGTTATGCATCCCGAATATACAGCTTACCTAAACGGAGCTCATTCTCGTGTTGGATGCGTAAAATGCCATATTGGACCCGGCGCTGGATGGTTTGTTAAATCAAAGATCTCGGGTTCTTATCAGATAATTTCTGTTTTGCTTGATTTGTATTCCAAACCTATAGAAACACCAGTACACGACTTGCGTCCATCTGCCGAAACTTGCGAACAATGTCACTGGCCAAATCATTTTTATAGTGAAAAGAAAATTTCTTTTGATTTCTTTACATCCGACTCGGCAAATTCGGAATACTTAGTCACTATGCACCTTAAAACTGGTGGTGGCACAATGGAATTGGGAAACAACTCTGGTATTCATTGGAGTATGTATATCGAAAACGAAATTGAATATTATGCATTGGATTATAAGCGTCAAGAGATTCCTTGGATCCACGTACGAAATCGTAAAACTGGTAAGGAAACCTTCTATACCGATCCAAGCTATAATTTTACGATGACAGACTCAATTCTAAAAAGTGGTGCCATCCGTAAGTTTGATTGTATTGACTGCCACAACCGTCCAGCTCATAAATTCAATGTTCCTAACCGTGTTATAAATTCGTTCCTTGTCTCGGGATTAATTGATAAAAACTTACCCTATATTAAAAATTTAGGAGTACAAACCCTTGAATATGGCAATATACACTACGACAAATCCTATCAAGATATAGAAAAACAAATTAAAGACTACTACAAACGAAATTTCCCCGAAATTTATCAATCCAAACAAAACGAGATCAATCAAGCAATTCGAGAACTTAATAAAATTTACCGCAATAATTATTTTCCCGAAATGAAAGTATCTTGGAGAAATTACCCTAACAACATTGGACATATGTATAGCAAAGGGTGTTTTCGATGCCACGATGGCAAAAAAGTAACTATTGATGGAAAAGTTCTGAGTAACGATTGCAATGTTTGTCATTCAATTATTTATCAAAAGCCTCCAAACCAAGAGGCAATCATTGCTCCTAACCAGGATTTTATACATCCTGGAGGTATCGACAAAATCTTGCAATCTCGTATGTGTCCAGATTGTCACGGTGCCCAAACAAAACCCAAGACAACTCCAGTTGCCCGAAAATAAATCTATTTCAGAAAATTTAATTGGTATTTTAAACTACTGTTTCTTCGTAATTCTTCTGAATATAACTCATACTTTAACAAGTTCGTAAGTTAAAAATTCAATGTATTGCTATACAAAAATAAACTTTTAGTTTTCAAAAATTGACTAAATATTACGATTTGGAAAAACATTAATCTTGAACAATTAAAAAAAATAGGTATTAAATCTTAT